>JGI24709J26583_10000050_pt1 | contig 76934 bp, 71 predicted proteins | sample BioPla2DNA1_FD_26583 | JGI IMG/M metagenome (IMG submission 26583) | reverse complement strand
AATGGGTTGATTACAGGACTGGGTTTTTTCGGGTATGCTCTCTTTTTTCTATATTTTTATTTGTTTTCCTTTTTACTTACCCCAACATTTATTATAGAACCCTTTTATTTAATGAAAATTACTGTCTGGATTAGTTTAATTATTATAAGAATAGTCAAAATAAATATAAATTGACAAAAAATTAGTTTATATAGTACAATAATAAGTAATAAATTTGGACGGTTAGCTCATTAAAATATTTAAAGAGAAGGAAGGTATGGATATGTGGAATAGAGAACGGATTGAAAAAGTCTCCTCATACGAAAGAAAGAATTATACTCTAGATAGTAATTTTGCAAAGATTAGCAGTAAACATAATCATACTAACACTAATAATTCTGAAAAAAAATCTGGGAAAAATTTAAACGAGAAAGGTCTTGCCAGATAGTAATAAAAAAATATATAAAATTAGTAAGCAACCAAAAATAGCTAATTTTTTGGTTGCTTGTATCTGCTTTGAAAATGGGTTATAATATAGCAAGTGGCTAATCAGAGCGGTATTTTTGGGGTATGAAAAACCTTCTGATCGGACGTCAGAGAAGGTTTTTTTCATATTATAAATTTTAATCTATGAGCGGATTACAAAGCAAAAGCTTTATGGATTCGTTGTTATTTTGTGCATACTATTTAAAAATTAATAAGGAGGTTTATAATGGCTGAAAAAAACAAACTAGCATTGATTCCTTTGGGCGGCCTTGGAGAGATCGGGAAAAATATGATGGCCGTTCGTTATGATAAGGAAATCATGGTGATTGATGCCGGACTATCATTCCCTGAGGATGAATTACTGGGAATAGATATTGTTATTCCCGATATTACTTTTTTAATTGAAAATAAGGATATGATCAAAGGTATTATCCTAACACATGGTCATGAAGATCATATTGGGGCATTACCCTATGTGTTAAAGGAAATTAATGTTCCCGTATATGGGACTAGACTTACCCTAGGGTTGGTTGAAGAAAAGTTAAAAGAAAACGATATAGCTAATGTTAAATTAATACCTGTACAACCAAAAGACAAAATTAAACTAGGCAAACATTTAAGTGTGGAGTTTTTTAAGGTTAGTCACAGTATCCCTGATGCTGTTGGATTAGCAATTCATACTCCGGTAGGAGTAGTCTTACATGCGGCTGATTTTAAATTCGACCAAACTCCTGTGGATGGAGAAGTCACAGATTTTGCTACTATTGCCGAATATGGTAAAAAAGGAGTACTTGTTTTACTATCTGATAGTACGAATGTTGAACGGCCCGGTTATACACTTTCTGAACGTGCCGTTGGTGAATCATTTGACGAGATTTTCCGTAATGCTAAAGAGAGAATTATTGTCGCCACTTTTGCTTCAAATGTACACCGTATTCANCAGGTGATTAATGCCGCCTATAAATACAACCGAAAAGTGGCTATCGTAGGTAGAAGTATGGTTAATGTAGCTACTATTGCTCATGAAACAGGGTATTTAACTATCCCGGAAAATGTTTTATTAAGTATAGATGAAATCTTTTCTTATCCTAATGAGCGGATTACTATCCTTACTACAGGAAGTCAGGGTGAACCGATGTCTGCCTTGACTAGGATGGCTATGGCTGATCATAAAAGAGTAAAAATATCTCCTGGTGATACGGTGATTATATCTGCTCATCCCATACCTGGAAATGAAAAATTAGTAGCTAAAACAATAAATCAGCTTTTTTATTTAGGAGCTGAGGTGATTTATGAATCTGTAAGTGGTATTCATGTTTCGGGTCATGCCAGTCAGGAAGAATTAAAATTAATGCTTAATTTAGTAAAACCTAAGTTCTTTGTTCCTGTACACGGAGAATATCGTCACTTGGTCAAACATGCCAAACTGGCTGCTCAATTGGGTATACCTGAGGAAAACATTTTTGTCGCTGAAAATGGACAGATATTAGAGTTTAGTTCTAAAAAAGGTGTGATTAATGGTAGAGTAACCTCTGGGAGAATTCTGATTGACGGGTTAGGCGTGGGCGATGTTGGTAATATTGTTTTACGAGATAGAAAACAGTTATCTCAAGACGGTATTTTTATTATTGTGGTTACTATTGATAAAGAGGCAAATTTAGTGCTCTCAGGTCCGGATGTGATATCCCGCGGTTTTGTTTATGTGCGGGAGTCGGAAGAACTAATGGAAGAATCCAGAGAAAAGGTGAAAATTGTCTTAGATAATTGTTTTGAAAAGGGTATTACCGATTGGTCGACAATTAAATCTCAAATCAGGGATACATTAGGTAAATTTCTTTATGAAAAAACAAAGAGGCGGCCCATGATTATACCTATTATCATGGAGGTTTAAATTTAATATCATTAATAATGATAGAAGTATAGGTTATATGATAAATGCGTTCTTAGTAACGCATTTTTTTTATACAATTACGCATGCTAGCAAAGAGATTAATTATAGAGGGGAGAAGATTCTTTGCCACGAAAAAGAACATTAATAACTAATGAATTTACACAAGAGCAAAATACTAAGCAATTAGTAAATGAAAATATAAAGGAACTGGGGGTTTCACAGGTTCCTGAGGAGACAACATCAAACATTCATTGTTTAACTATTGTTGGTCAAATAGAAGGTCATTTGATTTTACCTCCACAAAATAAAACTACAAAATACGAACATATAATTCCTCAATTGGTAGCAGTAGAACAAAGTTCGCAAATTGAGGGATTATTGATTATTTTAAATACGGTTGGTGGAGATGTGGAGGCTGGATTAGCTATAGCAGAAATAATTGACGGATTGTCTAAACCAACGGTTTCGATTGTTTTAGGAGGAGGTCATAGTATCGGTGTGCCTATAGCCGTAGCTGCAGATTATTCTTTTATTACACATACTGCAACTATGACCATTCATCCTATACGGTTGACGGGATTGGTTATCGGTGTTCCCCAGACGTATGAATACTTAGATAAAATGCAGGATCGAGTGGTTCAGTTTGTGGAAAAACATTCTAAGATTTCCCAAAAAGATTTCCGTGAATTGATGTTTCGCACAGGTGATCTTGCACGAGATATTGGTACGGTATTAGTAGGTAAAGATGCTGTTAATATTGGCTTAATCGATGAATTAGGCAGTCTTTCACAAGCTGTAAATAAACTTAAGGAATTAATCAAACTTAAAAAAACGGGAGGTAGGCCATTACAATGATAATTTATACACCAGTACCGCCGGAAGTATTATGGTACGTGGAAGAACGTGATAAAATACAAATTATGGAAGGTTTAGTGCAGGGAATACCGGTACAAATGAAAGTAGTACAGGGAACAAATGTAGTAGAGAGAGTATTAAGTACTGACCCGGCTCATTTTTTAAATAGTGCTTGTCAACCGGGGAGTAAAATAATATAGTAAAATATAGTAGTGAGGTGAAATTATGCCTAAAGTCAAAACGTCAACTAAAAATGAAATAAAACAAGAACTAATGGGTATTTTTCTTTTGGCGTTATCGATCTTTCTTTTCTTCTGTTTATGGCAGGAAAGTTTTGATAGTGAGCCTTCTTTTTCTATCGGCGCCATTGGAAATTTTATGTGCTATATATTAAATAGCTTATGTGGTACAGGAAAAATACTTATCCCCATAATTCTTTTCATCGCCGGAATTGGCAAATTAGTCAAAAGGTTGAAAATTGATTACCTTGCTTTTTGTTCAATAATAGTAATTTTGTTGTCAATTTTAGCCTTGCTTCATTTAGAACAACCGATAGAAGCTCAGACATTAGCTTCCGGATGGGCAGGTGCCGGCGGAGGAATTATTGGTGCGCTTGTTTCACGCTTTTCGGTACTGCTTTTTGGCAGTGGCGGGTCATATATCTTTTTGGTTGTATTGATTATTGCTTCTGTTGTAGGCATTCTGAAGAAAAGTTTAGGTGATTTAGTTAAACAGTTTTTTGTTTGGTTAAGGAGTTTTTTTGTTAATACATGGGAAGGTTTGATTGATTTTCTTTTTGAAGAGTATGAAGAAGATGAAGAAAATAAAATTAAAAAAAGAACTAAAAATAAGTCGGATAAAAATTTACATAAACCGGTGATTATTAATCATTATGAAAATGAAAAAGAAGAAGATGAAGATGAAGAACCGGAAATCGCTAATATTCATACATCTCCGGTTATCGTCAAAAATGATAATTTTGCGAATCAGGAGGTTAAGCAAACCGATTATTCTGAATTTCGTCTACCGCCGCTGGATTTATTAAAGAGTTCGCCAAAAGTTAAGAGTTCCAGATTAAATAAAGATATAACCGATAAAATAAGGACCTTGGAAGAAACTTTAGAAAGCTTTGATGTTAAAGCTAAAGTTACTCAAGTGAGCAGAGGACCTAGTATTACCAGATTTGAAATCCAGCCTCCTTCAGGAGTTAAAGTTAGTCGGATTGTTAATCTTGCAGACGACATCGCCCTTTCTTTAGCCACACCGCAAGTGCGCATTGAAGCCCCTATTCCGGGTAAAGCTGCCGTAGGGATAGAAGTACCTAATGAACAAATAGCCATGGTAACTTTACGGGAAGTTTTAGAAAGTGGACATTTTCAGGATTCCAGTTCTAAATTAACGGTTGCTTTAGGTAAGGATATAGCCGGGAATCCCATTGTGGCTGATTTAGGCAAAATGCCTCATCTGTTGATTGCCGGTGCTACAGGTTCGGGAAAAAGTGTTTGTATGAATTCTTTAATTGCCAGTATTTTATATAAGGCTTATCCCCATGAAGTAAAATTGATTATGATTGACCCCAAGGTTGTGGAGCTTTCTACATATAATGGGGTGCCTCATTTACTTGCCCCTGTAGTTACTGATCCTAAGAAAGCCGCCAGTGCTTTGCGTTGGGTTGTTCATGAAATGGAAAGCAGGTATGAACTTTTTGCCGGAATGGGTGTAAAGGATATACAGCGTTATAATCAAGCTTTACAAAAAGAGACTTCAGATGAAAAGCCCCCGCAATTACCTTACATTGTTGTTTTAATTGATGAATTAGCGGATTTGATGATGGTTGCGCCGGCTGATGTGGAAGATGCTATTTGCCGAATTGCCCAAATGGCTAGGGCCGCCGGAATTCATTTAGTTGTAGCGACACAAAGACCTTCAGTTGACATTATTACCGGAGTAATAAAAGCAAATATTCCTTCCAGAATTGCTTTTGCTGTTTCTTCGCAAACTGATTCTCGTACAATCTTAGATATGGGCGGTGCAGAACGGTTATTAGGTCGAGGAGACATGCTGTTTTATCCTACGGGAATGGCGAAACCTATTAGAGTTCAGGGAGTATATGTTTCTGATCAGGAAATTGAACTTCTCGTAGAATATCTTAAGGCCCAAAATAAGTCTGTTGATTATGTTGAATCTTGGGATACAGAAGAAACTGAGACAAATAATTCATCTGAAGAGGAGGAAGACGCTTTATTGGCTGAAGCGACCAGGCTGTTTATTGAAAGTGGACAGGCATCAATTTCGCTTCTGCAACGACGTTTAAGAATCGGTTATACCAGAGCGGCAAGAATTATAGATCAATTAGAAGATAAGGGGATCGTTGGCAGTTATGAAGGTAGTAAACCACGTGCCATCCTGATGAATTGGGATGAGTATTATAAGGAATTTGGCAAGGATAATTAAATCTGCAAAGATCTGGACAATAAAATTGTGATATATTTATAGAACTTCTTTGGTGAAAGAAATATAATGAATGAGTGTGCACTTTAAAATAATTAATAAGTTAATAAGAAAAATAAATTAAAAAGAGAGGAGGCGAAAATGTGGAAAGGCTTGGTGACATTCTTAGAAAAACTAGACTTCAAAAATCTTTGACGATAGAACAAGTGGCCAATGAGACAAAAATAAGAAAAGATTATATAGAAGCTATGGAAAATGAACTGTGGACGGTTTTTCCTAATTATATCTATATGAAAAGTTTTCTAAGAACGTATTGTCGTTATTTAGGATTAGAAAAGAGTGAATATGTTTTGTATTTAATAAACGACCTTAAACCGAAACCTCAGCCACAACAGCCTCCTCCGGAAAAAATTGAGCTAAAATCTGCTCCACAACGTAAAACCGGAATAGTACTGGGGATATTATCGATAGTTTTATTATTTGCAATGTCAACTATCTATCAACAATATTTAAATCCTTTTCCTAACAGTGAGGATAAAGGGATTGTACTACAAGAAGAACAAGTTGAAGATGATGAACAAGAACTAACTGAATGGGAACAAGAGCAGGAACAACCAGATGTGACAGATTTTGAAGGATACCCACCTGAACAAGGTCAAACTCAGGATGAAGAAATAGAGATGATTGAATTAACATTAAAATGTATTGACGATCGTTGTTGGGTTGAAGTAAAAAATAACGCTGATGAATTTATTTATCGCAGGACGATTGTTAAAGGCGAGGAACTTAGTTTTACTGATCGGCAAAAAATTTCTGTTAAATTAGGTAATGCCGGTCAAGTGCAGGTGTTTTTAAATGGTAGAGATTTAGGTGTACTTGGTGAAATAGGAGCTGTGGTGATCAAGACTTATATTTTAGAGGATGCCGAAATAAAAGAGCTTTGACTTCAGTAAAGCCGTATTATATACTAAATTTATATTTTTGGGACAGGAGGCAGTAAATGACACAGCAACATTTTAAAATTATTACTTTAGGCTGTGCAAAAAACTCTGTTGATAGTGAGCAAATACAAGGTTTATTAAAAAATAAAGGTTTTATTCCGGTAGATGATTTAGCTCGTGCAGAAATTATCCTTCTCAATACATGTGGTTTTATAGAAAGTGCTAAACAAGAGTCTATTGATACAATTTTAGAACTTGCCCGGTATAAAACAACCGGAGTCTGTAAGTACTTGATCATGGTCGGTTGTTTAGTACAGAAATATGCACATGAATTGAAAGATTCTTTGCCGGAAGTAGATCTGTTTCTGGGTACCGGTGATATCTTAGAGTTGCCCGAGATGTTAGCTTCGTTAAACAAAGACAAACCAGTGTTAAAGGTTACAAGACCGGAAAATTATCTTTATGATGATGATGTTAAGAGGGATTATTCACAGGTGAGATCTTATGCTTATGTAAAAATAGCGGAGGGTTGTAATAACTGTTGTACCTATTGCGTTATTCCTCAATTAAAAGGAAGATATAGAAGTAGAACCATCGAGTCAATTGTTGATGAAGTTCAAGGGCTTGTGGATAATGGTGTGAAGGAAATAATTTTGATTGCTCAAGATACGACATATTTTGGGAAGGATTCAGCAGGGAGATATTTATTACCACAATTACTGCGGGAGCTTGTGAAAATTCCCCAGCTTCGTTGGTTGAGAATTCATTATTGTTATCCTGAACATATCACAACTGAGCTTTTACAAACGATAAAGGATGAAGAAAAAATATGTAAGTATTTAGATCTTCCGTTACAACATATTTCCGATCCTATTTTAAGGGCAATGGGAAGGTCTATGAGTAAGGCTCAAATTTTAGATTTAATAAAGAAGGTCAGAGAACTTATTCCTAATATAGTTTTACGTTCTACATTTATTGTTGGTTTTCCGGGAGAGACTCATGAACAATTTAAGGAGTTATTGGCTTTTCTGCAGGAAGTGAAATTTGACCGTGCCGGATTTTTTGCTTATTCTCAAGAGCCGGATACCCCTGCTGCTTTATTGCCTAGACAAATCAGTATGGAGGAAAAGCAAAGACGTTTGGAAAAAGCTAGGCAATTACAGGATGAAATCTTAGCAGACAAACAGGCGCAATTTCTGAATAAACAAGTTGAAATAATTGTTGATGGTGTAAGCTTGGATTATGAAGGACTTTGGGAAGGCAGAACCAGAGGGGATTCTCCGGAAATAGATGGAGTTGTTTATTTTATACCAGGGCCTAAGACTAAATCGGGTGATATAATAAAGATTAAAATTACCCACAGCGAAAATTACGCTCTAATGGGGGAGATTATTGATGAATTTACCGAATAAGCTTACATTATTAAGGATTTTTCTAATACCAATATTTTTGTTGATTTTTTTAATAAGCATACCTTATGGTCAATATATCGCTACAGCCATTTTTATTATTGCGGCGAGTACCGATGGTTTAGACGGTTATATAGCCCGTAAGCGTAAACAAATAACTAATCTGGGTAAACTAATGGATCCGTTAGCAGACAAACTATTAATTACGGCGGCTTTGATTGTTTTAGTTGAATCAGGGGATATTTCCGGTTGGATTGCTTTTATTATCATTGGTCGGGAGTTTTTTGTTACAGGTCTGCGTACGATTGCTGCTGCTGAAGGTGTGATTATTGCCGCTAGTAAATTAGGTAAATTAAAAACCATTTCCCAAATTGTTGCCATTACCGTAACGCTTCTTAATTTTACTTTTGGCATATATCTCATGTATATTGCCGTGATCTTTACTCTTTGGTCCGGGATTGATTATTATTTGAATGCTAGGAAAAAGATAAGGTTAAAAGTGGAATGAACGGAATAATAAAGTTTTTAGCATCTGGCTTTTATACCGGACTTTCACCTTATTGTCCCGGAACAGTGGGAAGTTTGTTTGCGATTATCATCGCCTGGTTTTTAAGGCTAGATTTGTTAGCTATACTGTTGTTAATTATTGCGGGCGTTTATATTTGCACGCAAGGTGAGCTGATTTTTCAAAAACATGATTGTCCCCATATAGTTTTTGATGAATTTTGTGGTGTCTTTTGTGCTACTTGGCAGTTATATACGATACCGCAATTTATTACTGCGTTTGTTTTATTTCGTATTTTTGATATTTTAAAACCGGTGCCGGTAAGGACTTTGCAAGCACTTCCACGAGGATGGGGAGTGATGGCCGATGATTTGGCTGCAGGGATAATTTCGCGTTTGATTATAGCAGGGTTAATGTATTGGGGGTTTATGTAAAATGTAGGCTGCACCGTTTAGAGTTTCTGTGCTCCATCCAGAACAGACTAGCACTCGACAAAAAAGAAAGCAGACCGCTCTCGATCGTACCTTCGTGTACATGCGAGAGCTGGGACTCACGTCGTGTTCGTCCCTCTGCTTTCTTAATTTGTCTTCGTACAGTCTGTTTACCTGTCTTTCGCTATGAAACTCTAAACGGTGCAGCCTACATTTTAACATAAACAAGGAAGTTTAGAGTTTCTGTGCTTCATCCAGAACAGTCTACACCGCTTTATTTCCATCCTTTAACTAAGGAAAATCAGGGGTTGCCATGATATAATGTATAAGTAACTTTGAAGGGAGGGGAGTCAGTTATGTCGCGGAGAATTTTACGTATTTTCGTAATTATAGCTATAGGTATAACAAGTTTTGGACTATTGGTTGGTGGAACTTATTTATACGATAGTTATATTTATGTTAATCCTATAGAAAAAGCGCTTAGCGAGATTGAAACCGTAGAAATATGTCATTTTGAAGAAAGCGATACTAGTCTTTATATTACAGCGCATTTTAATTCACAGAAAGGGTTACAACCTAGTTTTTATAACTTGTTAAATAAAATAGAAGAGCAAAAGAGTAATAGTGTTGTAAATTGTGTGGTCAATATTAAGAATAATTCTAATAATAAAGAGTTGGCAAAATTTCTTAAAGCAGCGAAATTACCTATTTATGAAGCTATAAACACGGGACATTTTACTGCTCTTCCACAACAGCTTACAGTATTATCACAAAACGAAGAAATAGATTATGAATTAGAAATGGACAATCAATTTGTCTTTGTAACGGCCAATAAAGGTGATGAATATGCACATTTAGTGATCAATAGTAGAGATTTACCTTATCGTATTATTACGACAATGGGGGAGGAGTACGTATGAGAAAAATGGAAATTGGCATGGGTTTGTTATTTGGCAGCCTCTCCTATTTAATCTATATTGGCTATGATATTACACCCTTTATTATTCTGGCATTTCTACTGTATCTTTTGTATGTGATTTCCAGAAAAAAGGGACTTATCAACATTACCACTGCTCAAAAGACGGTAGAGAATATTAAATTTAGTTTTGATGATATTGGTGGTTTGGAAACACCTAAACAGGAATTAAAAGAAGCACTGGAGTTTTTAATTAAGTCAAATGTCGTGAATAAAATGGGAATAAGGCCGATTAAAGGTATTCTTTTAACAGGGCCTCCCGGTACAGGGAAAACCCTTTTAGCTAAAGCGGCTGCCGGTTATTCTGATGCCGTATTTATTGCCACCTCCGGTAGTGAATTTATTGAGATGTATGCAGGTGTGGGGGCCCAAAGGGTAAGAAACCTTTTCCAAAAGGCTCGGGAAACGGCCAGAAACTCAAAGAAACACCGCGCGATAATTTTCATTGATGAAATCGAGGTTTTGGGTGGAAAAAGAGGCAATAATACCAGTCATTTGGAATATGACCAAACCTTGAACCAATTGTTAGTGGAAATGGATGGCATGAATACGCAAACCGATGTGCAGGTATTACTGATTGCGGCTACCAACAGACCTGATTTGCTGGATAGTGCAATTTTACGCCCCGGGCGTTTTGACCGTCAGGTTAAAGTAGATCTTCCTGATAAAGATTCCCGTTTATCTATTTTGCAATTGCATTGTCAGAATAAGCCGCTGGATAAAGAGGTTAATCTAGAGGAGATTGCTTCCAGTACCTATGGATTTTCAGGAGCTCATTTGGAAAACGTAGCTAATGAAGCTGCGATTTTGGCTTTGCGTGAAAAAAGCCGATTGATTAAACAAGTTCATTTAAGGGAAGCCGTAGATAAAGTAATTTTAGGAGAAAAACTTTCTGATCGGGCTAAAAATGCCCAAACTTTACACAGGGTTTCTATCCATGAAGCAGGTCATGCCTTAATGAGTGAAATTTTAACTCCCGGTTCCGTAGATCAGATTACCGTAACATCTAGGGGAAATGCCCTTGGTTATGTGCGGCATACACCAAAAGAAGAACAAACACTATATACTAAGTCTGATTTAGAAAGAGAAATCATGATTCTTTTAGCCGGTGCATTAAGTGAAGAGTTGTTTTTACTGGAGAGGAGTACCGGAGCTGCCAACGATTTTCAAAAAGCAATGGAACTTACTCAGCGTATTGTATCGTGTGGATTGTCTAGATTAGGTGTAATTTCTTTAGAACTTTTGCCGGAACAGGAGTTTTATCAAGTTTGTCAGGAAATTATTAAGGAATTAGAAGCCAAAACCCGTGAAATACTACAAGGAAAAAATGTTTTAATCTCTAAAGTAGTAGATGTGCTGAAGAAAAAGGAAAAGATTAGTGGAATTGAGTTTCGGGAGATTCTCTCTGCTCATAAAGAGATGTCTGCATAAGCAGCTTTTCCCATGATATATTGCTAAAAGTCCTCGACGAGAGGACTTTTTTTGTGATCTTTTTGTAATATTTATGTTTTAAGGTTGCTAGGTTGTTATAATTGATTTATACGTATTTTTTCTGTACAATAGTGCAAGTGGGAAGGAGAAGGTGGTAAATTTTGCAAGCAGAAATCATTACCGTAGGAACAGAGATTTTGTTAGGACAGATTTTGAATACAAATGTCAAGTATTTATCTGAACAATTAGCTTCTTTAGGGATTAACCTTTATTTTAATACTACAGTTGGTGATAATAAAGAAAGACTCAAACAAGCTTTGGCTATAGCGGCAAAAAGGGCAGATTTAGTGATTCTTACGGGGGGATTGGGACCAACAGAGGATGATATAACTAAAGAATCCTTGGCAGAATTTTTACAGCTTCCTTTGGAGGTTGTACCTGAGGAATTAAATAAAATAAAGAGTTTATTTAATAAAACAGGCTATGAATGGACAGAAAATAATCTTAAACAGGTGGCTTTTATCCCTAATTCTTATATCTTAACTAATGAGTTTGGTTCAGCCCCAGGTATGGCTTTAAAGTATGAGGATACTGCATTTATTGTCCTCCCCGGACCACCTAAGGAAATGACACACATGTTTTTAAATTATGCGGTACCTTGGATAAAAAACACTTTTAAATCTGAATCCCGAGCTATGCTGTATTCAAAGGTCTTAAAATTTACGGGTATCGGTGAACCTAGTTTAGAAGTATTACTAGCCGACCTTTTTGAGACTCAAGATGAAATAACTTTAGCTCTTTATGCTAAAACAGGAGAGATTCAACTGCGGATTACTACAAGAGCAGAAAACAGAGAGGAATTCGAGCGAAAAATCACTCCTGTTTTAACGGAAATAAAAAAACGCACCACACCTTATCTTTTTGGAGAAGATGAGGTAACGATTACGGGTGCGGTTGCCCAATTATTACTTGAAAAAAACTTAAAGATCAGTACTGCTGAATCGTGTACCGGAGGGATGTTGGCTCAATACTTTACTTCTATTCCCGGATCCTCCGAATTTTATCTTGGCTCCGTAGTATCTTATGCCAATAGTGTAAAAACACAGATGTTAGGGGTTTCGCCGGAACTTTTGGAGAAGCATGGTGCAGTCAGTAGAGAAGTCGGTTCAGCTATGGCAGAGCGAATCAGAGTGCTAACCGGAAGTGATTTAGGTATAGGAATAACAGGGATTGCCGGACCTACGGGGGGTACATCGGAAAAGCCGGTAGGGCTGGTTTATATAGCGTTAGCTACTCCGCATCAAACCATTTGTACTGAATATCAATTTAACGGTGACAGAGAAATTATACGGCTCAGGAGTGTGCATAGAGCACTTTATCTAACCTGGAAATATTTAAAAAACTTTTTAGATATGGAATGAGTCGGGAAAGGGGTATTTATGAAAGATTATAATTTTGGTCAATTGAAAATTAGAAGGGAGATAGCTAAGGCATTAGCAGAAATGGGGTTTGAAGAACCGACACCTATTCAGTCCGAAGCGATCCCTATAGTTATGGAAAACAAAGATGTGATCGGTCAAGCTCAGACTGGTACAGGCAAAACGGCAACTTTTGGTATTCCCATTGTCGAAAAGATTAATTATCAGCTGCGGCAAGTCCAAGCTTTAATTTTGACTCCTACACGAGAACTAGCTATTCAAGTCGCCGGTGAAATCAGCAAAATCGGTCGGTATAGAAAAATAAAAGTATTGCCTATTTATGGTGGACAACCAATAGATAGACAAATTCGTTCTTTACGAATGGGAGTTCATGTTGTGATTGGTACTCCCGGTCGGACTTTAGATCATTTAAAGCGGAAAACTTTAGATTTGAGTAATGTTAAAATAGTGGTTTTAGATGAAGCTGATGAAATGTTGGATATGGGATTTATTGATGATATCGAAACGATTCTTAATAATGTACCTCAAGAGCGACAAACATTACTTTTTTCTGCAACTATGCCTGCAGCAATTCAAAAATTATCTCAAAAATATTTACAAAATCCGCATTTTGTAAGTGTAAACAAAGAAACATTAACAGTACCCCTGATCGAACAAAATTATTATGAAATCGTTCGTGGTCATAAAGTTGAGGCACTTTGTAGAATTTTAGATTATGAAAATTATGATTCAGTCATTGTTTTTTGTCGTACTAAGCGTGGTGTAGATGAGTTAGTGGCTAATTTGCAAATCAGAGGCTATTTTGCAGAAGGATTACATGGAGATTTAACGCAAGCGCAAAGAGATAAAACCATGAATGCTTTTAGACGGGGAGATGTTGATTTATTAGTGGCAACGGATGTTGCCGCCAGAGGTTTGGATATTGATCGGGTGAGTCATGTGATCAACTATGATATTCCTTTAGATCCTGAGGCTTATGTGCACAGAATCGGCAGAACAGGACGTGCCGGTAAGGAAGGCAAAGCTTTAACATTGATCCTTCCCCAAGAATACCCTCATTTAAGAATGATTGAAAAGTTAATTAATACTCGAATTAACATGGCAACAATCCCAACTTTTCAAGAAGTAGTTCAACAACAAAAAGGAGTAATAAAAAAAGAAATTGAAGATATTTTAGCCGAAGATAATTTACAAACTTATTATGCCTTGGTTGAAGAATTAGCGGAAAATCATGCAGCTAAAGATATTGCCGCGGCAGCGCTTAAATATGCTTTTTCTCAAAAAGATACAGAGCTTACCGATACGGATTTTTCAGGGAGTTTTGGCAATACCGGGGCAAAAGAAGGTATGGTACGACTATTTATTACGATCGGTCGTCAACAAAATATTACTGTACGGGAATTAATAAATATTATTTCGGAGGAGACAGGTATTTCGCCTAAAGCAATAGGAAATATCAGCATTTTTGATAAATTTTCTTTTGTCGAAGTACCGGAAGAAATGGGTTATCGGGTAATCTATATTTTGAATCGCCAGATGCTCAAAGGAAAAAGGATATCAGCTCAATTAGCCCGACCTAAAAATTAGGGAGTCAACTGTCGAAATAAAAATTGACAAGTGATTCCAGTTTATTTATAATATGTATATCGAACAAACGTTTTATATAGAGGAGGATTTTTTATGTCAGGAGATAAACAGAAAGCGCTGGAAATGGCTCTCTCTACAATTGAAAAACAATTCGGAAAAGGTTCAATTATGAGGTTGGGAGAAGCATCGGCTAAGTTACAGGTTGAGACTATTTCTACAGGGATTTTAACACTGGATCTTGCTTTGGGGGTAGGAGGTGTCCCTCGTGGCAGAGTTATTGAAATATATGGTCCGGAATCTTCCGGAAAAACAACAATTGCTTTACATATTATTGCAGAGGCACAGAAATCAGGAGGTGTAGCTGCATTTATTGATGCTGAACACGCTCTTGATCCGCTCTATGCAAGAAATTTAGGTGTTGACATTGATAATCTCCTGATTTCACAACCGGACACCGGTGAACAGGCTTTAGAAATTGCGGAGGCTTTAGTGAGAAGTGGTGCTATAGATGTAATAGTAGTTGATTCAGTTGCTGCTTTAGTGCCAAGAGCAGAGATTGAAGGTGAAATGGGAGATGCCCATGTAGGGCTTCAAGCACGCCTGATGTCACAAGCACTGCGTAAACTTACAGGAGCCATTAGCAAATCTAATACAATAGCCGTTTTTATTAATCAATTGCGGGAAAAGGTTGGGGTAATGTTTGGTAATCCTGAAACTACACCCGGAGGTCGTGCGTTAAAGTTTTATGCTTCTGTACGCATGGAAGTACGAAAAGTAGAAACATTGAAACAAGGTAATGATATGATCGGAAGCAGGACGAGGATCAAGGTTGTAAAGAATAAAATCGCACCGCCGTTCAAACAGGCTGAGTTTGATATTATGTATGGGGAAGGCGTATCTAGGGAAGGAAGTATTATTGATCTGGCTGCAGATTTAGATATTGTTGAGAAAAGTGGTGCTTGGTACTCTTATAAGGATATTCGCTTAGGACAGGGACGTGAAAATACTAAAAAGTATTTAAAAGACAATCCTGAATTGGCAAATGAAATTGAAATGAAAATTAGGGAAACCTTTGTTAATAAAGATGAATAAAAATCCACTTACTTTAGCCCTTAAAAAATTATCAGTTCGGGCTTATAGTGAAAAAGAATTAGAAAACTTTTTAGTTAAGTATGGTTTTAGCCGGGAACAAATTAAAGAAGTGCTTGCTCAGTTATTATCTTGGGGATATTTAAATGATCAAAGGTATGCTGCTAATTTAATTAATCATTATACTAATTATAAACAGTATGGCTATTTTTTCCTTTATAAAAAGCTTCAGGAAAAAGGTATTCCTGAGCAAATAATTATCTCAGTTTTGACAGATTATGACCAACAAGAAGAACTTGAACGAGCGCGTCGTCTGGCAGAAAAGTATCTAGCGAACAAAGTTAAGCAAAAATCAGCAGAACAATTAAAAAATATGTTAGCACGTCATTTATCGCGCAAAGGTTTTTTAACTGCAAATATTATGACAATTATAAATGAAAATTTTACATATTAAATTATTTCATTAGTTGTTGATTGCTTGACAGCAAGTTTATAAACAATTAGAATAAAATTGGAGAAATGCGGTTTAACTTTTTTCTGCCAATTGGGTTTTTGCATATATATTTTTTAATAATATATATATAAACTAAATTTACGCGGGTTGATAATCTATTTTTTGCTAGTCTGTACTTTTATAGGCTTATTGTCTTTTTATTGATCCGTTAAAAACGTATTGGCAGATTATATGATAACCGAATCTTCTTCGGTTATTTTTTTATTAGAGGAGGTGAACGAGATAATTGATTATTTAGTTATTGGAATTGTTGCTCTTGGTGTAGGCTATTTTGTGGGCTATATGATTAGAAAAAAAATTGCCGAGGCCAAAATAGCTTCGGCTGAAGAAGCGGCTAAAAAAATGTTGGAAGATGCCCAAAGAAATGCGGAAGCCAAGAAAAAAGAATCCATTTTGGAAGCAAAAGAAGAAGCCCATAAAATAAGGCAAGAATTAGATCGTGAAATTAGAGAACGGCGCAATGATTTACAACGATTAGAACGCCGTTTGCAACAAAAAGAAGAAACTATCGATCGAAAATATGAAGTTATTGAAAGAAAAGAAGAAAATATTCAAAACTTAGAACAGGAGTTGGAAAAGCAAAAGAAAAATGTTGCCGATTTATTACAAAGGCAAATGGATGAATTGGTGAGAATATCCAACCTATCTTTTAATCAGGCGCGTGAATTACTACTTAAACGTGTTGAAGAAGAAATAAAACATGAAACGGCTATGTTGATCAAAGAATATGAAACTCAAGCCAAGGAAGAAGGAGAAAAGAAAGCGCGCGAAATTATTTCTTTGGCGATACAACGCTGTGCAGCCGATCATGTAGTAGAATCAACAGTATCTGTAGTCCCTTTACCGAATGATGAAATGAAGGGACGAATTATTGGGCGAGAAGGACGTAATATTAGAACATTAGAAACACTTACAGGTATAGATTTAATTATTGATGATACACCTGAAGCTGTTATTTTATCTGGGTTTGACCCGATTAGAAGAGAAATCGCCCGAACTGCTTTAGAAAAATTGATTTTAGATGGACGTATCCATCCTGCCCGTATTGAAGAAATGGTAGAGAAAGCTCAAAAAGAAATTGAGCAGAAGATTAGAGAAGAAGGTGAGCAAGCTACTTTTGAAACTGGTGTTAATGGCTTGCATCCTGAATTAATTAAATTATTGGGAAGACTACAATATAGGACAAGTTATGGACAAAACGTTTTAAAACATTCTATAGAAGTTGCTCATTTAGCAGCGGTAATGGCTGCTGAATTAGATGTAGATGTTGCATTGGCAAAAAGAGCAGGGCTTTTACATGATATTGGAAAAGCCGTGGATCATGAAGTAGAAGGTCCGCACGTTGCTATTGGTGCGAATTTGGCGAAAAAGTATCGCGAATCTAATGAAGTTATTCATGCGATTGCCGCCCATCATGGAGATGAACCTTTTAAATCCATTGAAGCGGTTTTAGTGGCTTCTGCTGATGCTATATCAGCGGCACGTCCCGGAGCGAGAAGAGAAACATTAGAGGCATATATTAAACGTTTAGACAAACTAGAGGAAATTGCTAATGCATTTGAAGGTGTGGAAAAATCATTTGCTATTCAGGCCGGACGTGAAATTAGAATTATTGTTAAACCTGACAGAGTTGATGATGCTAGTGCTGTAACAATGGCTCGCGATTTAGTTAAATCAATCGAAAACAATCTTGATTATCCGGGTCAGATAAAAGTTGTTGTGATTAGAGAAACCAGAGCAGTTGATTATGCTAAATAATAAAAGCGACCCTCAAGGTCGCTTTTATATATTTTTTAAAATAAAAAGGATTTTTGTAATAAAATGAAGAAGATATAAATTCCTGTACTAAAAGCTAGAAAAGGCTGGAGTGATAAAATATGATTACTTTAAAAAAAACAGCTCTTACGGAAGATGAAAAAGATAGTATAGGTTTACTTACCTCGTTACTTGTTCGTTATCCGGAATTATGTTCAATAAATTATTATCCTTATGAAAATTCTCTGAAAATGGGTTTTATTTTACAAGGGAACATTCCCGAATCAGCTCTAAAAGAATACAGTGAAGAATTGTCTTTGTGTATCAGGACATATTTATATTTTGAAAAAAGAGATTGTCTTCAACATTTAGAGATAAATTTTGAACATGAGCCTAATTTGACTAGATTGTTAATTACCAGAGATACGAAAAGCTTAATGCCAAAGGAAATATCCTTAATGATTAATCTTTTAAAAGCTAAATTTACGAATCTTCTTATTTGCGACGAATGCAGTGTTTTTGTAGAAGAAGATTTTTTATTACAAGATGATTATATCAAATGCATGTTGGACACTTTACAAGCGCGAAAATTAAATAATGAGCTCATTGCTCTTAGAGAGGATGGGCGTGTACTTGTTTTTAAACAATAACTTTGGGAAAAAATAAGTTATAAAAAATATAGACCTTCTTAATAAAGGGAGAAAGATATGTTAAATGTTTTGATGATAGGTGATATTGTTGGTCGTCCTGGACGTAATGCGGTAAAGCAATATCTTCAGGCTAATAGAGAGCATTATGATTTTATTGTGGCCAATGGAGAGAATTCTGCAGGAGGAAAAGGCATTACTCCGGAGATAGTTTATGAGTTATACAATAATTCGGTGGATTTTATTACTTTAGGAAATCATACTTGGGATAAGAAAGAAATTTATCAATTCCTTGATCGCGAAACTAATATTATCAGACCGGCTAATTACCCTCCTGGAGCACCGGGAAAGGGTAGTGCTGTTTTAACACTACATAATAAGCTGAAAATTGGCATTATCAATCTTATGGGACGTGTTTTTTTACACGCACTGGATTGCCCCTTTCGTAAAGCTACAGAACTTGTCAAAGAAATGAGACAGGAAACTCCGATTATTCTTATTGATTTCCATGGAGAAGCGACTTCTGAGAAAATCGCTTTTGGTTGGTATATGGATGGTCAAGTGTCGGCAATTGTTGGTACACATACCCATGTACAAACGGCAGATGAACGCATACTTCCTCAGGGAACAGCATATATATCTGATATAGGGATGACCGGACCACGTAATTCGGTACTAGGTATGGAAAAAGAGGCAATTACTAAAAGGTTCCTTACTCAGTTACCAATAAGATTTGATGTGGCAAAAGGGGAAGTTCTTTTTAGTGCAGTATCGCTAAAAATCGATGAAACTACCGGTAAATGTGTACATATTGAACGTATTCAAGAGATTTATTTCGACTAAATAAACCATATTTATTATAAAATTCGCGTATTTTTTAGAATTGATGATAATTTTTTCTAAAGGAAAAAGGAATTTTTTAACTAGAGTAGAATAAATAATATATTGTAAATGTAATATATAATTTGAGGGAGGTAACAAGATTGGAAGTTCTTAAAGTTTCAGCAAAATCTAGTCCAAATGCGGTTGCAGGCGCATTAGCTGGGGTTATTAGAGAAAGGGGTTGTGCAGAAATTCAGGCTATAGGTGCCGGTGCTTTAAACCAGTCGATTAAAGCAGTAGCAATTGCCAGAGGTTTTGTCGCTCCTAGTGGTATTGATTTAGTTTGTATTCCAGCTTTTACGGATATTGTTATTGATGGAGATGAAAGAACTGCAATTAAACTAATAGTTGAACCCAGATAAGCTAATAGTCGAACCCAGATAAGAAAAAAGTTATTTTTGTTGTTTTTGAGCGAGCCTGTTTAATTGAACAGGCTTTTTTATTTTAACTTAAAATGGTAATAAATTTTTTATGTAGGGGTGTGTAGGAATGATAATAGTTGACGGTCATTGCGATACTCTCCTGAAATTATTTAAAAACAAACATTCTTTCTGGGAATATAACGAAGATAGACATCTGGATTGGCTGAGATTAAAAAAAGGACAGGTTGGTCTGCAATTTATGTCCATATATATTGAACCACAGTATAAGCCTTTCGGTTCCTTGTCTCGAGTTTTGGAGGTATTAGATTATTTTCATCAGCAACAAAGAGAAGGGTATGGTTTTCCTTTAACAGTAACTTCTAAAAAGGATTTACTAGATGTAAATTCCTCTGAACCGCGGGTCTTACTGGCTATTGAAGGTGGAGAAGCTTTAGAGGGGAAACTCAGCAACTTACGAATTTTATTTAAGCTTGGTTTTCGTTCCTTGACTTTAACTTGGAATCAGCGGAATCAAATAGCAGATGGGGTTTGGGAAAAGGACACCGGAGGAGGATTAACAAATTTTGGTCGAGAAGTAGTAAAAGAAATGAATAGTCTGGGGATGCTCATAGATGTTTCCCATCTGGCTGAACGTGGGTTTTGGGAAGTTCTTTCTTTATCAACGCAACCAATTGCTGCTACTCATTCCAGTTGTTATTCTTTACATCAACATCCTCGTAATTTAACAGATGCTCAGTTGCAGGCTTTGGCAAAGAAACAAGGAATTGTAGGGATTAACTTTTATCCGCATTTTTTAGGGGAAAATCCTTATAATATTACGATAGAGGATGTACTCAGGCATCTTATTCATGCCGTGGAGGTAGCGGGTATTGACCATGTAGGCTTAGGTTCTGATTTTGATGGCATAGAGTTGACCCCACAGGGTTTGTCAGATGGAACTTATCTTCCTTGTTTAGCGAATAGATTGGCTCGGCTTGGCTGGAAAGATGAAGAGATAAAGAAAGTAATGGGAGGGAATTATCTTCGTGTTTTGCAACAAATCTTACCGGAAGAATAATGCTGATGATTATAGAACAGATTTTCCAAAAGCAGATCTTCATGTACATACAACTGCATCTGACGGAGCTTTTTCTCCCCGTGAAACTGTTAAACTGGCGTATCAAAAGGGCATCTCCTATTTAGCAATCACGGATCATGATACAACAGCGGGATTAGCTGAAGCTGCACAAGAATGTAGTAAATATGAGCTGGATTTTTTCCCCGGCATAGAATTCAGTACAGTTTATGAAGAATGTGAGTTGCATATATTGGGTTATAATTTTGATTGGACTTATAAACGAGTGCGGGAAACTGTTATTCAATTGCAAAACGCCAGGGTAAATAGAATTGAAAAAATGGTCGCTAAACTAGCCACTTTAGGAATACAGATTGACTTTAAGGAAGTTAGACAAAAAGCATCTGTTTCAAATATAGGAAGAGTTCATTTAGCTTTAGTATTAATGGATAAAGGGATTGTTGGCTCAATCGATGAAGCTTTTAACAAATATTTAAATAGAGGTTGTCCGGCATTTGTTCCCAGATATAAATTAACACCCTGTATGGCCTTGGAAATAATTCAAGAAGCACAGGGCATACCTGTATTAGCTCATCCGGGATTGTCTAATTGTGATTACCTAATCCCCTTATTAGTAGAAAAGGGGCTTCAAGGTATCGAAGTTTTTCATCCCCAACATACCAAAGCAGATGAGCTTGTTTATCTGCAAATGGCAGAGAAGTATCATTTAATGATTACGGGGGGTTCTGATTTCCATGGACATGAAGAAAAAGATCTGTCCAATTTCGGAGAAATGAAAGTTCCCTTTAATAGTTTAAAAAAATTAAAAAACCCGCAGCCAAACCCTACATTAATAATTTGAAACTTTTTGGAAAGAATATTTGCTAAGAATAAGATTAATACTAAGTAATATATTTATAGTATAGATGAAGCGTAGGATCGGGAGTGAATACTGTTGAACGCTCATGAGGAACTTGTTTTTTATAAAAAGAGGATTATCGAGTTAGAAAAACAGGTAAATCAATTGAGATTAAGCAGAAGAATATTAATGAATCTTATTGAAAAGATAGAAACAGAAAAAAGGCATCTTTTTAGTCAATTAGAAAAAGAAAAACAGCAGTTAAGATTAAACAATCAACGCTACGCAAAGTGGCTAATGCAGAATAATTATAGATTTATGGAATTACAAGCTAATTTAAAAAAACAAAGTACTTCGGAAGAGAGGATAGATTAACGAAGTAATTTATGGTATAATTCCACTAATATATTAATAACACGTATTTTTTTAATGAGGTGAAAAGATGCAAGACACGAAATTTTCGGAAATAGAATGTGGTAATTTTGATGAAAAGTTTGCTAAAGTTGGCTTAACTTTTGACGATGTCTTATTGGTTCCGGCATTTTCGGAGATACTTCCCAGGGAAGTTGACGTTAGTACAAGCCTTACTAATAAAATAAAATTAAATATTCCTATTATCAGTGCGGGTATGGATACTGTGACTGAGTCCCGTATGGCGCGAGCTATGGCCCGGGAGGGTGGTCTTGGTGTTATCCATAAAAATATGTCGATTGAGAAACAAGCTATGGAGGTAGACCGGGTTAAGCGTTCGGAACACGGGATTATTACTGACCCCGTTTATCTTAGTAAGGATCACACTATTGCGGAAGCTATGGAAATTATGGAACGTTATCATATCTCCGGTATTCCTATTACCGAAGGTACTAAACTCATAGGCATTATTACAAATAGAGATATTCGCTTTGAAACTGATTTTTCCAAAAAAATCGATGAAGTCATGACCAAAGAAAACCTGATTACCGGTCCTGCCAACACTACATTGGAGAAAGCTAAAGAGATTTTAAGCAAATATAAAATTGAAAAGTTACCTTTGGTTGATGAAAATTTCAATCTTAAAGGCTTAATCACAATAAAAGATATAGAAAAAGGTATTAAATATCCTAATTCAGCTAAAGATGCCAACAGTCGTTTATTAGTAGCAGCCGCAGTTGGTGTAAGTGCTGATACATTTGAACGTGTACAAGCCTTGGTTGAAGCAAAAGTAGATGTGATTGTGGTTGATACTGCTCATGGACATTCTTTAGGGGTACTTCAAACTGTAGAAAGAATACGTAATCTTTATCCTGAATTACAAATAATAGCCGGGAATGTGGCCACGGCTGAAGGTACACGTGACCTGATTAAAGCGGGAGTTGATGCTGTCAAAGTAGGTATTGGTCCGGGTTCAATCTGCACTACTCGTGTCGTCGCCGGGATTGGTGTTCCGCAGTTGTCAGCAATCTATGAATGTGCTAAAGAAGCGGCAAAAACCGGTACTCCTATAATTGCCGATGGTGGAATTAAGTATTCCGGGGATATTGTTAAAGCATTGGCAGCAGGGGCGAGTGTAGTGATGATTGGTGGCCTTTTGGCCGGTACCGAAGAAAGCCCCGGTGATGTAGAGATTTATCAAGGTAGAAGTTATAAAGTATATCGAGGTATGGGTTCGCTCAGTGCCATGAAAGAAGGGTCAAGCGACCGCTACTTCCAGGAGAATGTAAAAAAATTAGTTCCGGAAGGCGTAGAAGGTCGTGTGCCTTATAAGGGTTCTGTCGCAGATACCATTTATCAGCTGATTGGTGGTTTAAGAGCAGGAATGGGTTATACCGGTTGTAAGAATATTGAAGAACTATTCACCAAAGCACGGTTCATTAGACAGACATCTGCAGGTTTGAGAGAAAGCCATCCTCATGATATTCAAATTACTAAAGAATCACCTAATTACACTTCATAAAGGATAGTCATTCATATGATAATTAGGTATTTAAGTAATATCAATACTTGGTCAAGTTTGATTTTGACCAAGTATTTTTTTATAATATCTTTTCCCCTTTACGAATAAACATTAATAAACTAAGAATAGGGGAGGAGATTATTATTTCTGTAATCTTTCTTTCAAAGAATAAATTGTCGCGTTTCCTTCTAATTATGGTTATAGTCACTGCCATCCTGACAATCTTTCCAATTCCCTTAAAAAATATGGCTGTAGAGGTAGTCAGCGTTATCTCCGGTGTAAGGTTAGTACCCATTTATGCTGTTGATACACAGGAAAAGAAAATAGCCCTTTCATTTGATGCAACCTGGGGAAACACGCGTACACCGCAGATTCTGCAAATTCTTGATGACCATCAAGTTAAGACGACCTTTTTTCTAACGAATATTTGGCTTAAACAATATCCGGAGCTTGCGCAGGAAATAAGTGAGAGGGGACATGAAATTGGTTTACATACCGCCAATCACCCTAAGTTAACTGATTTGGACGAAGAAAAAATCAAACAGGAGCTTTTAGACAATGCGCAGATGGTGACCGAGATTACCGGACAAAAACCGATTCTCTTTCGTCCTCCATTCGGCGCCTACAATAATCTGGTTATCAATACAGCAACGGATCTGAATTTAGTTACAATCCAGTGGAGTGTTGATTCCTTGGATTGGCAGAATCTTTCAGCTGATGCCATGTATCAGCGGATTACCAAAAGAATACATCCGGGAGCGATTGTTCTTTTCCACAATGATGGAGAGAACACCCCCGAGGCTTTAAAACGGTTATTGGTTTACTTTAAAGAAGAAGGTTATAAAGTTGTACCTATTTCTGAGCTGATTTATAAAGATAATTATTATATCGATAATAACGGATTTCAGAAGAAGGTGAAGGAGGAAATTTAGGAGCTTTTGGTATCTCTAAAAATCAATATGCAACCCATAAAACGCTTCGCACTACTACGAAGCGTTTTATATGATAAATTATCATATAATTTGAAAAATTTAACAAAGTAATATAGAATAAAAACAGAGGTATTTTCCTCGATATAAGTAATGAGAAAAGTATATAATATAGATGCTGCAGGATAAATAATACAAAGGAGTGATAGTAGTCATATGGATAAGTTTATTTTAACAGAGGATGAAACAGTATTTATGGTAGTTGATATTCAGGAGCGAATAGTACCGGCAATGCTGGAGGGACAAACAGTAATTCATAATACCAACATTTTATTAACTCTTTGTAACAAACTAAACATTCCTTTAATTGTTACGGAACAATATCCTAAAGGGCTGGGAAAAACCGTTTCAGAAGTTAGTGACAATTTAGGAGATATAGCAGTATATGAAAAGATAACCTATACCGGCTACACTGATGATGTGAAAAATGTCTTAAAGAAACTGGGAAAAAAGAAGGTCATAATTGCAGGAATGGAAACTCACGTTTGTGTCCTGCAAACCACAAGAGATTTATTAGCTGATGGCTACCAAGTATTTGTCTTAGGCGATGCTGTCTGCTCACGCACTAAGGAAAATTACCAAAACGGTCTAGCACTAATGTCAGCAATGGGAGCAGTGGTGACTAATACCGAAACTGTAGTATTTGATATCTTAAAGCAAGCAGGAACTCCTTTGTTTAAGGAAATGTCCAAGCTTGTTAAATAAGCATTTATATTATAATGCAGGGTTTGCAAAAACAACCATGAAAGGCGGAATTTGAGAGATGAAAAGAAGATTGCCCTATTTGGTTTTAATTTTGGTATTAGTAATGACAATACCAGCGGCGGCTTATGGGTCCCAGACCGGAAATAAAGTGAGTGTGACGCTGCCTGAGTTTAAGGTAACACTCAATGGGGAAGAGGTTAATAACAGCTATAGTAAATATCCTTTGCTCGTTTATAAGGGCATTACCTATTTTCCCATGACTTATCATGACTGCCGGTTTCTAGGTCTGGAATCATACTGGCGGGGAAACACGGAAGGTCTGTTTATAGAAGCCACCGATGTAACTGTCGCCTATCAACCATACCGATCATCAGTTAAAAATAAGCGCTATCAAACAGCGGTAATACCTGGCTTTCCTATTATGGTCAATGGAAAAGCTGTTGATAATCAAAAGGAAGAATACCCTTTGCTTGCTTTTCGTGAGATCACCTATTTCCCCATGACCTGGAATTTCGGTGTCAATGAATTTCGCTGGGATTATTCCTTTGACGGCCAAAACGGCTTGGTGATCGATTCGGATAATATTAAGCTGATACAGAAAAATCTGCCAACAAACCGGGCCAGAAATGCTGACGGCACCCTGAAAAACAATGTGGCAGTTACCAATACTTTTGTTTATTACGAAGATACTATGGGGCAGATTATTCAGGCCCCATTAGCCGACACTTCCAGGACAAAAGCAGTATATCAGCTTCCGGCATTGATCTACGGGTGGCAGGATGTGGACGGGAAAACCTTTGTTTATGCCAGCCTTTACGCTGAAGACGGCCAGATGTTTTTAGCCTACCACCAGGGCGGAGCTATCATGGGAACCGATTATCTGATCAGGCTTAATGATGATGGTACCACCACTCTGCTCAATGACACCAGATATAATATCAAAAATTTTGGGGACATAAGCATTAAATATTGGGCGGGGCCAGCTCCTGGTCCCGGAAATCTTTTTATTCAAGGTAAAGATGTTGAATGGCATCCCCTGGGGAATCAGGACCTGCTTTACGGCTGGGCTTGGAGAGTGAGAGAAGATCAGAGCAGAGGAGGCGGTTCTTCAAAGGATGTATATTTAGTCGGTGATGACCTTTATATCCTGGGCTTTGATATCATGGCTGAGGCTGAAAACACAAGCACCACCGGGATATATACTACCGGGATATATAAAGTGAACATCAATACCAATGAAACCGTGCGCATTAGTGAAAGGGAGGTAACAGCCTTTCAAATCGAAGGGGAGCACCTCTATTATGCAAGTGAAGGCGGTATTTATCGCTATTCCTTGCGTGACGGTACCGAGGAATTACTTAAAGAGTTGGCAAAGGCGCCAAATAAAATAGGAAGGTTTTCGGTATTAAACGGTAATGTCTATTGGCAGGACGGGCTGGATCAGAACCTCTATAACCTGAAAGGAGAAAACTTGAACTCCGGCGCCGAACTTGATGGGATGAAGCTCTGCGGAGATAATGAAGAATATCTGGTTTGTACTTTTAAAGAAACTCCCCCTTCCAAATACCGGCTCATGGTGTTTGACAGGAAGGGTGATGTTGTTTTTAAAACATCGGATAAGGCCTATTCACCCTATATTTATATAACCGGGAAAATGCTGTATTTTTATAACACTACTTCCGAAACTGTCTGTATAGGAGAGCTTGATGAACATCCTGAAACTAAACCGCAATCACTAGCAGGGCATATTGTCATTGCAGGTGATACTCTCTATTTTGATCAGGTTGAAATTGTGAGACGGGAAGACAAAGAAAGGGTATCAGAGCTTGGTTTAAAGGACATTGATATGCCAAGTGGCTATATAATTATTAACGAAAACAAAGAAGAGACGGTCTTTGAACTGACAGGCGAGGTCAAATATATTTTTACCGATATGGACCTTTATTTTGTAAAAGAATCTGATAGTGACAGACTCTATACTACAACCCAAAAAGCTGAATTCTTAAAACACTTGGGGAAATTAAATGATTTTCCACTTTCGCAACAGACGATACCTTACTTTATTGAAGTGCAGAACGGAAAAGTTATTAGTATTACGGAGAAATTTGGGTATACAATTTAGCCAGACTGACGAAGTTGATTTTATAGGTAAACAAATGGTAATAATATAAGCAATAGTAATATTACCAATAAGGAGCTGCACAGATGGTAGAACAACAAACGATTGAAAAACTAAATGAATTGCTAAAGGGCGAACGTATGGCTATTCAAGTTTATGACAGAACCAAGAAATTGCAACAGGATACACAAGTGGCAAACATGTTAAATACCTTTGAATCTGACCATAAGAAACATGCCGAAATGTTATCTGAAAGAATTAGAGAATTAGGTGGAGACCCAGAGGTTACGACAGGTTTTCCAGGAATGATGGCTGATATAATGTCGGTTATTAATTCTATCCGAGGACCCCATCAATTGTTAGAACAAGTATATGATGGTGAGGACAAAGGAATTCATGCTTATGAAGAACGTTTGAACCAATTGGACCGAGACAGTCAAGTAATAATTAGACAAATTATGAATGAAGATCATGAGCATTTAAAGTGGTTTAAGGTAAGAATGGAAAAGGAAAAGAGTGAAAAACACTAAGCATAAAGCAATTTATTTAGCATTCATGAGGTTAAAAAGGATGAAGAGATTAACCGGTATGCAATGGTTGCAAAAGTTAAAATGGAGGACGGTTACAGATGCGGAGTAGTATTCAAGGTTTAATCCCCTATGATCCGGGGATGACCATAGAACAGTTAGAACAAAAGGTTGGCAAAAAAATAATTAAGCTATCTGCTAATGAAAGCCTGTGGGGACCGTCGCCGATAGTAGAAGAAGCGTTACAAGAAGGTTTAACTCAGTTACGGCTATATCCCGATGGGGCGGCTCAAGCATTAAAAAAGACCCTTGGTAAACTTTGGGCATTGCCTGTGGAAAGCTTCTGCCTGGGTAATGGGGCAGATGAGGTTATACAAATGTTAGCTATTGCTTTTTTAGACCCGGGAGAGGAGGTAGTTGTCCCCTCACCTACTTTTAGTTCCTATACTTCTTCGGTAACCATTGTCGGTGGCAAGGTAACGTTTGTCCCGCAAAAGGAATTAANNTTTAAATTGGAGGAAATAGCTGCTTATATTCATCCCGGCGTAAAAATGGTATTCTTATGTAATCCTAATAATCCCACAGGAACATTTTTTAGTCATACCAACCTTGAGTTGTTTTTGCAGAAAGTGCCACCGAAAACTTTAGTTGTTTTAACTGAATGGGCAAAAAATAATTAATTTTTTTGTCCCAAAGTGGGGTACTTTTCAATTAAAATGTGGGGTACTTTTCACTTGACAAATACACTAGTCTAAAATAGTATAAGTGAGGGAAAGAAACGGAGAAACGGTACAGCATCTTTTCAGGGACTGGGGAAGAGGTATGTTTCCCCCAAAAGGTGCTTCGTTTTATGCGAAGCACCTTTTGCTTGCAAAAAAATGTCGGCAATTGAAGTATTTGTCAGGATACAGTATAATATTGTTAGAAATCGAAATATTAGAACAAATACTTTGAGGGGAGGGGTATCCTTGAAGAGAAAGTTGGGAATTATCTTATACTTGCTTTTAGCCGTTGTTATTGGGGTTTTGTGTAATTGGGTTTTTGATTTCTTTTTATTTCTTCTTTATGGTTTTCAGTTTTCTTTGAAGTTTATTTCTATTGATATACCGCCTGATATACTGTCAGCAATAGTATTAGGAATCATAATGGTAGCAGGTGTAGCCATTTATCTTTATTTAGGTAAAAGGTTTATTAAGAATAAGCGGGTTGTTGCGTTAGCATTGGTGTTAATTTTAGTAACAGCTTGTCTATGTCCATACGTAATGGATTTAAAAAGTGAGATAGAGGAGAAAAATGCTCAAAAATATGCGGCTACTCATGAAAGCCCAAAGGTTACTCAAGCTAATCAGGCTTTAATGGAGTCAAAACTACCTTTTACCTTGGATTTAGAAAATAGTCATTATGATACTTTGTATTATGAACGTCGCAATAAATATAATTATTTGCACTTACATTTAGAGAAAACTAATGAGGGGAATCTTACTGTAGATGAAGTGGAACAGCTTTTGAATTTATTACCTAAAAAACAGGAGGGGCGAATTGTAATTAAACACGGGGAAGGGGAAACTGTTTTAAAGTTCAAGAATGACCCTAATGCACAAGGTTTGGAGGACAAAATTGGGAGAACAGATTTTCTAAAGATTTATGCTTCTAGTGAGGAAAGTGCGGTGGTTAACCAATTTAACGAGATTTTAAGCAAGTCTAACTTACCCTATCTGTTGGATTTAAAAGGCAGTCATTATGCTACTTTATATTATCAGGATCGCTTGCGGGTTTTCCTTAAAAAAACTAATGGGGAAGGTCTGACATTAGAAGAAATTGAACAATTGGCTAATTTATTACCTGAGGGGTCAAATGGTTATTTCGTCCAAATAGCATATAAAGAGTTACTGCCTGAGAATACGGAAGATGAGCAAAAAGAAAATACAATCACCATCTTTTTCGATGAAAACAAAAAATGCACAGAATGTTACGGTGATGATCGGCCTTTTTGCAAGTTTGTCAAGTTGTTGGGATGTTTAAGTCAAAAAAAGGAGGATAATATTTATGAATTTATTGACATTGATGCAGACGGTATACCGGAAGTAGTAGTTAAAAGACAAACTGTTTTTTCCTATTCGCAAGAAAAACATGATCAAAATATGCGCATCTATAGATATCAAAAAAAGAAAGATGAATATTCACTTATCTTTGAGCAAAGTTTATTTGGGGATGAGCTCGTCTATTTTATAGAACCCGATTATACCAACATTCATGGGATTACGACTCCCTATACGTATAAAAATAGCTATGAGTTTGTGCCGAATAAAGAAAATCCTCATTTATTGGACCTCGTGTTCAAGATTGAAACCCAACCTCCGGAATTGTGGGGAAAATGGGAAAAAGAAGGTTATGATTTATTTTATGAACCGGTAAAAGACACAGTAGTTTTTTCTTTTAATGGTAGCGGATATGTACCCAATAAAGAAGTTTATAATTATAAACAGCCGGAGAAAACCAACACGAAAAAATACACTAAAAATTATACTAAAATTGATTATGAGCATATACCTAACTTAGAGACTGATACTTTAAAGAATTTATTGGCTAATCTCTTTACCAATCAAGAGAAGGATCACCCTTATGTTTTAATCAACAGAATGACGATCGAAGATGTTAAGCCTCTGGATATTTTTTCAAATGGAAAATTTAAAAAGGCTTATTTAATCCATGGCATTATTTATTGTAATCTTGACGAACAATATGGTACTCATCTGGTTGCCGTATTAGAGGAAAAGACAGATTTTGAAAATAATAAAAAAGACTACAAGTTAGTATTTAATTGTGAGAACTATAAAGTGAGTTGCGAATTAATTGATATTGATACAGACGGTGGACAAGAAATATTAATCAGAGATGAAGGTTTTGGTTCGCCTGCTTTCGGTCCTTATTACAAGGATATGAAAATCTATCAGTATCAAGAGAATCAGTTTTTATGTATTTTTGATGAAGGATTATATTGGGAAGATTATGATGGACTTGGTAAATCTAATCTGGGCAAGCCTAATTATAATTTTTATCAGAATAGCTATAAGTTTGTGCCAAACAAAGAAAGTTCTCATTTGTTGGACATCGTTTTTAACATCGAATCGCAACCTCAAGAATTATTAAAAGGTTGGGTTAAAGATTTCAAACCACTATATGAATCTGTAAAGGATACTGTAACCTTTACCTTTAATGGTGAGAAATATGAGCCTAACAAAGACTTTTACGACTACAGAAATCCTAAAGCGATAGATAATTAAAAAATAAAGGGGGGGATGGTTATGTTTTGTCCAAAATGCAGTCGTCAATATCAGGAGGGTGAGCAAGAATGTATCGAATGCGAAGTTCCTCTCATGGAAGAAATATATAGGGAACCATCTAAATTTGGACTATGTATTTTTTTAAATATTTTAAGTGTAATGTGTCTGGTGTTTAGCATAATAATGGCGCAAGTTTGTGACAGTCTGGTAATATGCTACCTATTTTTTGTTGTTTTTGGGGCTATAGTTTTTGCATATTTTCTACATAATGATTGTGAAAGTTTATTTGTTTTACCTTTAGCTTGGGGACTAAATATTTTATATGTAGTTATTATTTTTCTTCTTGATCAAGTAGGTTTTATTTTTATTGGGTTTGGTGTGTCTATTGGGCTTTTATACTCAGCTATTTATTTTATACTGCCTAATATAATTTATTCCCTACTACTTGCGGTAATTCACTGGGGCATAAGAAAGAAACGTATTAAAAATAATTTAGAAAGAGAGGGTTAAAGATGTTTGATTTTTTACAAGTCTCAATTATTAAAAAGGCGAAACAGCAGTTTTTACCGGTATTATTACTATTGTTAAGTTTTATGCTTCTTATTGCAGGGTGTGCTTGGCAAGATGATGATGAAATTGAAGTTGAGAATCCTGTTGTTAGTAAAACCGTATTTGAGGAATCATTGGAAAACGAAAATATAGAGCTAAAACAAAGGATTCAGACACTTGAACAAGAAATTGCAAATCTATCACAGGGGAATATTGAAAATGAATCATTAAAAAATGAAAATACAGAGCTAAAACAAAAGATTCAGACACTAGAACAAGAAATTGAGGATTTACCACAGTGGAATATTTTTGATAAAGAAAATTCTAAAGTATCATCAATCTATTTTTTGCCTTATACAGTAGAAACTAAATTAGTACCCGAAGAAACTAAATTACATATATATCCACAAAAAGAAGCGATACATCTTAGAACGATACCAGAGAATACGATAGTTACAGTAGTAAACGCGGGCTATACGGATGAGGATGGAACCTGGTTATATGTTTATGCTCCGATGCTAATCGATTCCATGCAAGATTTTTATGGATGGATTCCGGAAGGTGCAGTCGTAGCATATACAGAGGAGAATCAGAAATTAGCCGAGCGTATCATTACTGTTAAAAAGGGAACTAAAGTTTATGATGTAACCAAATATGAATTCAAGGATATTCCTAAGGCTACTCCGATGGAACTTAATTCTGATACTAATGGGGAAATAGTAGAAAGAAAAGAAGGCTATGTAAGATTAGAATGTCTGGGGCTGTTTAGTTGTTGGGTGGAAGAAAAAGACCTTGTTTATCCCGAAACTTCTTAAAAATCGCAAATTCTCGAAAAGGGGATGTTTTTAATTCTTGATTATTAAGGAGGTAAATTAATGTTAAGAACATTTATAAAATGGAAGAAAAGGCAGCCATTGTTTTTGGTGGTTTTATTGTTCAGTTTTATTATTCTTTTTACTGGGTGTGCTCGACAAATAGGCAATGCCGTTAAGGTTGATGACCCCACCGGCAGCAAAACTGAACCGATAATAAAAAACAAGTCTTCAGGAGTTTTATTAGGTATAAAAAGTAAAAAAAGGGGTTCTAAGGAGAATTCTTTTAGTGCGGGAATAAAAACAATGGAATTAAAGGGAGGAATTCAATATAAAACTCTTTATATTGCAAATAATAAGGGAAAGATCGCATTAAGTGCACAAGGTTCAGGTGTTTTAGTGCCCAGGAATGATGGGTTTTGGTTATTAAATGTAGAAACGGAAAGATTAAAGGATAAATATAAAGAGTTTGAATATGAAAGTAATCTTGATTTCATTTCTGCTCAGAAAACCGGTAGTAAATCGGCTCCGGAATCTGTTAAAAAATATAAATCCAGGGAATTAGCTAAAAAGTGGCACGATGAGTATTATTCCGGTGATTCTAAGTTATTTTTAAATAATATATTTTTAGAATTAACTTTTGTCGGAAATGATTATATAACTCAATATGTAGAAAATGATGGTTATACCGGGGGGGTGCACTCACGAGCGTTTCAGTGGTTAGTAACTATTCCCTTTACTGAAACCAATAAAATTGATGTGGGTGATAATGATATTAGGGAAGAGGAGGGAAGGGGTGCTGATACTGAAGTAAAAGAAGTTCCCATTGCCGAGTTATTGGGAGATGAGATAAAAAATCAATTTTTTAAAGAAGGAAATACTTATCTTGCACAAGAGGAACTCGCCAATTCATTTTATTTGCGAGAAGATGGGAAGCGTTGGGGACTTTTTAGACAAGAAGGAAAGTGGGTTGTTAAGGGTGGTGCCTCACATTCTTTTGGAGCTGGTAGAGGTGCTTGTACCATATTTGATACCAATATAATTCCGTCAAAGGAAATAGTCAGCCATGATGTTCTTATGCCGAAGTGGGACGTTATTAAAACTTCCATTCCTGAGGCCAAGGATGCTTTTTCCTCACCGGAAGAAGATATGTTGGTCGTATTAACCCCGGAAGAATTAAGAGTCTATACGGATTTTCAAAAAGATTATATCGGGGACGCTACATATGTAATTAATTTAGGAGATATCTTTGATTTAGAAGAAGAAAAAGAAATAGATGTTATTATGGTCCAATGGGCTACGGGGGATTATGTTGCCAAATGGGCAAATGAAGCAAAGGAATATTTAATAAGATATTGAAAAGGACAGCAGGGAAGAAATATGATAAAATCAAAGCAAAAAGCAGGGGGATATCTTACAGATGCGTGATAGTATTCAAAATTTAGTTCCTTATGATGCGGGAATGACACATGAGCAGTTAGAAGATAATTTAGGTAAAAAAATTATTAAGTTATCTGCCAATGAAAGTCTTTGGGGACCGCCTCCGTCAGTAAGAAATGCGCTACAGAACAGCTTTGCTCAGTTAAAGTTTTATCCTGACGGAGTAGCAGAGGAATTAAAAAAAGCCCTCTGTAAACTTTGGGCATTGCCGGTGGAAAACTTCTGCCTGGGTAATGGGGCAGATGAGGTTATTCAAATGTTAGCAACCGCTTTTTTAAATCCGGGGGATGAGGTAGTAATTCCCACACCTACCTTTAGTTCTTACGCTTCATCGGTAACCATAAACGGCGGTAAGGTAACCTTTGTTCCGCAAAAGGAATTAGTGTTAAATTTGGAGGAAATAGCTGCATCTCTTCATCCTCATATGAAAATGGTATTCTTATGTAATCCCAATAATCCCACCGGCACCTTTTTTAGTCATACAGATTTTGAGCAATTTTTGCAGAAAGTGCCACCGGAAATTTTGGTAGTTTTAGATGAAGCTTATTGTCAATATGCAACAGAGCCAAACTTTCCACGTTCTTCGGAGTTATTGAGGAAATATGCTAATTTAATTATCCTGCGTACCTTTTCTAAGGTCTATAGCTTAGCTGCCCTCCGAATTGGTTATGCGGTAGCTGGAACAGAAGTGATCAGAGAGCTGGAAAAAATTCGTCAACCTTATAATGTCAATACTCTAGCACAGATTGCGGCAACAGCGGCTTTGCAGGATGAGCAATATACACAGAAAGTAATTAAAGAAACAGTTCAGGAAAGAGAGTGGCTGACGAAAGAATTAAGGCAGAGAGGGTTAACAGTACTTTCTTCTCAAGCCAACTTTTTACTTATAAAGGTAAAAAACGCTACTATAGTTTGTAAAAAACTCCTAGAAGAAGGGATTCTCGTGCGTAATACAGCATCTTTTGGTTTACCGGAATGGCTTAGAGTTACTATTGGGCCACATCAGTATATGGAACAGTTTGTGAAGAGTCTAGATACAGTTTTGTCAGACTAAGATAACGCCAGCTTTTGTAATAATTGTTCATCTTCGAAAGCTTTGCCGATGCCGTTTACGACACAGGTTAAGGGCTCTTCTGCGATGTTTACGGGGATGTTACAGGCTGAGGATAATAAGGTATCAATATTTTTCAAAAGAGCAGTACCGCCGGTTAAGGTGATACCTGTTTGCATAATATCGGCGGCTAATTCGGGAGGAGTTTTTTCTAAAGTGGAATGAATTCCTTCAATGATTGAATACAGAGGTTCAGTAATGACCTCTGTTATTTCTTTTGCACCAATCTCAACAGCATTAGGTAAACCTGTTGCCAGATCCCGACCTTTAATGAGATATTTTACATCGTGAGGAGGATCAGTGGCATATCCTATTTCTTTTTTAATTTTTTCTGCTGTTTGTTCACCGATTTCCATATTAGTAATTTTTTTAATTCCTCTACTAATAGCTTCATTGAGAGCATCTCCACCTAAACGGATGGATTTACCTACAACAATACCACCCAGCGAGATAACGGCGACTTCTGATGTTCCTCCACCAATATTGATAATCATACTGCCCTGCGGCTCATTGACAGGTAAACCGGCACCTATAGCAGCTGCTATAGGTTCACTAATTAAATAGGCCTCTTGAGTACCTGATTGTTTGGCAGCTTCTCTAACTGATCTTTTTTCCACATCAGTTATCCCCATAGGTACACTGATAAAAGCTTTAGGTTTGGTCAGGTTCAGACCTTTAAGTGCTTTAGAAATAAAATATTTGAGCATTATTTTGGTGGTGTTATAGTCTGCAATTACCCCATTTTTTAGAGACCTAATTATGCGAATATTTTTAGGAGTACGACCCACCATTTCATAGGCTTCATTTCCTACAGCAAAAATTTCGTTGGTTATAGTATTAAAAGCAACTATGGATGGTTCATTTGTAATGACACCTTTGCCTTTGATAAAAACAAGAACATTAGCTGTACCTAAGTCTATTCCGATAGCTTTATTAAGATGTAAATTAAAGGAGGAAAAATTCGTTTTTTTTGCCATAAAAATGCCTCTTTCTAAGATAGTTTTTCTATCATTAGTATTGTTAAACTTACGAAAAAAAATCATTGCATAAGCTATAAAAATATGGTTAAATGATTTCGTCACATAAAATATTCGTAAAAATATTCATAAAGGTGGTGGTATTAAATGCTCAATCAAACATTTAATCAAAGTCGGTTACCAATTTATAATGCTTTAAAAAATTATTCCTTGGACGGTACCACCTCTTTTCATGTACCAGGTCATAAGCAAGGTAAAGGTAATCCAGAATTAGAAAAGTTATTAGGAGCAGATTGTTTAAAAATTGATTTGACCTGTATGGAGGATTTGGATAATATTTGTAATCCTGTAAGTGTGATAAAGGAAGCACAAGATTTGGCCGCTCAGCTTTATGGGGCGGATAATGCCTATTTTTTAGTAAATGGAACTACCTATGGTATTCAAGCGATGATAATGAGTGTTTGTGAACCCGGTGATAAGATCATTATCCCGCGTAATGCTCATAAATCTGCTATTGGCGGTATTATTCTCAGTGGTGCTGAACCCATCTACATTGAACCGGAAATAGATGATTTTTTGGGTATTGCCATGGGAGTAACCCCGGAAACAGTTGCCAAAGCTTTGAAAAAACACCCTGAGGCTAAAGCTGTCTTTTTAATTAATCCGACCTATTATGGGATTGCTTCTGAGTTACAAACTATTGTTAATCTTGCTCATGCTTTTGGAAAACCGGTTTTAGTGGATGAAGCGCATGGTGCTCACTTGAAATTTGATTCCCGTTTACCTGTCTCAGCTATGGAAGCCGGAGCAGACTTGTCCGCAAGCAGTACACATAAGCTTGGCGGTTCGTTAACTCAAAGTTCTATGTTGCTTCATCAGGGAGATTTAGTTAATCCTCAAAAAGTAAAGGCGGTGCTAAACTTAACTCAGACAACCAGTCCTTCATATATTCTTCTGGCCTCTTTGGATATTGCTCGTAAACAGTTGGCAGAAAAGGGCGAGAAGCTTATTAGCGAAATTTATGATTTGTCTTTGTGGGCTCGTGAAGAATTAAATAAAATTGACGGGTTATACGTTATGGGGGAAGAGGTTTTGCAGCAACCGGGATGTTACGCCTTTGACCCCACTAAAATCGTGGTTAATGTAAAAGCCTTAGGCCTTTCCGGTTTTGAAGTGGAAAAAATTCTTCGCAAGAAATATCAGATCCAAGTAGAGCTCTCTGACCTCTTTAATGTTTTATCATTGGTTAGTTTAGGTGATGACCGCCAGAGTCTTACGAAACTGATTAATGCGTTTAGAGAAATTGCAAATGAAAGAAAAGTAAAGAATGTCTTCAAATATTTTATTCCCTTGCCGGAAATACCGGAAATGGTTATTTCTCCGCGGGCGGCATTTTATGCTGAAGTTAAAACTATTCCTCTTAATGAGTCAGAAGGAGAAATTAGTGCAGAATCAATTATGGCTTATCCTCCCGGTATTCCCATTCTTTGTCCGGGAGAAAGGATTACTCGTGAAATCATCGATTATGTCAATATCTTGAGGAAAGAAAATGCGGAACTGCAAGGGACAGAAGATCCAGAAGTAAAAGAGATTAAAGTATTGTGCAAAGATATAGCATATGTTGAAAAGACAGACATAGCAAATTCAAGTTCACATATTCAAGCAATATAAGTTTTGCAAAATAAGTAAGTAAGTAAAAAGAAAGTGCCAAATTGCTAGGCACTTTCCTTATTTTGCTTGTAAAATACCTAAGACTTCATATTCCTGATAACCGACTTGACCTGTGATTGGTAATGAATATTTTTTTTGCAGTTCTTTTACGGCTTTTTCTGTACCGGGTCCGAAAATCCCATCGGGCTTTCCGGTGTATAATCCTTTGCGCCATAGTTTTTCTTGAACCATGGTTACAGCGGAACATTTATCTCCTACATTTAATCGTTGTAATCCTCCTGCCATATAACCTATGGGATTGCCGATGACAATTACGGGTGTACCGTTTTTGACCCAAGGATAAATAGTTTCCACATCTTTATTAAACATGCGAAAACAGCCGTGACTGGCCATTGTTCCAATAGACCATGGTTTATTAGTGCCATGAATCCCATAAACTCCCCAAGGAACATTAAGACCTAGCCAACGTGTACCAAAACCGGTACCCCAATGAGCACCTTTATTAATGATTTTCCAATTACCAATAGGGGAAGGAGTTTTGGCTTTACCGATAGCAACAGGGAATTGAGCGTAAGGTTTTTGATCATTGAGCACGGTAAGTGTTCGACGAAAGGTATCAATAACGATGCAAATATCTCCGGTAGGTGCTGACAGTTTATTTCTAGATACTTTCATTTCAGCAGCTTCGGCTAGTTTCAGCCAAACATGATATTTAACTTTACCGTCTGTGGCTAAGCCCATACTTTTTTGAAAGGCATTAACAGCTTTAGTAGTATGTTCATCATAAATTCCGGTGATATCGCCTTGATAATATCCTAAGTCATAAAGTACCTGCTGTAATTCTTGCACAGCTGATTCATGATTATGAGGTGCATTCTGGTATAAATCGGGGAAATCTTCATGATTACTACACAGACAGTTATCCGGATGTTTTTTTGCTTCTATTCCGTATGTTGCCGGATGCGTACTGTAGATGAGGGAGAAAAAGAAAAGGAAAAAGAAAAAAACAAATGTTATCCGCTTCAAGATAATCTTAAAGATCTTTTATCCTCCTTTCTTAAATAAATGTTCTTTACTTGATTTTGAAAAACACTGTATTGTTATTTTTCATATAGTGTAATAACAGCTTTCCATAAGAGAGGGGGAACGTTGAATGAGCTTAGGACTGGTCCTTTCAGGTGGTGGTGTGCGCGGATGTGCTCATATCGGCGTTTTACAAGCTTTACATGAAGCAAAGATTAAGCCTGCTTTTATTTCCGGTACAAGTGCCGGTTCTATTGTTGCCGGTTTGTATGCGTATGGATATACTCCTCAAGAGCTTAGGTTAATTGGTAAACAAATCAGTAAAAAACAATTTGATGTTGATTTTATGGGGATATTTTCATCTTTAATTAATATTTTGTTTTCCGGGAAGCCAACAACCAGCGGATTGATTCAAGGTGATTATTTTGAACGTTATCTATATAATTTAACTAAAGGTATTAAAATAAATAAGATTAAAATGCCTTTAGCAATAACCGCTGTGGATATTAATAATACAAATATTGTGGTGTTTACTTCCTTACCAAATCGTTTGTTAATGAGAAACGATTATGTTTTTCTTCATGATGTGACTTTATCTGAAGCTATTAGAGCTAGTATTTCTCTCCCCGGTATTTTTAAGCCTAAAATAATAAAAAGGATGAGGTTAGTAGATGGTGGGGTAAGGGCTAATTTACCTGTGGAAATTACCCGGATGATGGGAGCAAAAAAGGTAGTTGCGGTAAATCTGAGTTATAGCGGTAAACCTGTACCTTATGTTGATAATATTTTGGAAATTGCTCTTCAGTCTATTGATTTAATGGTTTATCAGATTACCAGGCCGAGTATTGCTTCTGCAGACTTAATTATTTCTCCTGAGTTTAATTATGTTCAGGTAGCTGATTTTAGTAAAATAGATTATCTTATTAACTGCGGTTATAAAGCAACAGTTGAGATGCTACCGCGAATAAAACAACTACTCTGTACTTAATGTGGTATACTATAAGAAAAATAAAATGAGGTAGCATCTATGGACAAAAAGTATTATATTTTGACTTTTGGTTGTCAGGCTAATGAAAGAGATTCCGAAACATTAGCCGGTATTTTACAAAAAACAGGATATGTTCCCGCCGCTGAATTATTCGATGCAGACATTATTCTTTTTAATACCTGTTGTATTCGGGAAAAAGCCGAGAATAAAGTTTTGAGCCAGGTTGGAGAATTAAAAGAATTAAAAGCCGAAAAACCAGACTTGATTATCGGGATATGTGGCTGTATGGTGCAACAAGAAAAAATGGCAGAAAAGATACATCGTCGTGCACCACATGTGGATTTGATTTTTGGTACGCATAATCTGGATCAATTACCTGAGCTCATCAAAAAGTTAGAAGAAACGAAAACTCCGCAGACTCAGATTTTAGCTGATTTGCAGGAGATAAAAGAGGACTTACCGACTGTACGGGAAGTGCCTTTTAAAGCTCGGGTAAACATTACTTATGGTTGTAATAATTTTTGCACATATTGTATTGTTCCTTATGTACGGGGGCGGGAAAAAAGTCGGGAACCGCAGTATATTCTCAAAGAAATAAAAGACCTGGTTGCAGACGGGGTTGTAGAGGTCATGCTCTTAGGACAAAATGTTAACTCCTATGGCAAGACCTTTGATCCACCCGTGACTTTTGCTCATTTATTAGAGCAAGTTAATGCGATTGAGGGCTTAAAGAGAATTCGTTATCTGACTTCACACCCACGTGATTTTAATGTTGATTTAATTAAAACAATCAGTGGGTTAGCTAAAGTGTGCCCACATTTTCATCTTCCTTTGCAATCAGGGAGCAATAAAATTTTGCAAAAGATGAACCGCGGATATACAAGGGAGCATTACCGTGAATTAGTGGAAACAGTACGAGAATATGTTCCTTCGGCAAGTATTACTACGGATATTATTGTCGGTTTTCCGGGTGAAACTGATGAAGATTTTCAAGATACTATAGAGTTAGTGAAGGAGTTGCGTTTTGATTCGGCGTTCACTTTTATTTATTCAGCTCGTACCGGGACTCCGGCGGCCAAAATGAAAGACCAGATTCCATTGGCTGTAAAGAAAAGTCGCTTACAGCAGCTTATGCAAGTACAAAACGAAATCAGTTTAGCGATAAATTCTCAGTTGGAAGGACAAGTTGTTGAAGTTTTAGTAGATGGCTGCAGTAAAAAAGACCAGGCAATCTTAGAAGGTCGAACAGCAACGAATAAAACTGTACTCTTTGCGGGCTCGAAAGAGTTGATTGGTAAATTTGTAGATGTAGAAATAACTGATCCTCAGACTTGGGTTTTAAAAGGGAAATTAAAATAAAACAAGAAGCTAGTAAAATGAGAAGAGAAAGAAAAGAAAGGAGGAGAACGACGGAGAATGTTAGGGCAAACCCCTATGATGAAACAGTATCAGAAAATAAAGGAGCAGTATCCTGATGCTATTCTTTTCTTTCGTTTAGGCGATTTTTATGAAATGTTCGGACCGGATGCGTTATTAGCTTCCCGGGAATTAGATATTACTTTAACCGGCCGCGATGCTGGCAAGAAGGACCGTGTTCCCATGTGTGGAGTACCTTATCATGCGGTAGATAATTATTTGGCTAAGCTGATTAAAAAAGGTTATAAGGTGGCCATTTGTGAGCAAATGGAAGACCCTAAACAATGTAAAGGAATTGTCAAGCGCGAGGTAATTAGGGTTGTTACTCCGGGTACAGCCATAGATTCTCCACTATTACAAGAAACAACCAGTTCCTATTTAGTCGCTTTATCACGCCAGCAGAATGTTTGGGGATTGGCTTTTTGTGATGTTTCAACCGGTCAGTTTTGGCTCAGTGAACTAAGCGGTTCTGAAGGATTTGAAGTTCTGCGGGATGAATTATTGCGCTTACACCCTGTGGAAATACTCTATCCGGAGGGTGCTGAGTCAAACTTCGAGCAAATATGGCCTTATTTAGATGGAGTTTTGGTTACACCATATCATCAAGAGGCGTTTGCCTACTTAAGTGCAAGGCAAATTATTCTCAATCACTTTAAGGTATCTTCTTTGGAGGCCTGTGGTTGTCAAAATCAGAGACAAGCAATATCTTGCGCCGGAGCAATTTTAAGGTATTTAACAGATACCCAAAAGGCTGCCCCGCAGCAGATAAAAAAACTACAGTTTTATTATCCGGAAAGATACTTAGCTTTGGATGCGACAACTTTCCGAAATTTAGAAATAACCAAAACAATACGCTCCAATGAACGTAAAGGCAGCTTATTAGATTTATTGGATAAGACGAAAACTGCTGCGGGAGCAAGACTTTTACAGCTTTGGCTGCAGAATCCGTTGACCGACATAAAAACACTGGAAAGCCGTTTGGATGCAGTTGAGGTATTAAGTGAAAGTTGGTCTGAAAGGCAAAAAATTCGCAGCTGTTTAGAAAAGATTTATGATTTGGAAAGATTAATGACTCGTGTTTTGTATGGACGAGCTAATCCTCAGGAATTACTTTCCTTGAAAAACTCTTTGCAGGTATTGCCGGAGCTTAAGGAGCTTTTAGATGTATTTAAACATTCACAATATCTTACTACTCTGAAGAATAATTTAGACCTTTTAATTGATGTGATCTCTTTATTAGATGCAGCTTTGGTAGAGAATCCTCCCTATAATTTAAAAGACGGTGGTGTTTTCAAAAGGGGATACAATCAACAAATCGACGATTTAAGGGAAGCCAGTGAAAAAGGGAAGGAATGGATTGCCCGTTTAGAAAGTGAGGAAAAAGAAAAAACAGGCATAAAATCCTTAAAAATCGGTTTTAATAAAGTGTTCGGTTACTATTTTGAGGTAACGAAGGCGAATTTAGAACTTGTTCCGGATTATTTTCAAAGAAAACAGACCCTGGCTAATGGGGAGAGGTATATAACTGAAGAATTACAACGCTTAGAAAGTCAAGTTCTTGGGGCAGAAGAAAAGTTAATTCCCCTTGAGGAAGAAATCTACAAAAATCTTCTTAATGAATTGGGCAAAGAAGCGCAGCGCGTGCAAAAAACCTCGGAAATTCTTGCACAAGTAGATGTTTTGCAATCATTAGCTGAAGTAGCCGTTCAGAATTCCTATGTACGGCCACAGCTTTTGGATAAAGAGGAAAATTACCTACAATTTCTAGATTTGAGGCATCCGGTAGTAGAAAAGGTTTTGACCGCTACCGCTTATGTCCCCAATGATCTGGATATGCCTAAGCAAAATGATTTTTATGTGATTACCGGTCCAAATATGGGCGGAAAAAGTACTTATTGCCGCAGTGTGGCTTTAGCTGTGATTATGGCACAAATGGGCAGCTTTGTTCCGGCGAGGAAAGCTGTGCTCTCTATTCGCGATCGTGTTTTTGCCCGAGTAGGTGCCAATGATGACTTGCGTAGTGGACAAAGTACCTTTATGGTGGAAATGAATGAGGTTGCCAATATTTTGAATCATGCTACTCCTTATAGCCTGGTAATCTTGGATGAAGTGGGAAGGGGAACCAGTACCCATGACGGTCTAAGTATGGCTTGGGCAGTGAGTGAATATTTGATTAAAAAACTTAAAGCAAAAACTCTTTTTGCTACTCATTATCATGAATTAACCCGTTTAAGTAGTTTGTATGAAAATGTAGAAAATTATTCTGTATCAGTAAAAGAAATAGGAGAAGAGATTATTTTTTTACATAAAATTGTTTCCGGTGCCGCTGATCGAAGTTATGGGATTCAGGTAGCCAGATTGGCCGGGCTTCCACAACAGGTTGTGGATCGAGCTAAAGAAGTTCTAAGTAGTATTGAGAAAGAAAAAAACGGTAACAAAACCCTGTATGTCCAGAACATAAAAAATGTGAGCTTTAAAGCAGAGGGAGATGCATCACCTAATCATACCCAAAGCCAGGACGAGCTTAGGAAGCTCCAAGAGATAATCAAAGAATTGCGAGCGGAAAAAAACGCCTTGGAAAGTGCGATCTTAGCACCGGATTTGTTAACAATGACCCCTATTGAGGCTTTAAACCTATTTTATGAATTACAGCAGAAAGTGCTGAAAGATTCTGCCAAAAAGGAGGGATGATTTTTGTTTATAGGTATTGATATTGGCGGTACTTTTACTGACGGAGTAGTTATCTCCGGACAGGAAGTAATTAAAGCAGTTAAAGTTCGGACAGATGAAGAAATCTCGTTTTCCATAGAAGAAGCTTTAAAACAAATATTAACGGACCTTGATCCGCAAAAGGTAGAACAGGTGACCTTGAGTACTACTTTAATCACTAATTTGATTACACAAGAAAGATTACCGCAAACGGGGATGCTTTTGCTTCCCGGCCCGGGTGCTAATCCAGAACAGCTTAATTTTGCCGGCCCTTATAGAGTGTTACGAGGTGCGGTTGACTATCGAGGCAGAGTAATAGAGTCTGTAGATTTAAATGAAGTAAAGGAAGCCTGTACATATTTTTTAGAAAAGAACATTCACCATTTAGTTGTTGCTTGTAAATTTAGTCAAAGAAATTCTTCCTTAGAGAAGCAAATCGTAGAGTATATTCAAAAATACTATCCTCAAGTGAAGGTTTTAGCTAGTTATGAAGTAAGTGGTTTATTGAATTGGGTACGCAGAGCAAATGGTGCTTTCTATACTCTGGCAACACGGGAGACCAGTCATGTTTTTCAAAAATATATAAATAATACTCTCACCAAGTTAGGTTTAGATTGCCCTGTTTATATGTTAAAAGCTGACGGAGGAACATTACCTATTAATGTTGCCCTGCGTTATCCCTTAGAAACAATCTTTTCCGGACCCGCGGCCAGTGCGCTCGGTTCGCTGGCTTGTTTAGATGAAAAAGCGACGGCTGTTGTAGTTGATATTGGCGGTACAACTACAGATTTAGCATTGCTTTTACGGGGAAAACCACTCTTGGCGGAAAGAGGGGCATCTATTAATAATTATCCTCTTCCGGTGCGTTCACTAGCCGTAGCTTCTCTAGAATTAGGTGGAGACACCTCTATAACCATAGAGGAGGGGAAAATTTGTTTTACGAAAAGACAGGGGCCAGCATTATGTGTAGGTGGTCCCACGCTTACTGTTACTGATATTCTGGTGTATAGTGGTTATAGTACAATTGCTTCCCGGGATTTGATTAAAGAACAGGTCGAAGCAATTGCTGCAGAATTACAACTTACCCCTGAACAATTTTCCGAACAGGTTTTAGAGTTGTTTGTAGAACAGTTAGAAGCGAAATTAGAAGCTATGTTTCATGCTTGGGAGGAGGAACCTGCTTATCGGATTTGGCAAGTTCTAGCGGCCAAGAAGCAACGCCCGCAAACTTTGCTTTGTTTGGGAGGACCGTCTGGGGGCATCGGTAAGTATTGGGCAGAAAAGAAAAAATGGCAGGTCATTATTCCGCAGCATTATGCGGTAGCTAATGCGATTGGTGCGGCGTTAGCAAAACCTACTTTAAAAGTGGATTTTTTTGCAGATACGGAGAGAAAGACTTATTCTACGAATATTGGCGGTTTACAGGGTACATTGCTTCAACCACTAAAACATGTGGAAGAAGCTAAAAAATTTTTCTTAATGGTTTTTAAAGCTACAGCAAAAGAATGGAATTTGGCCAAAGATATGCCTATTGAAACTTTGTATGAAGAAGGATTTAATATAGTTCGAGACTGGCAGACCAAAGGGAGAATTTTTCAAATAGGTTTGCAAACAGTTCCTGGGATCAGAACCTTTATTAAGGAGGAGAGGTCAGATGGGTAAGACAGGATTAGTCTTTTTCCCTGCCTTTGATTGGGCTATTAGCCCCACTCATCCTGAACGGGAAGAGCGTCTCTTATATACCAGAGATCAGATTTTTGAAGAAGGTATTCTGGACAATAGTAATATTGTTGAATATACACCTCGCCTTGCTGAAGAAAAGGATATTCAAAGAGTGCATTTTTGTGTACCTAATGTGGAAACACAAACTACCTCTGCACATTTTATTTCTGCCGGAAGTGCGCTTAAATTAGGTGATGCACTTATGGCGGGGGAAATAAAAAATGGCTTTTCTTTAGTTCGTCCCCCCGGGCATCATGCTATGCGGGTTGTGCATGGCAACAGGGGTTTTTGCAATATCAATAATGAAGCTATTCTTGTTGAATACCTCCGCAAGAAATATAACATCAGAAAGATTGCCATAGTTGATACGGATGTACATCATGGTGACGGTACACAGGATATTTTTTATCATGACCCTGACGTTTTATTTATTTCGTTGCATCAGGATGGACGCACCCTTTATCCGGGTACAGGATTTGTTGAAGAAGCAGGTGGACCGGGTGCATATTTAAGCAATATTAATATACCGCTCCCACCGCGTACAACTGATGAGGGTTTTCTTAAAGTGTGGCGGAAAATAGTCCGCCCGTTATTAAAAAAATTTGCTCCGGAATTAGTAATTAATTCCGCCGGTCAGGATAATCATTTCACTGATCCTCTTGCCAATATGCTGGTTAGCAGCCAAGGATATGCGAAAATCACTGAAGAATTAAAACCTGATTTGGCTGTCTTAGAAGGTGGTTATGCCATTGAAACAGCTCTACCGTATGTAAATTTAGGTATTCTGCTGGCTTTGGCAGGTCAAGATTACAGTAAGGTTGTTGAACCCTATTATCGGCGGGAAGAGCTTAAGCAAACTGCTGATACTACTAACTACATAGACAGATTAATAAACTATTGGCAAAATATGTTTTCTGCAAATCCTCCCGACAAAGAACAACTGTTTTCCGGAAAGATGCTTTATAATCGCAGCCGTAATATTTATTATGATACAGACAATATTCGCGAGCAGCAGCAAGAATTTGTTTATTATTGTCCGGATTGTCCCGGTATTTATCAAGTGATTTCAGAAAGTGATAAAACTTTTAGCAGGAGTTGTGGTATTAAAGGAATTAGTATTCCCATNTATGCTTGCTCAAAATGTGAAGAATTTGGCTATGAATTGTGGCAAAAGGAAACAAAGGAAAAAGTATATGATTACTATTACTTACAAGATAAAAAGAATGATCAATATTTAATGGAACAAGCTGGTAAATGATGCAAAAAAGGAGGGGCAGGTGTGTTGTGTCCAAGGTACACCTTCTTGATGAATTAACTGCCAATCAAATCGCTGCAGGCGAAGTAATTGAGAGACCGGCTTCTGTAGTAAAGGAGCTGGTGGAAAATTCTTTAGATGCCGGTACAAAAAAAATAGTAGTGGAAATAATCAATGGCGGATTGGAACTGCTTAAAGTTATTGATGATGGTTGTGGTATGTCTAAAGAAGATGTAATTATGGCCATTAAACGTCATGCTACCAGTAAAATTAAGAATATAAGCGATTTGGACAGATTACAAAGTTTAGGCTTTCGGGGTGAAGCCTTGGCCAGTATCACCTCTGTAGCAAAAGTTGAAATACTAACAAGAGAACATACGTCTGATTACGGGGTTAAACTTTCCGTTGCCGGTGATCAAGATCCTGTATTGGAACCGGTCGGAACTCCTGTTGGGACAACGATTATTGTTTCTGATTTATTTTTTAATACTCCTGCCCGTAAAAAATTTTTACGCAGCGAAAAATATGAGTGTGGATTGATTCACGAATTAATGATGCAATTTTCCCTAAGTCATCCTGAAATAGATTTTCGCTTACTTCGCGATGGAAAAGAGGTTCTAAATACGACAGGAATTATGTCGCATCCTGATTTGTTGGAATATTTTTATGGCAATAATGTAAATGAAGCTTTGATTAAGGTTAATGAAGAACTGTCATGTGGTAAGGTTTCCGGGTATATTACCTTACCTACTTATCATCGAACCAATAGAAAAGCAATGCACTTTTTTATTAATCAACGGCGTGTATATGCTAAAGAGTTAAGCAAATCTGTGGAAGAGGCCTACCAAAATCTTCTTCCTAAGGGTTTGTTTCCTCTTTGTGTTCTTAATCTTTCTTTAGACCCATCATCTATTGATGTAAATGTACATCCCAGTAAATTAGAAGTGAGACTGCGTAATCCTCTTGTAGTAAAAGAATTATGTATCATTCTTCAGGAAGAATTAATCAAACAGCAAAAAATACCTCGGTATATTATCGAACCGGAGGAGTTTTTAGAGGTTTCTGAAACAAAAGCTAAAACTAAAAGTGAAATAAAAGCGGAAACTAAAGACAGTAGAGGGAGTATAGGCAAGGGTGTGCAGGAAATCTTTCATAATTTTTATGCTTGGGAGCAGCCTGAGCCTCTTCCCGCTCAACCTAATGATGCGCTTATCTCGGTAACAAATAATACAACTGTAATTGAGACCGGTACTGAAGCTATAACTGCAGCTAGTCCTGAGACTGCAATTAGAACCGATGCTAAGGTCGAAGTTAAGGAAAATCAAACACAAACCCTTAACTTGCAATCATGTCAAGTGATTGGCCAATTTAGGAAAACTTTTATTTTAGTGGAAGGGGACGAAGGTTTATATATAATTGACCAGCACGTCGCTCACGAAAGGGTGATTTTTGAAAGACTACAGGAACAAGCAACTAAGGGGGGCTTGGAAAGTCAGGTACTGCTAAATCCTGTAGCATTGCATTTTACTCTTTTAGAAGAGGAAGCTGTACTCAAGTATATTTTGCCTTTAGTGGATTTAGGGATTATCATTGAACATTTTGGTCCGAGAAGTTATCTCCTCAGAGCCATTCCCTCAGGTGTTCAGGAAGAACCACAAGATTTCTTTTATTCATTACTCGAACATCTGGAAAACAGTAAAGGTAAAACTGATGCACTTGATATCAAAAAAGAATTTCTCATCCATTCCTCCTGTAAAATGGCAGTTAAAGCTAATACAAAACTTTCTTTGCAGGAGATGGAACATCTTCTGTACGATTTAAGTCATGCCCAAAATTTTTTAACTTGTCCGCATGGGCGACCGATTATCTTTAAAATTACTAATCGAGAAATACTTAAAGCTTTTCATCGTTTCTAAAGTAAAAATAAAATGAAGTAAAAATGGTAAAAATAGAAAGAAGGGAGATTAAGGTTGCATCCTTTAGTGGTAATTCTTGGACCCACGGCATCCGGAAAGACAAAAATTGCTGTTGAACTTGCAGCAAAAATGGGTGGAGAAATCATCTCTGCTGATTCGATGCAGATTTATCGGGGCATGGATATTGGTACAGCTAAGATAAAACCTGCAGAAACTAAAGGAATCCCTCATCATCTTCTTGATATTAAAAACCCTGATGAGCCTTTTAGTGTGGCAGATTTTCAAAGCTTGGCCAGAAATAAAATTTCTGAGATTGCGGGTAAAAGCAAGCTTCCTTTTTTAGTAGGCGGTACAGGTTTATATATCCAAGCAGTGATCGATCCTTATGAGTTTACTGAACAAAAAGATATTTTGCCCTATCGGCGTAAGCTTTACGCCTTAGCAGAGGAAAAAGGTGAAGATCATTTATTTCAGCTTTTACGCAATGTTGATCCGGTTTCTGCTGAGAAAATCCATCCACATGACCGAAAAAGAGTTTGCAGAGCCCTTGAATATTATCATCTAACAGGAAAACCTATTTCCGAAAATAAAAAAGCAACAAAGCAAAAAGAATCCTTATATAATTTAGCTATGATCGGTTTAACTTTAGATCGTTCTTTGTTATATCAAAGAATTGAGAAGCGAGTTGAGCAAATGATGGCTGAAGGATTATTAGAGGAGGTGAAAGGGCTTTTGGCAAAAGGATACTCTCCGGATTTACCTGCTATGCAAGGTATTGGTTATCGTGAATTATGTGGTTATTTAAACGGAGAGTATGATTTACAGAAAGCAGTGGCATTAATTAAACAGGAAACAAGGCGTTATGCTAAACGCCAATTAACATGGTTTAGACGTGACCAGAGAATAAAATGGTTTGCTGCTGACCATCTTGAGCAAAATTTTGCAAAATTGACTTCAGAAATAATGGATTTTATTGGCAGGACTATTAGTCTATAATGGAGAATAAATAAATGAAGTTTTTGAGTTTCGAACTGAAAATTGGAGGGATTTGAGTGACTAAACCACAAATTAATCTGCAGGATAATTTTTTAAATCAAATTAGGAAGGAAAATGTGCCCGTAACCATCTTTTTAATTAATGGCTTTCAGTTAAAAGGAAGTGTTAAGGGCTTTGATAATTTTACAGTTATTTTAGACGTAGAAGGGAAGCAGCAATTAATTTATAAACATGCTATTTCTACTATTTCACCTTTAAAAGCGATTAATTTTAACCAAGACTCTAATGAAGCGCAGTAAAGATCTCAAAATATAATTTAATAAGACTGATACAAACCTACCAAGCACCATTAGCTTTATTTCGCATAATTTGAATTGTTAAGTGATTTGTTTCATTGAAGGTGGTGGTAGGTTTGTCTATTCGTCTTTCTTTTCATCCGCAACATAAGGTTGAAACACCCCATTTGGTCATTAATAATCCGGTGAAAACCTCAAAGAATACGTCCGGTCTCTATTTATATAAAAATACGGAAAAAAACAAAGCTCAAAATAATCTGAATGCTCAACGTTCCGAAAAAGTTAGGGAAATTTTACAGGAATTAGATTCATTAATCGGGTTAGATTCGGTGAAGCGTCTAATTTATGAATTGCAGGCCTATATAGAGATTCAAAGGAGAAGAGAAAAAGAGAATTTATTAAATGATACACTAGTTCTTCATGCTATTTTCAGCGGTAATCCCGGTACGGGGAAAACTACTGTTGCTCGCATTATGGGTAATCTTTTTAAAGAAATGGGGCTGTTGAAAAAGGGACATGTTATAGAGTTAGAGAGAGCAGATCTGGTAGGCGAATATATCGGTCATACTGCGATAAAAACCCGTGAACAAATCAAAAATGCTTTAGGTGGTGTCCTTTTTATTGATGAGGCTTATTCTTTAGCCCGTGGCGGAGAAAAAGATTTTGGTAAAGAAGCGATAGATACCATAGTTAATACCAAGGAATAAATTATTATGTGTTTTACAGGGACCAGCTGCCCAAACCTCAGCCCAGCTATATAAGCAAAGTTGATCAAATTCCTCCCGAAGTAGTGGACAAGCTCATCTTTATGTACCAGGAAGAAAACTTAACATTGATGGAAATTGCCGACAAGATGGATATGGAATGGTGGACAGTCAAAGAGGTATTCAAAAAGCATGGTATAGAAAGAATGAGTTTGTCTGAAAGAGCTAAAATGAAACGGGCAAAAGACTTTGACCTAATATATCGTTTACACTTTATCGAGGAGGTTCCTATCCAGGAAATATACGAGAAGTATGGCTTCTCACCGCCATATATAAGAAGTGTACTCCACGATCAAGGTCTGAAGCCGGTTAATAGAGGCCAGTTCGGTAAGAGAGAAACGGAAACCCGAGACCACACTCATTAAGCTGTTAAAGAGATATGAATGTACCGGCTTGTAAGGCTGGATTTTAAATGCTATTAATATTGAGGTTAGGGGAGATATATGGTATAATCTTACAAAAGGTCGTTCCTCCTAAATTTTAGTTTGCAGATGCCCCAAGAAAGATAGGAATTACTTGCTGCAATAATACATTTAGGGGTATCCGGCATCAGACGGAAGGAGCCTCAAAAAATGAGTACAAAACCTGAGGACTTGACTACTTATTACACAAGTAAATACCCTCTAACATTTACCGACGATTTTTCGGAAAGCGACGCAAGTTTAACTAAACGTTATCAGGAGGCCTGGGAGCTGGCCAAGAGAGCTGCGGCACTTTTGAAAGATAATTTCGCTGCCAAGAAAGTAGTCGTGTTTGGCTCTTTAGCCAAACGTTCATGGTTTACACGGTGGTCTGATGTTGACTTGGCGGCATGGGGTATCCCTGATGAACAATTTTATGCGGCGGTGGGAGCAGTAACCGCTTTAACTCCAGATTTCAAGGTTGATTTGGTTGATGCTAAAGAGTGCCGGGACTCCTTGCGGAAAGCGATTGAAACTGAGGGAATCGAAGTATGAACAAAGAATATCTAACTCTTGTCAGTAGGATTCGTGAAGAACTTTCCGAAGTTAAAAAAGCTGTTGAACGTGCACAGGCTGGATGGGAACGTTCCAAGCGAACTGGCGATGAGTTTTACTTGGACAGTGTAGCTTTAAACCTCCATAGTTTTTATACTGCGCTTGAAAGGATTTTTGAATTGATTGCCGCAAACGTGGACCAATCGAGGCCGAAAGGAGATAATTGGCATCAAGAACTATTGCGCCAAATGGCGACGGAAATTGAACTGGTAAGACCTCTTGTTATTTCTAAAGAAACTAGAAACACCCTGGATGAATATAGAGGTTTTCGTCATGTTGTAAGGAATGTATATAGCTTCCGTCTTTCGAGTACCAAGATGGCACCTTTAGTAAACAAACTACCTAAAACTTTCAATTGCGTGAAAACTGAATTAGAAGATTTCCTTTCTTTTCTTGAAACACGAGGTAAGAAACAATAGTAAATCTGAGGAAGATTTATCAACAGTCAAGGAGTTCTTGCAAAATGAAGGTCGTCTCTAACTCACCCCACTTAGAGGAAATTGATACACATAGCCAGTAGCAGTCTAAGATTATAACGCGCTAGGAAGCCCTTCACTGACTGTAAACAGTGAGGGGCTTTTTTTATGTGCGCCCAGCATGGGCGCAAACTAGTCGGTGAAAGTCCGATACGGGGGCTGGTAGTGCCAACCGTTAGCTTAAGACAAGGGTGTCCATCGTGAGGTGGAATCTGAAGGAAGTCGGCGGCAAAACTCCGGTCTGAGGTACACGAACTACATTCGAGGCTTATCCTTGTGGGTGAGTTTGCATAACAAAACGAAGCCCAATAACTACCCGAAACAAGGAGAGTAAATGTAGCAGATATATGGAGTGAAAGTTTGCGCTCTTACCTGGGGAGGTCTGACAGATACACTACGGAAATTAAATTAGAAGTAGTAACCCATGTAGAGATATGTGGCTGAACTGTCAGAAGTCAGCAGAGGTCATAGTACCATGTTTAGTGCACTAGACATGGGAAGGACCAAACATTAGGAGGTTTTCAACTTTGTTGTACTCAAAGAAACCAAATAAAAAGCAGACAACTCAAAATAGAGGTCACCTTGTGGAAGTAGGAGTGGAACTCCGAGTTAAACAAGGGGCGCTTTCGGTGGATTTGGCGTCAGCAAAGGGAGAAAGAGAAAACAATGCGTTAAACGACACCAGTAGCCTACTCGAAAGGATATTAGCTAGGGAAAATATGCTACTAGCCATGAAAAGAGTAATTGCAAATAAAGGAAGCCATGGAGTTGATGGTATGAGAGTCGATGAACTTCGAACGTTCATCATCGACAAGTGGCTAACAATTAAGCAGAAGCTATTGGAAGGAAGGTATAAACCTTCACCCGTAAGAAGGGTAGAAATACCTAAGCCCGACGGGGGAATTAGACTGCTTGGAATACCTACAGTACTAGATAGGTTGATACAACAGGCGATTGCTCAAGAACTCAATAAAATATATGACCCCACATTTTCAGAAAGCAGCTACGGTTTTAGACCCAAGAAAAGTGCCAAACAAGCTATTACCAAAGCGAAAGAATATATCAACCAAGGATATAAATGGGTAGTAGACATGGATTTAGAGAAATTCTTCGATAAAGTCAACCATGACATTTTAATGGAAAGGCTATCAAGGAAAATCAAGGACAGAAGAGTACTTAAACTAATAAGAGCATACCTTGAGTCAGGGGCAATGATAAATGGAACTAAAATAAGTTCCGAGGAAGGAACCCCGCAAGGTGGTCCATTAAGTCCGCTACTTGCAAACATCCTGCTTGATGAAGTTGATAAAGAGCTTGAGAAAAGGGGACATAGATTTTGCCGTTTCGCCGATGACTGCAATATTTACGTCAAAAGTGAAAAGGCGGGAAAAAGAGTAATGGAAAGTATCAGAGAAATTATTGAACATCGTCTAAAGTTAAAAGTCAATGAAAACAAAAGTGCTGTAGACCTAGTATCCAAAAGGAAGTTTCTTGGTTTCTCGTTCTACTTTGGAAGAGATGGAGCTAACATAAGAATTCACGAGAAATCCTATAAGAGATTTATGAATAAAGTTAGAGATATAACTAACCGGAATAAAGGTATGAGTATTGACTTCAGAATAAGAAAGCTAAACGAATACACAGTAGGTTGGGTTAATTATTTTGCGATTGCGAAGGCGAGTTCTAAAATTATCAAGCTAGAGTCATGGATAAGAAGAAGGCTGAGAGCCTGTATATGGAAACAATGGAAGAAGGTTAAAACCAAAGGTCAAAACCTAATGAAACTAGGTATTGGGAAGTATAAGGCTTGGGAATTCGCCAATACAAGAAAAGGCTACTGGAGAATATCCAATAGCCCAATCCTTAGCATAACGCTAAATAACAAATATCTCGAAAAACTAGGTTTTAAAAGCATATCTAAGAGATATCAGTTAATGCATAATTCTTAATGAACCGCCGTATACCGAACGGTACGTACGGTGGTGTGAGAGGACGCTGAATAAAATAATTATTCAGCTCCTACTCGATTGCCCTTATCTAAAAATAACTTTGGAGGTGTAAGAAAAGTGTTAAAAGTACTCAACAACCGTTATGTCCGCCTGGCTATCTCGTTAGCGGCAGCCCTTGTAATAACCTGGTTTTTGGTAGCTACTTTAACGGAAAAACAAGTAGCATACCGTCCCGTAGTGGTTGCCTCTTTAGACATCGAGGCCAATACAGCTCTTACATCACAAAACCTGGAGGTGCGAAACGTACCAGTTACCGCAGTCCCGGAAGAGGTATTGGCGGCTATCCCCAGCGGGAAGCTGGCCGGACAAAAAATCTGGCATGGGGAGCTTCTACTTCCGCCCATGGTCAAGGACAATCCGGTCACGCTACCTGAACCCGAGAACCGGATTTTTTCTATTCCTATAAACCTAAAGACTGGAGCAGGCATCCAGCCGGGAGATCGGGTGGATGTTTTTGTGTTTACAGGAGATAAAAACAGCCATGGAGGCGGGGAGAGCAGACTGCTGTTATCCGGTATCACGGTAATTGGAATCCTCAATCAAAGTGGGCAGGTCTTAGCTGGAAAGGATAGTAAGGCCCTGGGCTCAGCGGCTGTACCAGCAGTAGTGGAAGTGCTGGTGACAACAACCCAGGCTAACCTTTTAAACGCTGCCGCCAACACGGGAATTTTGTCCTTGGCCCGGTACCTGCCAGAGAGTCGACCGGTAAAAGACGTGCCGCCAGTTTCAATGATGGGGGGCAGTCTCCAATGATAAAACGGAAGCTGCCAGCTATCCTTAGAAGAAAAAAGTCAAGTTCACCACAGGAATGTCTGACAACACCTCGTGTAATCACTTTCTGGTCCCCCAAGACAACAGGCAAGACCATTCTCGCGGCCGCAATGGCTGCAGCCCTGGCCAGGGCTGGAAAACGTGTAGCCTGCGTGGATTTAGATCTGTTAACCCCTGACCTGCCGAGGAAAAGGTACAGTTTGGATACTATGCTGGGAGAATTCTTGCGAGGAGATTTCGATCCGGCCAAAACGGCACAAAGTCTCACATGCTTTAAGCCGGAAGGAGTATATATCTTACCCGGCCCGACAGATATGGTACGAGCTGATAGTCTCGGAAAAGATGAATTTTTTAATCTGGTGAGCGCCCTGGCGGAAAACTATGATGCCGTACTCCTGGACACCAACCGGTCGCTGGTCTTGGAGGCTACGCTGGTCGCATTGGATATTGCCGACCTTATTATCGTCCCTGTTGCGCCGGCGGATAACATTGTTCGGCATGTTGGCCGTTACCTGGCTATCCTGGAGCATGATTTGCGCCTGGACAAAGAAAAGGTCCGGGTTATGGTTAATCAGCTATCAGGGAAGGCAGTGATAGCAACTGCAGCCATCGAGCAGGTATTAGGAAAGAAGGTGGCCGGAGAAATTCCTTTCCGCCGGGAATGGCGGGATTGGTATGGGGACAAGCTGCCGCCTGTAAACGGTTGGGAGGACCTGCTGCTGGGCTTAGTGGCTGTACCTGTTCAAACTGGACCTGGAAAGGAGGAACCGGCTTATGGGCCTAGTGAACTTGACGGATGAGATCTACCGTCGGCAGAACAATCTAGCTCCGGGCCGAAAAGAAGCTCCCATGTCAAATGGTGGGGGAGATTGGGAAACTCTATTCCAAGTTATCCAGGAAATCCTCCACGATTATTCCGACGTGGTACATGCGGTAAGCACGGGTGCAAAGGACTGGGCGGTTTTAGAACGCCTGGTGGCCCAGATTATTACGGAGCACGGATATGTACTTCAAGGCGGGAGAGAGGCAACAATTAAAAATGTCCTCGATAACATTCTCCGTTATGGTGTTCTTCAGAGACTCATTGACGATCCACAGGTGACGGATATCTTTGTCAACGGACCGCGAAACGTCTACAAGCGGGTGAACAACCAGGATATTTTTTGCCCCGAAATTCATTTCCGGGATCACCGGCATTTGGAGCAGTATATACGCACCGTATTGGCTAAAGTAGGTCAGAGGATTACCCAGGCCGAATGCCTGGTGGACACACGGGATACAAGAAATCATATCCGTATCAATGCCGGGATACCGCCGGCAGCTAAAACACCCTACCTTTGTATCCGCAAACACACAGTGATCAATTTTACAGCAGAGGACTTCCGCCGGGCGGGTACATTTAATCGGGAAGTCCAGGAATTTATTGCCCTGGCCATGCGGGCTAGGCTAAACACTGTCATTGCTGGTCCAACCGGTAGCGGCAAGACCACCCTGATGCGCTTTATAGCGTCCCAATATATCCCGGGTGACGAGCGCATCGTGGTGATGGAGGAAGAAGAGGAATTGAGGATCATCCATCGTAACCAGGTGGCCCTTGAGGCCAAGAAAAAAGCTGGGGAAGATGATCAGGAGATCACCCTGGACGACCTGGTGAGAAACGGCCTCAGGATGGCTATGCGGCGCATGCTCCTGGGTGAATTCCGGAGCAAAGAAGCTTTCGCCCTAATCCGGGCCTTCGGCACAGGGCATGACGGTGGCCTGGTGACCGTTCATGCCAACGACCTTTACAACACCATAGACCAGATCGCCGTAATGATGCTTTATGCCAATGCTCCCCTCAATTATGAACACCTAAAACTTCTCATCGCCCAGGCTTTAAACCTTATCATCTACATGGAAAACTACCGCATTACGGATATCGCCTACGTGGCCGGCTATGACCATCTCCGGCAGGAAGTCCTCTTAGAGCCCATCCTGGAAACCGAAAGGGACGCTGGGGGTAACCTGGTATATATCTGGCACCCGCTGAGCGATAGCGCCCGGAAGTTGTTCTGGAGGAGGGGAGTGGTTGTCCAATGATTAATCAGTCAACCCTTCTGGCATTGAGTGTAACGGCATGGTTTGCGGTTTTCGCAACTTTGTTTTCACTTCCCAGGACTCGTTCCCTGAGTTGGCTCCATCTTAAACATACCCTGAACCGCCAGGTAATGCTGGCGATGGATCGCAGCCCACGCTCTCGGGCCTTGGGGCAAAAGCTGCGCAAGATGCTGGCGGCGGCCACATTCCAACCCGGTGGGAAGCCATTAAGCGTGGCATTTTTTCTGGCGGTTTCACTATTTCTAGGCTTAGCTTTAGCTGTGTCCGCTGCTATTGTGTTACGAAATCCTTTGGTGATGCTTCTGTTTTTTGGGGTGGGGGCAGGTTTGCCCTACCAGGTCCTTGAGATAGGGTACAATCGGCAGCGAGGAAAGCTTCGGCGGCAGGCTGCCTCATTCTTACTAACGGTAGGGAATCTCTACGGCGTCTATGGCGATCCGGTAGTAGCCCTGGAAGAAGCCATTCCTCGACTTAAAGACCCTCTGCGCCCCCAGATAAGCTGGTTTGTGACAGCCTATAAAGGTGGGCTACCATTAACAACGTGTGTTGAGACGATGAAAAGCCGGCTACCGGATGTTATTCTTCGCCACTTCTGGGACGATGTACTCTTTTATACTGAACGCGGCGGTGATTTTCAGGAGTGTATCATGGAACACGTGCACCAGGTTTACCAGCGTGAAATCAACGCTGCCCAGGGCGGCGCCGATGTCGGCAGCACCATTACGATCTTTTTTGTCCTGATCGGAGTATATATCGCGGTCCTGGTGACCCTGACCCACAACCAACCGGAACTGATGAGCTTTTTAGTGTCGGATCCAAGGGGAAAAGCGGCTGTTACCCTGATGGCAGTTATCTTTGTAATCGCCGGTTATTTTGTCAAACTGATGACCACCCAGAGGGAGGATGATTGATGGAAAATGGGAAATTGCTGTTGCTAGCTTTGGTGGTGTTGCTGGCTGTCATCATAGATACGGGCTGGGAGATAGTCCGGGAAAAACAAAGGATTCGCCGATTAGTTTACAGTACGGCCGGAAGGAGTGGGAAAAGGCAAAACCTGTTACTTACAGTGGCCGGACGGCTGTTGGGATGGTATGGAAGAAATTCGATCCATGAGCGCTTGGCCCAGGCTGGAAATCCAAGGTTGATTGGGGAAAGCCCGGCTCACTTTTACGCTGCCAAGTTAATACTGGCCGTTTTAGTTGGTTTTCGTTTGGGAGGCCACGGTTTACCTTTCCTGGCCTACAGCTTAGTTGGGTTTATGATCCCGGATGGGCTCCTATACTTAGCTGCCAAAAAGAGAAAGGAAAAGATACTATGCACATTACCGGAGATGCTGGATTTCTTGCGGCGTGGTTTGACAAGTGGAGCCGGGATGCGGGAAACGCTTTCCGCCCTGCCGCATAGGTTCTCCGGCCCCTTAAGAGAGGAGGTGATGCGTCTCGCGGCCCAATACGCTCTCACCGTAGACTTACCTGGTTCATTGGATGCTTTTGCCAGCAGGGTCGGTTTGGAGGAGGTGGACAATATGGTCCTGGCCCTGAAACAGAGTGAGGTTACAGGGCGGGTGAAAACCTTGCTTGCCCGCCAGTCGGAAGTTCTCAAGGTACGGAGGCAGGCTGATATCGAGAAGGGTTTAAAGAACCGGGCTAATTTCTTACCGCTGGTGAGCGTCATGGTGGTGGCGAACATCATGATCTTAATTGCCATGCCTTTACTCATTCAGTTCAGCAGTAGTTTTGGCCAATTCTAGTCTATTAATATTTTTTTAAGGAGGCGGTTTGCATGTTTTCTCTGGTTCGTTGTACGTTTCCCTATCTGGTGTCGGTTTCACCGCGGGTGGCTCGTTTCCTGAGGGACAGGAAAGGCACCCCGTCCATCGAGACGGTGGCCATTATTGCCTTCATCGCCCTGGCGTTGTTTCCTTACCTCCGGGACATTGGTGCAGCCATCGGCAATGTTTTTACCTCACTGAGCACTAACTTGAACAGCCAAGTTAATCCCTAACTTCAATATGGAAACGGTAGGAGTAGCGGCTGCTGTCCTGGCGGCCTGGTATGATATACGGACACGGGAAGTCCCGGACTGGATCACGGTGACACTGATTCTGGCCGGGACTGTTTTTTCCTTAATACACCGTGGCCTTTGGCTTACGGCAGGCATCCTGTTGATTGGATATACCTGCTGTGAGCTTTTTTATCGCCTCAAGGCTTTCGGCGGTGGTGATCTCAAGCTTCTTTTCGGTTTAGCAGTTCTATGCGGGCCGCTGTATGGGCTGGCTGTATTTTACGCTAGTCTCATGGCGGCCCTGCCGCTATTTTTAATCTACATCATCAAGGACAAGACTAAAAAGCCCAACGTGCCTTATGCTGTAGCGATTCTGGCGGGAGTGTTATGGGTTTATTGGAGGGGGGTGACTTTCATTTGCTGAGTTTTTTACAGGATCGGCGGGGTGGGAATGAAGCCATCGCCTTTGCCGCGGTGCTGATGCTGCTCATGCTTATTGTATTGAATTTATTACCTCCGATTAAAACAGCTTTTATGTACGCCAATCTCACCCATGTTCACCGGGAGACGTTGCTGAGAATGGAGATAGCCGGTGGGCTCACCCCGGCTATAGAGCAAAAAGCACGGGATGAGCTGGCCGAGTGGGGGTTTGACAGTAACCAGGTTGAGATAAGCGGCACACCGGCAATAGTTGACTATGGCGAAACCATCGACCTTAACATTCGTTATCACTATACATATCGCAACTTTGCTTTTAGCAATTTTCTTATTTACTCTGTGGATACTCCTCGGGTGATGGAGGTGGCTGGATCTTCGGTGAGCTTTAACTTTGAGAAGTGAGGGGATTGACTTATGCTATTTTGGCGGGATAAGAAAGGGGCGGCATCAGCGGTCATTGGCATCATCACCATAATGGTGGCCATGATGCTTTTTGCCCTGGCTTTTGATACGGCATTTCTTTATGCCCGGAGAGACGCAATCAAGCAGGCCCTGGACTACAGCAATATGGCGGTATACCGTAACCTCAAACCGGATAAGCTGGCTGACGGTATTATTGAGATTAATGAAACAGCCGGCCAAGATACCTTCCGGCAGTTTCTGGCCCAAAATTTACGCCTTGACGGCAATCTCAACCCCTTGGAGGGCAGTTTAGCCGCCGGGCCGGTACAGATTATAGACTTTAAGGTGTTTAATCCCGAGGACTTGCCCAACCTCGATGGCCTGGGGAACCGGGTTACGGAGGTTTCGGTTTATTCTCAGATCCGGGTACCAGTGAGGCCTGTATTTTCCGGCCTTTTTACCACAGTATCAATTCCGGTGGCTATCACAACCGATGTACCGGAAGGTCTACCATAGTCGCAAATTATTGTCAAATGAACTTCTGTTTGAGATAATAGAGGTAAAGAATGGCAATAGGAGGGAAACCAAATGCCAAATAAAAGTGCGATTATCCTTCATTGGCTGTTAGGAATACTTCTTATTGTACTATCAGTGTTAGTAACCCCCTTGGGGGCTTTTGCAGCCGATACGAAACTTGGCAATTATGAGGAAGCACCATACAAAGATATTGTGGAGATCTATGACGTTGACTTCAAGGATGGTCTTCCGCCGCAAACTTATGTCAAAATACCCGAAAAATATATTTTCTCTACGGACAAGCTTCACCGTAACGTTACCATTGATGGTCGTGAGTGGGAAGACCTGGTGATTGTTTCGCGGTACGGAGAAGAATCTTACCTCGTCTTTGATATGTTTGAACATAAGGGGCCGAGAACCGATGTTTTCTTTGAAAATCTTAAGGCTAAACCAAATGCTTACATTTCCAAGGAACAATTAGAGGAATCTATTCAAAAAGCATACCAAGCGGCTCTCTGGGGTACAATTGACGATTTTCTCACAGACTATTGGGAGTATCCCTTCGGGCGTGGTGGCGGTGGGCCGATTGAGCCGATTGTTTCCATTAACGGTCGGCCGTGGCAGGAGACAGAATGGAAGGACTACATTATTAAGCACATTCGTGAGCGTCTTTACCCTTCCGATCCTCTCGTGACCAACAAGCAATACTGGGAGGTATTTCTCAACCCGAAATATAACGGTAGGGCAAAAGAGGTTATCGAGGCTATGGAAAAAGAGGGGGCTGCCCTGACAACTACCGAGCCGGTTGCGGAAACTGGAAACCAGGTAGTACTCACCCTGGGTAAAAAAGAGGTTCTCATCTACCGGGAGGGCCAGGCCGATGTGCATACCCTGGATGTGGCACCTGAAGCGCCTGGTGGAGTAACCATGGTACCACTCAGGGGGGTATTGGATTTTTTGGGGGCCAAGCTGGATTATGACGGTCCGTCGCAAACTGTAGTAGTGGAAGATGGAAATACGATTGTGAAGCTCAAGGCAGGAGAGAATATCGCCTTAATTAATGAAGGGAAAGTATCTCTCTTAAGACCGGCGGAAGTCAAAAACGGCAGAATATTAATTCCATTACGGTTTGTGGGGGAAAACCTCGGTTACCAAGTTACATGGGATCCTGAAGAACAGCAGATCACGATTAAAAAGTAAGGGTCTCCGGATCGCATTAATGGTTAATGTGCACTAACATACTAACTTAGAAGAGGGAATCTAAAATGTATTATGTTTATGAAAATTGGAGAGCGGCTAAAAAGGCAATAATTCATAAAGGAGAATGTCCTTTCTGTAATGATGGTACAGGAACAGGAAGAAATACTTTGGGGGAACAGAATGGTAAATGGTATGGGGTTTTTTCAAGTTATGAAGAAGCCAGAAGAAAAGCAGAATCATTGGAAAATAGAGAAGTTCGGGATTGTAAAATCTGTATAAAATAAGGGTTATTTTACTGCACAATTTGTCTACATTGTGAAGTAACATTTTAAGGGAACAAACCTGCTTGCCAGCCTCCCTTCACCTCAATCCCTCCCGAATTATTTGTTTTCGACACTATTCAGCATTTTTTTGAAGATATAAACATAAAGGATGGGGTATCTTCACCAGGAAAGTATTTACGACATGAACGCCGTTAATTACATGAATTTTAGAGTATTTACAAACAAAATGTGTTCGTAAACCCTAATAGTTAGGCGAAATAGTCCGATGGGGAGTTGATAAAAATAGAAGTATTTAAGATAGTATCAAAAAACGAGATGCCAGAAAAGATTAAAAAAAAGATTTCAGCTACTATTGACGACGTAAAAAATATTATTCAATCTTCTGAAGCAATACAAGAGACAAAAGTTGAGGGGAGTTTTCGTTTTACCTTTGAACATTCTGCACCAACTGATATATTGACCGCATTGGAACGTGCCCAGCAAGTATCATTTGTAACAAAGTATGAACATTTGCCAATACTTGATGCTATAGAAATAATTAAACTGCAGGGGAAATTTTATCTTAAAAATATTGACTACATTCGACATGTACTTAACGAGTACAGAACAATTATTGCTAATCAAAATGATTCTATATTTTATACAAGGATTCATGGCTTCTGTTACCAAAAATTAAAGAACCGGGACCCGAGTATTGGGTTATCAATTATAGTTGAACATGTAAAAACCGGAGATATAACTGACTTATTTGCACGAATTCTTGGTGAAAGAGTGAGAGCTGTCAGAACAGTTTTACAGAACTGTGAGTTCGATTATATTTATAACGGAATCTTGCAACATTCGGATCCTGATTATACAGAGCGGTATTGGGATGAATATTATACCGGAAAAATTAATTACGTTTTTCTAAAACATGCATTACTATTGGGTTATATAAAGGAATTATTGTATTGGCATTACAGAATTATTAACAGTATAACTTTCCCTAAGTTAGGACCACTCTAATGTAAACCGGACTGCTTTGCCTAACAAAGTATTACAATAGCAGGCACAGAGAGGACAAGCCTCGAAGTGTGCCGGGCCACACCCCCGAGACCAAGGAAAGCGTGACTCGGCTCGCTCGGGCGTAATAATTGCAAGCAATACTTAGGCCGGCCATCCCCTCAGGGCTTGGTGGCCTCTGGAATACATGACCGTTAGTACGCATAACAAAGAAAATACGCAGTTTAACAATGATTTCTTTCTTGCACATTTTCTAATATAAAACAAATTACTAAATTTGTCGTATCTAGGTACACTAGCTACACTATTAATAAATTAGTCGGAGTACCAAAATACAGATGGTTATTTAAATAGCCTCATTAAAGGGCATTCTTGAGAGATGGGATCTCAGGAAGGCCCTTTTTTTTATGGCTGTTGAAGAGAAGGAGGGTTTTATATTCGGTGCGGCGACTTAAGCGATTGGTTGGTATGTTATTAATATTTATGATTATGCTGAGCCTCTGGCCACCTGTCGCAGCTCAGGCAACTTACCTGGGCGACCCCAAAGACCTGGGAGTACTCAGTAGAGGGCAGGCAATCACCAGAATAGACCCCGTAAGAGGCTCTGATAATGTGAAATTCCACGATTACTGGACCATAATCGTTGATGGCCGGACGGTTGGAGAGGACCTGGTTATAACCGAACTCACAAAAACAAGTGGTGCTTATAACTACATTCCCTGGAGTAAGTTGGTAGAATGGGTCAATACCTTCAACGGTTCTCTCAGTTACGTGGAAAGAGAGGCCTCAAGAGCTTTCAGAACTTTTTTGTCTGCCAACGGTAGAACCTCAACCCGGGTTCATATTCGGCCCTTAGCCAGGGCATGTGGTGCCTATGTAGAGAAATGGAACTCCTCACAACGAAAAGTATGGATCATTACCACTCCCTGGCCCTCCGGCAACATCCCAGATTTACGAGGAATCGTTGCCGGCCAAACTAAGTCTTTTTGGGTAGATGCTTATGCCACAACTCCGGAAACTCAGGGGTTGACCTATTCCTTCACCATAAACGGAAACCAGGTAATTCAACCCACTACGGTCCGTTCTAACTATGCCGGCTTCTATGTCACTTATAAATTCGCTTCTGCCGGTAGCTATACCTTGCGCCTGGAAGTAACGGATACCGTTGGCCGAACTACACCTATCATAAAAACTATTTCCGTCGATCCAGCTCCCCAACCACCCCCGCCTGCGGCGCTACCGCCTTCACCAGGGCAGCCCGTGGCGGACTTTAATCTGCCGCCCCTGGGAGAGGTAGGGGAGAACATCCCGGTGGTGAATAAATCCAGGGCGAGCGACGGGTTATGGCTTGTGCATAGTGACTGGAAAGTATCTCCCAGAACCTATACTGGTAGTCTAGGGATGCAGGGCGGCACACTCGTCTTTAACCAGCCCGGAACCTACACGATTACACTGCAGGTCTGGGACAACAAGGATAATACGTCTACAGCTACAAAAAGTATTTCTATCTCCGATAAAGCTTCGCCACCTGAACCACCTGTACCGCCCGAACCAAAAAACATCCCCCCGGTAGCCCGTTTTGACATGGTATCGCAAGCTTCGCCAGGAGTGTCCGTGCCGGTGAAAAACAGGTCCTACGATCCAGACGGAGAAATCGTGTCGGTGGACTGGGATGTGTCTCCAACGGCCAACGCTAGACTGGGCGATACCGGAGGGACTATTATTTTTGAAGAGCCGGGAACATATAAGGTTACCCTGACGGTGGAAGATGATCGCGGAGGTAGCGATACTGCAGAAAGGACCATCCGCATCACCAATGAACCGCCGGTTGCCCGGATCTCCATGCCTACCACGGTTTTTCAAGGTGATGACGTAAAGATTAGGAGTGACTCCTACGACCCGGACGGAGAAATCGCAGAGTATACCTGGAGTGTAACGCCGGCGGGCATGGTGGGAACGATTACCGGCCAGGAAGGAACCGTTTACTTTGACGAGCCCGGCACCTATACGGTTATGCTGACCGTAAAAGATCGGTTTGGTCTTACCGATACGGCGACAAAAACCATCGAGGTCAAACCAGCCGTCCCCACGGCTTTTTTCCGCTGGGCAGGGACGCCCAAGCAGAACCGGAAGATGGTCTTCGATTCCTCGGAAAGTTACGGGTCCGCTCGCTACCCTGTGGACTTCAGCCAGAACCAGTGGGAGTTCATACCCCCCGTGGGGGTACCGGATAGCGCAATCAAGATCGTCTCTTCTCCAGACCTGAAAACGAGGCAAGTTTTGTTCAAGGAGCCGGGAGACTATCGCGTCCGCCTGGCGGTGATGAATATCAAGGGGACGGTTTCAGAGTGGTATGAGCAGGTAGTAAAGGTTTACCCGGACCAACCGCCGGTGGCCGATTTCTACACCATCAAGACGGTTACTCGCGACCGCAACAACGCTAATAAGGCTGCCATTGCCTTGATGGACCGGTCAAACTCACTTGACGGGGATACTGTTTCCCGACGGGTGTGGAAATACCGTTACGACAGTAACAACGACGGCAGCTTTGAGGATGAAGCATGGGTCACCTTAGATAGTGGGAACAACCCCACGCCTTTCCTTTATACTAGCCAGGTGGGGAAGTATGAGTTAAATCTGATGGTGGAAGAAAGTTTCGGGCAGGAAACCATTCCGGCCTTTATCACCGCAGCAGATTTGCGTACAGCTGATACAAGTGCTAAACCTCTGGCCGAGAGGACCGTAGAAGTAATCAATATCGCACCGGTGGTGAACTTCGATGTCCTCAGGAAGAAACAAGCTGATATTGTCTTTACGATTGGTGAGGTGAACCCTGCAAAAATCCAGGACCTACGGGCCAAGATTACCCAACAGATAGAAGCAAAGCTGGCGGCAAAAAACATTGACTACGGGACAATTCAATCTATTACCGCCAGCACTTTCTCCTCCAATGACGCCGATGCTGCAGAGATTTTCAATCACTGGACGAGGTACGGTTACAATCAGAACACCTGGCAGTTCGACAGCACCAATAAGATTATCAAGCGGGAAAACAACGACTACTGGGCGGGATTTTACGATCCCAATTTTAATTCCAGTGAATATACTCTAGATGTTGACCTTACCACCTTTAGCTATGATGACGACGACATAGGCATTACTTTTGGCATGGACGGTGGTCCCAACGGGAGTTTCGCTTATATACTTTCTGGTAATAACAGCAGGAGTTTCTCTTACAGCAACCAGACCACCAACCGGCACGGTCATGCCACAGGGTTATACCAGTACAACGGTTCTACTATCAAAGGATTGGTGGACAACCATTGGCGAGAATTTACACCAAACAACTGGCATCACTTGAAGCTCCAGGTCAGCGGCAATAATGCAAAAATATGGCTGGACGGAGACCTGGTAGTAAACTATACGGCCAGCCGCGAACTAAAGGGCAGCTACGGCTTTTTCACCAACAGCCAACCCCAGGGGGCTTTCAAAAATCTAACTGTATCTTCAAAAACCATTAAGACGCTGGACGATATCCTAAAAGAGCCGTCCTGGCGGCAAAATGCCCAAAAATTTCTCGTTAACATCAGCGATGTACAGTATCCCGAATTTAACGATCCTCAGAAGGCGGCCGTGATTTATTCACGACTCTTAAGTAACGGTATTTACTTCAACGTCCTTGGAACCGGTACTAACCGGTCTCAGGCACAGAGCATCATTGTCCAGAATAACGGCAAGGGCACATTTATTGATAACAATAACATGGATGTCGCGTTGTCCCGGTTGGCTGACTACATTATCGCAGAGGTAATGAAGCAGCCAAGGCTCATCGAGCAGTACGTGCTCTTGGGTGAAGAAGTGGAGTACAAGACCTATTATGAGGACCAGGAAAACGACCCGGCAATCCAGCGCCGCTGGTTTTACAACCACCACCCTTACTGGTTTGAGAACAGCCTGGGTGAAGCCAGTTACGACGGTCATTTCCTCCCTGCTCCAATAACGCGCTTTGATAAGGTAGGCAAGTTTGATGTGGAGTTCCAGGCCAGGGACAATCCTAAGAACGACGATAGGTTCGACAATTACCGCATGTGGTCGGCCATGCCTCAGGACAATTTGACACTGTACGTCCACCGTCGCCCACTGGCCTTGTTTACGGCTTCCCTTACTCCACAGGGCAGCATGACCATTGAGACGTATGAACAGTCCAACATCGACTTTGTAGGTGAGGGCGGCAGCTACGCCCAGTGGGAGCCCCAATTTGATGCTCCTGCCGGTACTACAATTGAGCGCATTGAATTCAGGACCGCTGTTGCCTCAGATGACTATTACAGAGACGGAGAGGTGCGAGGCTATAAGAATGGTTCCTGGCATGTTATTAAGAGCTGGGGTAGGCAGCCCCGTGATACTGCCGTCAGTGATGTTTTGGATGTAAGCGGTCAGGGTTTTACTAAGATTAAGTTTTATTTCCGCATGTATGATTCCGCGCATAGTGCCCGTGGTAACGGCACTGGTTCGTACTATAAGATCGACGTCAAGAGGGGGTCCATTTCCGGGTATAAAGTCACGTTGCAGAATAACTCCTATGACCTGGATCACCAGACTGAACCGCAAAAGGGAATTGTCCAGGAAGTATGGCGGTGGAAACGGGCCACTGAACCGACCTGGCACCAGGGACAGCCCACCCAACTGGCTTCGGGCGAAACGTATCTGGTCTCCCTGCGGGTGAAGGATGTAGAGGGGGTGTGGTCGGATGACAACGTCAAGGTACTGCGCACTGGTACTGAAAACATGCCCCCGGTGGCCCAGTTTTCGGTAAGCCCGAACCCTTTGCCCTTGGGGCAAAGACTGAAATATAACGACCTGAGCTATGACCCCAACGGCGACCCCATTACACAGCGCAAGTGGCGATTGACCAAACTGCCCGGCGGTTCCTGGATGGATTACGGTGGTACCCCGCCCAATAATTTTGATTCCTTGGGGGAAGGTGAATACAGAATCGAGTTAACGGTCAGAGACTCTGCCGGCGCGTGGTCGGAGCCTTTCTACCAGACGCTGACGGTTATCCCGGATAACAAAAAGCCTATTGCTCGCTTCACAGTAAACCCTAACCCTTTGCCTCTCGATATGACGGTCACCTACAAGGATACCTCCTGGGATCCGGATGGAGATCCCATCGTAGCCCGGGAGTGGCAGTGGCAAAAGAACAGCGGGACATGGCATAACGGTCAGCCGCGGGATTTCACGGCCCTTGGGATAGGCAGCTATAACATTCGCCTGCGGGTGAAAGACCAGCCGGCCCTGGCTCAGATGACCCCCTTATGGTCCGACTGGCATATGCAAACGTTGTCCGTTGTTGCCGGAAACCAGAAACCAGTGGCACAGTTTACGGTGGCCCCCAACCCAGCTCTTACGGACGAGCCGGTGACCTACACTGATACGTCCTATGACCCTGATGGGGCAGGGATTTCGGAACGGGTGTGGCAGGTGACCACTCCAGATGGCAGAGTACTGGGTGAATACTATAACCAGCTTCCGCCGCGGTTATTTGCTAATACCGGCTGGGGAGACGGGGGCGCCGGAACTTACCGTATCGGGCTTAGGGTACGGGATAAGTCACCTAACGGCGTCTCACCATCGCTGTGGTCCGACTGGACTTGGAAGAGGCTGACGATAGTCATGCCCCTGACCGGCTCTGGGGAGATTGCCCCCAATCCGGCCCTCTCAGGCTTCCGGATACGCGTCACCATACGGACCAGCGGTTACGCTGAAGAGGTTAGGGTAAAGTTCCCTAATGATAGGTTCTTCCACGGAGATGAAATCAGCCTTACTCCCGAAAGCCCGGTGAGCAGTAAACACAACATTTGGCGGAGCTCCTACCTGACAGACGCCAAGACGCCGGATGGGCCGTATGCCGTTACGGCGACGATAAAAAGGACTTCAGTGGCGCCGCAAACGGTGATAGTACCGCTAACACTAATTATTCAGGGAGACGTTTACGACCAGATTAAAGTAAGAATACGGGATAGTCGGTAAAACAAAACGGGGCTGGTCGCCTTGCCGGTGGCTGGCCCCTTTCTTTGTAACCGAAGGTTAATTCATAGATACCCAAAGTGTGTGAAAGGGGTAGGACAAGGCGGTGATGAGGTGCTTCCAAAGCCACGACTACAGGTTGGTGATCAAGTCCGGCTTTATTATAGAGGAAAGAAAAAGCCTTTCCGATGCGGGAAAGTTGTGGCTATTTATGAAAGGTTTTTTATCGTTCATTTCGGACATTACCAGGAAAGCTTTTTATGGATTGATACCATGTTAGGAGAAATCAAGGTTGTTCAATTTGGGAAACGGACAACCTCCCGAGTAGGTTAACGGAGAAAGAAGGGAGATAAGTATATGGATAAAATAAGGACGGGTTGGCAGCGGGAATTTTTCCAGGCCCCCAATGAAATATATGACCGGCGGGATATCTCAGGATATGCCAAGGCGGTGTTTGTCTACCTCTGCCGGCGGGCAGATGACGAAAGCCGGGCCTTTCCCACGTATGCACGCATAGCCGAGGATGTGGGGTTTTCACTAAGCACGGTCAGGCGGGGAATAGAGGCCCTGGTAGAAACGGGCCTATTGATCAAAGAAGCACGCTACGATAGACGCGGTTTTCAGACCTCTAATATTTACACTTTAATTCGCCCGTCAAGTGTTCCCGAACGGGAGGATGATCTACCCGTAGAGGGAAAAAAAGATGACGAGGCACAACCAGAGTTATCCCAATTGCCGGAATCAGAACAGGGTGCTCTCTCAGAACAGCCCGGGTGTTCGGAGGGAGCAAGCGGGGTGCTCTCTGAGAACAGCCCGGATAGTCAAGCAGACCAGCCAGGGTGTTCTGTGGGAACAGGCCGGATGTCCCCTGAGAACAACAAAAAAGACCCAGATTATAAATACCCAGATGAACAATACCCAAAAGAAAAAGACTCAGGGGATAAAGATCCGTCAGTCCGTCAGTCAGTCAACCCGGTAAGAGAAACATTTAAAGAAAAAAGACTGACCGAAGGACAGATTGATTTTTCCGATTTCCAACAAGTCATTCAATACTATATGGATAACTTTAGCGCCACTAGAAGTCAGGTACTCAAGGCTTTGATTTCAGTGCAGGACCAACTCTATAAGGGAACGATTATCATGGACTATAAGGCGTATTTCGAAAAAACTCTCACGCAAGTGATGCAAGAAGAGGATTTTCGCAAGCATTTTGTCTGACTGAACTTGTTTTTTTATAACTTACGAGCTACCCGAAAAGGAAAAAACCAGTCGTAGCAACTGCTACCACTGGTTTTTTTGCATAAAGGAGGTGGCGCCCGTAGGGACCTCAAAACCAAAAGACGAGGCCCCTACCGGCTTCCACCAGAAATAGGCACCGTGCGGTTTTAGTAGAAAAGCTAAGCCTGCCCGCACCGTGCCAAGGTAAGCAGAGGAAAGAACCAGGAGCAGTAAAACTGCACCTGGTTCTTTGCCTTATAAGCCCTCTTACAAGCGGAATAAATCAGCCTGCCGGCTGAGGCCAGATTATACCGGTGTGGGCACCCGGCCGTGGCAAGGGTACGGGCAGTGAGCATAAACGGCTTCCTCCCCAGGGACAGAGGAAGGAATGCAAACATTCCTTTGATTTTATTGGGTTCCCTCCATTTATCCCTCCCGGCCCCGGCCTCTTGAAGGCCACCCTTGCCCGTCCGCCCACACCAATGCCTTAGCAACTAAGGCCGGCAGGCCAATTAAAAAAAGGAGGGCTTAAAGATGGCAAAAACGGTGGATAGAATTAACCAAGCGTGTGATAGGTTGCTGGAGATGTTTAAAAGCGGGCAGCTGCCTCCGGCGGTAGCAAGGACCACAATCCAGGCTTTAGATTGCCAGCTACCTAGCAGCAAATGGAGCTTAGGGAACCGCCTTTTAATGATCCTGGCCGGAACCGATGACGCCAGGGGGTTTCGCCAATGGGAAGAAGTGGGCCGCAAGGTTAAGAAAGGAGCCAGGGCCCTCTATATCCTGGGGCCTTGCACCAAGCGGGTAACCCAGAAAGAAACTGATGCAGAAGGTCAGGAAATCGAAGAAGAAAAGATTATTATAACCGGGTTCAAGGCCATTCCGGTTTTCCGTTACGAGGATACCGAGGGGGAAGAAATTCAGCGCCTGGATTACAGCCCGGCGGTATTGCCCCCACTGGCCGAGGTGGCCGAAGCTTATGGAATTACGGTAAAATACGGTCCGTTTACTAAAAGGTTTTATGGCTACTACCAGCCGTCCAGGGAGGAAATTATGCTCTGCACCCACGATGTGGACACCTTTTTCCACGAGCTGGCCCATGGCATTCACAACACCATTAGACCCTTAGAAGGTGGCCAGCACGCTGATCAAGAAATTGTAGCCGAAACGGTGGCGGCGGTCCTTTGTGAAATGTACGGCTATACAGGTTATATCTATCACGGTTATCAGTACATCAAACACTACGCCAAGGCGGCAAATGGAGCCGAAACGGTAAAGGCGATTATGAGGGTCTTAGTTGATGTGCAGAAGGTTTTGAAAGTAATTCTTAATACAGTCAATAACAGCCACCAAGGGACTGGAGAAGTAGCCTAATAGCTTTTACGGTCAGCCGGGAGCCATAAATCCCGGCTTTAGTTATTCATTCGGCCGTAAAAATACTATAGGAGTAGAAAAGATCACAAAAATGCGGCGGGGGACAGGGGAGATCCCCAGTCCCCCGCACCCCCTGCCCCTCAAAGGATAGCAGCGGTAAGAACCAGGAGAGGTTCACACCACACCTGGTTCTTTTTCATTTAAAGCGTAATTTCCCCTCCTCCTACCCCTCCCCAAGGAAGGGGCTCATTATTGGGGTCACGCTTCTGGGAGCCTGCCGGCGCTAACCAGATTGTATGGACACGGGTAACCCGGCCGGGCAAGGGTAAAGGCCGGTGAGCATATCCTCCCTTGCTGCGCTGCAGTCCGGTATCCCTCCCCGTCCCGTTCCTAAGGGGCCGCCCTTGCCCGGCCACCCGCGCCAATGCCTTGTCCGCCAAGGCCGGCAGGCCAAATAAATTTGAAGGGGTAGCAGCAATGTTGCACAAGTCAATGGGCGGCTGCAGCGAGGGGCAGGCAGAAAGGAGAAAACGGGTTCAGGTGGTGCGAGTGCAAATGATTAAGGAACGAACAGCAACCTTTGTCACCAACAGGATCACTAATCCCCGGGATGCGGCCGTGATCCTGGCCGATTTCTTGGCGGGGGCGGATCGGGAACATTTGGTCGTCTTGTGTTTGGATAATAAGCACAAGGTCAACGCCATTAACGTGGTCGCGGTGGGTATTTTGAACGCAGCGCCGGTGCATCCCAGAGAGGTTTTCAAGCCCGCCATCCTGGCTAATGCGGCGGCGGTTATCTTGGGACACAATCACCCCAGCGGGGACCCGACGCCCAGCCCGGAGGACGGGGAGATTGCCCGGCGGCTGGTGGAAGCCGGGCGGATTCTGGGAATTGAGCTGTTGGATAGCCTCATTATCGGCGATGATGGAAAGTTTGTGAGCTTTAAGGAGCAGGGGCTGCTGTAGGCAGCCCCCTCCAGGGATGGGGGTAATCAAGATGCGGCTTAAGAGAACAATATTTTGGTGCCCGGAATGCGGGGAGGCCAATTCTCGATTGGTGGACGTGGAAAACGAGCAGTTTGTCAAAGAAGGTGACTTTTCGCCGCCGGTTATAGTGTGTCGAGGATGTTTAAGGAGCACCCGGGTCCCGTGGTCGCCGAATATCCTGGCGGCAATAGCCGAGATTGAACGGTTTGCTAACGGTAAGTAATCTTCATGAGGGGGCCGAGAAAGTGAAGATCATTTTTGAATCCCAGGAGGAACGCCGAGCGTTTGAAATTCTGACCGAGGCATTGTACAAAGTGGACCGGAACAGCAGCTACCGGCCGCTGGACCAGGTTCAGTGGCAAAAGCAAATCATGGATGCAGATAAGCTAGAGGATGAGGTCTTCAAACTGGAAGAGGAAATCGACCGCATTTGCTACCAGATGATGGAGCTACCGGAAGGCGAAGGGGATGGTCCCACACCGGAGTACCTGGCCCTGGAAGAAAAGTACGAAGAATTGGAAAAACGCAAGGAAAAGTTGGAATGGGAACTCAAGGTGTGGGAACTGGCGGAGGAATGGGCGCTGTACCCGGAAAGGTGGATTGAGTGGTGGGGGTAGGAGCAGGAAACAGAGGTCCTTGCCGGCCCCGGCAGCAAGTAACCGCTTTCCAGGGTGGCGGAGAGGAGGTGCGATAAAAACCTATACTTTACAATACCACTGAGAAGCTTTAAATCATTCATGGAGAGGGAGACATAAGTATCGGTGGTAAAAACCAAAACATTACAAGGAGGTTGCTGAAATGAACTTGGTGGTTTTAAGTGGGCGATTGGCCGGGGACCCCGCGTCCCGGGAGGTAGGAGAAAAGACTGTAATTAATTTCGTACTGGCGGTAGACAGGGATTATGCCGGTAATGACGGTGAGCGAGAAACTGATTTTATCAAAGTGGTGGCCTGGGACGCCCTGGGCGAGGCTTGTGTTAACCACGTGGTGAAGGGGCAGCAGGTGGAGGTGGAAGGAAGTTTGCGGCAGAGAAGATGGAAGGATGAGGCCGGTAATGTGCGGAGCGTACTGGAGGTGGTGGCCAGGCGGGTGCACTTCGGCGCCAAACCACGACAGGGATAAAGGATACCAATACTACCGGGGCTCGACAACGAGTCCCGGTAGCACATGCTGGAAGGTAGTTGAAAAATGAATACCCTCTGTTATTTCGGCGCCCCGAAAAGCGGCCTATTTTTATTTTTCCAGGAAAGGAGGTCTGAGAGCCATTGCTGCTGTTATTGGGTATTTCGCTTGGTATCTTCTCTTTGCTTGTTTTCTTAGCTGCCAGGCGTAAGATTTTAAGTTTTCGCGGGACAATACTGGCCACCATTCTTGTCGCCCTGCTTCACTTGGACTTACTACTAACCATCCCCCTCTATATGCTGCCCAAAACCATCTGGCCGCCGCTTAGGCCGGAGATGAGCTGGGTGGAGATCGCGGCTTACCTGGTGTCGCCCGTTCCAGGTGTAAGCACTATCAGGTGGTGGTATATGACGGCGGAAATCTTCCGCACAAGACCGCCGGGATTCTGGCTAATTCAAGTTTGTTTTCTGGCGGCAGCTTTGCTGCTGATGGGCTGGATCTGGCGGTTTGGCTGGCCCGGAACTGAACCCCGGGCTGCCCGGACGGCAACCCATGGCAGCGCCCGCTGGCGGCGGAAACGTGAATTCGGGTCCACGCTCCAGCCCGTATCTTGTGACCAGCCGCAACGGGCCGGGGTGGTAGTAGGTTCAACCGGCGGGAAAGCCTGGATCACCCGGCCTGAGGTGGGCAACCCCCATGTGCTCTTGCTGGGAGCGACCCGAAGCGGAAAAAGCCGCCGGGTGATCATGCCCACGGTGTGGGCGGTGGGCCAGGCCAAGGAATCCATGATCCTCACAGACCCCAAAGGGGAGATATACGCCCACACGGCGCGATGGCTGCAGGAAAAGGGCTATGACGTGGTACTGCTGGATCTCCTCCACCCGGCCAGGGGTAACCGCTGGAATCCACTCACTGCCGTGGCCAGGGCTCACGAGGCAGGTAATACAGAAGAGGCAGCACGGCTGGCCTGGGAAATCGGGCACATCCTAGCCTGGAGCGAGGGACCTGGAAGTGACCCCATCTGGCCCCAAGCAGAGGAATCGCTCACAGCCGCCCTGTGCCTGGCGGCCGCGATTGAGGCTCCTCTGGAGGCAAAGCACCCTGCCACCGCCTATCGGATGCTGATTGAACTAGGGCACCGGGGCGGGGAAACATTGGATAACTGGATTGAGCAAATGCCACCGGAGCATCCTGCCCGTTTAGCCTACGGCACGGCGGCCCTGAGTGAGAGCCGTACCCGGTCCAGCATTTACACCGGCACTGCCGCTCACCTGCGGTTGTGGGGGGAGCCGGGGGTGGCCTGGATGTGCGCCACTTCCGACCATGATCCGGCGGAGGCGGGGAAAAAGCCCATGGCCATTTTCCTTTTAATGCCGGACGAAGCAGGAGCCAGACGGTATATTGCCAGCCTGTATATCAATCAAGCCTACAGTGCCCTGGCCAATGTGGCGCGAATGCATGGTGGTAAACTCCCGGTGCCGGTTTGGTTTCTTCTTGACGAATTCGGCAACATCGGCAAGCTCCCTGCTTTAACCGAAAAATTAACCGTGGCGGCAGGGCGGAACATCCGCTTTGTGCTGGCCATACAGGCCATTGCCCAGATCGCCCATATCTATGGCGACAAAGCGGTGGAAATCGTGCTGGGCAACTGCGATACCTGGCTGTACCTGAGAGCGGCCGATATCGACACTGCCCGGGCCATTAGCGCCAAAGCCGGGACTTATACGGTTCGTACCCTTTCACTCCAAAGGCGGCCGGGAATGTTGGGCGGCGGGACAGAAGGGGCTACCAGCCGGCCGCTTTTGACCCCGGACGAGGTGCTCCGCTGGCCCTCCGGCCAGGCGCTACTTCTACAAGCTGGTTATTTCCCGGCCCGGCTACCCCTGGTGGACCTATCCATCTGGCGGGCGGCCAGCGCGGCTTTTCAAGTTACAGAGGATCCTTGGACCGATGTTCCCCGGGCCGGTGCGGTATCCACTTGGGTACCCCATGGGGCCGTAGTTAACGTTCCCCCGGTATCCCGTGAAAAAAACCGGGAAGCTGGTGACAGCAGAAACCAAAAAGATATCTTCGGTAGGAGGTGAAAAAGCGTGCCCAGTTTTGTTAGCCAGTTGATTGCTTTCTTGGAAACAGCCCTTACCTGGGTTACGGCATTGGCTATACCGGCGACGGCGCTGACGGCCGGATATCATGCCCTCATGCGCGCCACCGCTCAGGATGAAATGGCAGCCCTGCACCACGCCCGCGCCCTGAAAAACTCCCTGGTGTATGGTGTAATCGTCATCCTGGCTGGGGCCATCACCACCGCAGTACTGGGCTCGTTCCATTGATCAGGGCGGCGGGCGCGGAAGAATTCGCACTCTTCCGCGCCCGCCCTTGAAGGAGGGAAGATTTGATGCTTCAAGCCTTACAAGATAGCGCAATCCATATAATTACTGCCGTTCTCACCTGGCTGGTAAGTGCCATGTTGGCTCCGCTCGACTGGCTTTTAAGTGTATTTAGCAGTGCCGGGGCGCTACGTGATCTAACCTACCTACCCTGGGCACAAAACTTAATCGCCGGCGCTCAGGGCATTGCCATGGCCCTCCTGGCGCTGCGGGTAGCCTGGGAGGCGCTGCTGATGGCAAGCCTCAGGGCGGAAGGGTCGCCCACGGACCCCGGTGCGCTTTTGAAGCGCACGGTGATGGCGGCAGCGGCCATTTTCGGCGGGCCATGGCTGGCCAGGCAGATGATTTTCGTAGGTAATACTTTGGCTGCAGCGGTAGCCCATGCCGGCCTGGGGGTAGGGCTAGAACAACTTGACCTAAGTTCTTTATTTGCATATGCGTCTAACCCCAGTAATTTTATCTGGCTATTGTTGCTCGCCGTCCCAGGGGTATTATTGCTCATCCTGGTGTTTTTTCAGGGACTGATCAGGACTATTGAAATCACCCTGGCAGCCATCATTGCACCTTTAGCAGCACTGGGCTATCTCTCTGGCGGTGGTATGGCCGATGTTTGGTGGCGGGAAGTAATGGTAATCAGCACTTCACAGGCGGTGCAGATGTTAATGCTTTACATGGGGGCGGCACTTTTGGTAGCACCAACACCATGGAATAGTGTGCAGGCCAATCTCGGGCCTTTTTTGTTTGTGGCTGCCTTGTGGGTGGCGTTCCGTACACCCCAGATTCTTAGAAATTATGCCTATAACACCGGTGTCAGCAGCATTGCCGGCGGGGCCAG
>JGI24709J26583_10000049_pt1 | contig 77779 bp, 96 predicted proteins | sample BioPla2DNA1_FD_26583 | JGI IMG/M metagenome (IMG submission 26583) | reverse complement strand
TTATATTTGTTTTATATTTGTTTTAATTTTCTATTTAATTTCTTATCTTTTGTACCACTTTGAGAAGTGCTTTCCCTAAACATTTTCTCTGCTTTTCCACTCTCTACTAATTTTATAAGTAACTCTATTCTATCCTTTACAGACATACTATTTAAACCATTATACTTCTTATGTGCTGTCTCACAAGAATAAAAACAACCATTATACATACTTATACCATCTACATATGTATTACTAATAAATAATTTTACCCTCAAATCAAAAGGACAAAAATGATAATTTCTAAAATATTTTCTCTGACAATCATACTTCTTAGCACATCTACCTATTGTTGAAAAAGTATCTTTACAACCAATAGCTGTTATATCTGTCACTTTATTATATTTACCACTCTCAATATCAGCTAACATACTTTTTAGACATTTAACATAATACTCATCTGAATAATACATAAAGCACACCACCTTCACCATTTTGTTAATATTATACAATATATTTTACCTTTTGTCAACTATTTTTATAAAATAAAAGAAGATATAACATACATTATATCTTCTCTACTTATTTGCTTAATTAGATACCCCTTACATTACTACCATACCCTTTGAGTATCCATATCTTACCAAACTGGTCTCGTTTATCTAATTCATTAGAACAGTCCATACACAAGCAATACTTGAAATCCCACTTCTTTATATTTACTTTTCCACAACAATCACAAGAATTAACATCTCGTATATTATATTCTTTCTTCAATCTGCGTTCTTCCTTATTGCCTGTATAAAACAACTCTTTGCTATAATCTGTCCCTTTAGACTCAAAAGTCCAAGGGAATAAGGGGCCTTTACCACCTGCTACACTACGCAATAATCGGTTTAAGGAATTTAATCTTATTGGTCTTGTGCTAAATACACCATCAGAGGTTAAATCTACATTTCGTTTCATATAAATACCCTTACTTGCTGAAAATACTTCTTACTTTACCAAAGAAAGTTGGCTTAACTTCTTTATTAGTTAAAACAAAGCCATTTCTATTANTTCGAGTATTTTCTTCAAGGCGCATTAGCTGCTCTTTCAATTCCTCTATATCTTTTGGTGTGCTGATAGATATTGCTATCTCTCTGCCTGACTTTTCTCTTACTTCATTAACCATTTTGTCAAGAGTTAAATCACAATAATCATCTACCCAATCACCTAAGAAGTAAAATCTATCTATGACTGTATTTGTAGCCTTATCTTGGAAAGTTCCAAACAGAATAGGGTCCTTTTCTCGTCTTTCCTTCTCCACTTCACGCTCTACCCTACCTGTGTAATCTGTAAATAGCACATATAACTGGTCAAATTTATCCTTTGTTTTCTCAATTACTTCCACTATCTCATCTGGAATCTCTCGCTCATAGTTCTCTAATTCAATGATTTTCACTACATCATGCGATACTCTGTCTATAAAATACTCAATATCGTCTTTATAAACAAATGTATTTACACCTGCTCTAACAATTTCCATCTCTTTCTCAATAGTCTGCAAATGGAAAATCAGCTTTTTCATACCCTTTACTTGACCTGTAATTTTATACTTATTAAGTAAAGTCAAGCAATTATCATACACCCTCTGCAGTTCTACATCTGTTATATTTTGACGCTTATCTTTCATAAGGTCAAAATATTCAGAAGGTGATAAGTCCTCTACACCTTTAACTACTTCATTATCCATTACACTATACCCCTCTCACTATTAACCAACCTGATATAATACTGTCTCTTTAGGTGTAATTACCTGAAATACTCTATTAGGCTCTTTACTGTGCAGTAATGTTGCATATTTGATAGCTGTAAATAAATCCAAATAAGTCTGACCTACAATTTCACTACTCTTATTCTTGTAGTTCTTTGTAAAGACTTTTACCCCATCTGCATACTCACTAACTACTCTGTACGCTTTCTTATTATTGCTTTTGAGAATTTTTACAGGAGTACCATCAGCAATCAGGAAATACAAACCCTTTGAAATGTAAATCTCATTGTCTGTAAAAACCTGTCTGAGATTACCATGAGAGTCTTGATAAAAGATAATTACTTCTTCAAATTCTTCCATAAAAAGAACATAGTAAGTACCCTTAAAAGACTTAACTCTTGTATTCTCTGAATTAACTGTGATTGTTGTACCTAATCTCAAACTTCTCAAAACCTTTGCCAAATCGAGAACTGGTACAATTTCTTTTCTACCATTATTGTTCAACTCTACCCCTTGTGACTTTGCATTATTGCCGATTGTTAATGTAATCATAATAACACCTCTCTCATAATTTTTATGCTTTTCTTCTTTTCTTCTTCACTACATCAGTTTTTAGATAAACTGATAACATAGACAATTCAAACTCTGTCTTTAATAGACCATTTTTAGGTTTCAATGCTTTCTTTAAGGCTATATTCACGTCACTAATTGACTTGCCTTTTCTAAACTATAAACCTAATCTGTCCATTTCTCGTTGTAACCCTGCTAAACTCTTATCACTACCAAACATAATATGTTCAGCTAATGATGTAAAAACGCCATCATCCATAATCTGCATTTTTAGCACCTACCTTTGTTTGATTATTATAGTTTTATATGTCCAAAATTAAAGTTCTAAAATATTTTTCTATGCTTACTTATAATAATAGTATAATATAAATATTATACTCTGTCAATAGTTTTTTTCATATATAAAGCAAAAAGAGAACTTATTTAATAAGTTCTCTTAAAAATAACTGAAATATATTGCTCTCAGAATCTACTGTACGCACTATCAAATCATATTTATTCTCTACTGTTGCTTTCATTATCATATTTGATAAGGAACTACTGTTTAATTCTGCATATCCATAGTCTTTATAACCTTGCACTATGATATCTTTAACTGACATTGCTTTCGTGAACTCTACCATACTTGCACTTTTGCCCCCTTGAAACTAACCCTCACACATAATTTAATTATTAGTAGATGGGTGATATATTGAAGAATGACAAGCATCACACAACTGACCAGCACCTTCAATATAATTCTTGCGTAAATCAACATGCTTATTGCGTGGTTCAGCCGTCTCACAACCACAACTAATGCACTTCTCGAACTCGACAACTTTATTTTGTTGTTCAATTTTTTTCATTTTCTATATACCCCCTATAGAAGATATCTTATTTAGTTTACTGTGCTCTCATTTATGTCCATTTCTATCACTTTTATGTCCTTTAAACATTTTAATACTTTAAAGGATTTAATGATAATCGGTTCTCTCGCTCTGGTGTAGGGTCACCTAATTTCCAAGAAACATACCCATGCCCAAACTCATGTAAAGTTATAGCTACTACAACTGATATGAGTGAAAAAATTATATTTGTTATGCCCCACATTATTTTTACCTCTTTTTATTATATAAAATATTTTTATGCTTGTCAACAGTTTAAATAAATTTTATTTTTGTGCCACTAAGTAATTCTCTAACAAACCTCTAACTTTCTTCAAATACCTTGAAACCTGCACTTGAGAAGCCCCGACCTTTTTAGCTATTTCTCTTTGTGTATAGCCTTGTTCATAATACTCCAATATTACTCTACACTTACTTCCAGCTCGCCTATCTACATAAGAAATTATATCATCATACATTATTTCAGATAGAACTTCATTTTCTATATCTATTTTGTCACCCAGTATATTATGTATAGTTGCTATATCATAAGCAGCATCCTCAAACACTTCACTATCTAATCGGATATCAGATAGCATATTTTGTGCTATTGCTATCTCTAAAACATCCTCTGTGGATAACCCCAATTTCTCTACAACAGTATTATGGTCATAGTCGTGAATTAAGGACATATACTTAAAATACACATCTTGAATTTTTCTTGGTAATCGTATTAAATTACCCTTATCTCGTATATATCTTAATATAGTTCCTGAAATCATAGGATAAGCATAAGTAGAAAAGGTATAACCTTTTGAAGTGTCAAAATTCATTATCGCATTATACATACCTATTAAACCTTCTTGAACTAAATCCTCAAACTCAACCCCATTTACATTGAACTTATGTGCTATTTTCATTACCAAATTTAGATTTTGACGCAGAAATTCATCTACACTCTCTTTATCACCTCTATCTAAATCATAAATACTTACTTTCCTACTTGATTTAGCCAATGCTATCACCCCATTTTTACTTAACTTTACACTTCTATATACTCACATTCTCCTTTTTCACACTCACCACAAGGCAATCCACATACAAAACAGCAAGTATAACAAGTTGTTTTAGGTCTAATCTTATTACAATGCCTTCCATCTTCATTTAAGAAGTTACATTTCTGCGTTTCCTCAGTATGACTTCTTAAAGGAATATTCCACTTATTATCTTTTGCATATTTATCTGCAAAATCGGTATCTGGATAATTCTCACGCAAGAAATTTATGATATACTCTCGCTTAATTTTTTCGTGCCTACTTCGTGCTTGTCTTTCTTCTTCCCTTGTTTTATAAGGATACTTTGGATTTCGCTCAATACTCACACTACCATCTTTATTATGATGGAAAATTGTTTTATGATATACTGGTACATAAGACTTATCAATACCCTCATCTACAAATGACATTTCTGCTATTAATATTGCAGAACCATATTTACTTAAAACAATTGGTTCATTTCTAAACATTTAGAACAACCCCTTTACAAATGTCGATTATATTTGAACTTGCTATTATTACCCTTTAATGTTATGTCAGTAACTTCAAAACAGCCACCATCTCTATCAATATGCTCTGTCCAAGCTACCCCACCCTTTTCTTTTAAAAGTTTCTTAGCTGTTGATACGCTTATTCCACTTTCTTCTTCTGTTCCATCTTCGCTTCTCCAATAATTTAATCTCATAAATTACACCTCTTAATTTGTTATGTAAAGTTACTATTTATGCAAATTTATATAACAACTTGTGTCATTATATTTATGTTGTTACAAATATATCATAACAAATAAATAAGAGTTTGTCAATATGTATATATCTATTTTCATTTAACTAAAGTAAAAAAGTAGATATTCACGAATATCTACTTTCTATTCTTAATTCATATTCATTAAACCCTCTGATAACCCTTGAATTGGTCCATATATTGCTACAACCATTACACCAACTATAATTGTTATAACTACTAATACTACAAAGTTTAATACTGTGGTTACTTTTTCTGCTAAATTATTTACTATCTCAAAATATTCTTCTGATAATTGACCTAATACAGTATTCAATCCACCTGTAGTTTCACCTACCCTTAATACTGATACAAATACCTCATCAAATAATTCTGGCTCTGAAGCAAAAGCATCAGACATTAAAACACCTTGTTCTATCTTCTCTCTTGCCCTTACTATCATAGCCTTTAAGTATGTATTCTTGGTTATATCTGTGATTAGCTGTAATGAATATTGAAGGTCTACACCTGACTCTAATAAAATACCCAAATTACTTGTTATTACCGCTAAATTGATGTTTTTTAAATACTTACCAATTACAGGTAAACTCATTATGACTTTATCCAAACTATATCTTATTGTAGGGTTTTTTAATAACACCCTTACAAAATATACTAAAAATATAATTCCTATAATTATGAATAATAAATAGTTCTGCATAAATTCAGATACATCTAACATTATCTGTGTTGCTTTTGGTATCTCAGCACCAACTTCCATAAATACGGAAAGTAGTTTTGGTAATATTGAAGTTACTATGAATATAAATGCTACTATACAAACGCTTAGTGTTAAACCAGGTTGAACCATTGATTTTTTTATAACTTTATTCAACTTTTGCTTTCTTCCATAAAACTCTGACAATCTCAAAAACATTTTATCTAATTGTCCTGATTCTTCACCTATACTTATAGTTGAAGTTACCATTACATCAAAAACATTAGGATAAGCTGCAAATGCAGCAGATAATGTTTCACCACCTGTTATTCGCTCTTTAATAGATTGAAAGGCTTTCACTAAACCTTTCTCTTTCTTGTACTCACTTATTACTAAATCTATAATATCTACTACATTCAAACTGGCTGATAACATAAAACCAAATCTATGCATCAAATTTTCATAGTATTTATAATACCTTGAAGGACTTCCTTTTGAACCAAAAGATAATTTTGTTTCACGAATTCTTATGAGTATTAAATTACTCAATTCCCTCTGTGCATCTTCTAATGACTCTGCCATAATGGTATTTGTTTTTCTCTTTCCAGTTTCTTCATCTAAATAAGTATATATGAATTTTTTCATGTCCAATAACCACCTACCTTTTATTCACTATTATAGTAACTTCTTGGTCTAACCCATTATCTATATTCAAATGCATCTCAAATACATTATCTTCAAACTTTATATAGGAATTATCATACAAATCATACATAGGCTCACTATTATAAAATAACTTATTCTGCTTTATAGTGAATACCCCATCTGTTAAAAATACTTGATTTTCTTTCACTTCAAGTATCTCATTTTCTCTTATCTTCTTATAGATAAAAGTATTATTCATAGCATATCGTTGTACTACTTCATCTGTATCTAATGATAAATTAGTAAAATCCAGACTAAAAGATGCTAAAGTTGCAAATATCAATAAGATAATTGAAAATACTATTAGTGATAATACTACCTCTGTAAGAGTAAAGCCTTTCCTTTTCATTTTCATATTATCACCACCTACCTATCATAACGCACAAACATAACTTCTACAGGGTCTATATCTTCATTATTACTTATTACTATACTTTTAATTATCTTCAAATTACCATCATAAGTTATTGTAGTTCTTCTTATATATTGAGGGGTCGTTTCATTAATCTCTACCCCTCTATTAACATCTTCCAATGCCTTATATGCTACTTCTGCATATAATTTACTTCTTATAATATAAACCTGAGAGTTATGCATGGCAGCAAAAGTAAATGAAGCTACTATTCCTATAAGAACTACAGCTACTACTGTTTCCATCAATGTAAATCCACTTCTTTTCTTCATTTACTTTCATCCCTTTCTTATTTTTCCATACCATTTACTGTCAATCTCTCTATATACTCTAATTGTCTATCAATAGGCAAACCTTGTGCTAATCTATTCCTTACTATGTATTTTGCTCGATTTACCTCTAATCTTAATTGAGTTTCATCTTGAATATTTACACCTAAACCATTTCCAACACCATTATTTCCTACATCTTTTATATCAGATTCAGATAGCACTTCTAATGATACTGGTGATTTTTTAGTGTTAGGAGTATCAAAATTAAAGTTTATATTCTCTAATAACAAGGTATCTGGACCTGTATCTTTTACTGTAAATAATACCTTTACTGCTGTTACTTCTCTAAACTCTTTAATTTCAATTTCATCATCTTTATTATAAGAACTCTGATTGATTTTAGCTACCTCTTCTTTATACTCTATAATGTCCTTTGTATAACTTACAGGTTCAATTTCACCCTTATCCTCATACAAAATATAGTCATTTAACTTTTGAATAGCCTTTCTACTATATGCTGACTCATAAGGTGTTACAGAATAACTTTTATTCTTTAAGGCATATTCCTCTGCACCTGTTACACCCATATTATAAGCTGTAAACACATAATGTTTCTCTATATCAGTAGCATTACTTAAATCTATACCCCTACTCTGTGCTATTGTACTTAAATACATAGTACCTAACTCAATATTTAAGGCTGGTATATGTTCCATACCCTCTACATATTCAATACCCAATATTCTCATTAGTTGAGGTGCTGTGCCTGAATTTAATTGCATTAAACCTCTGTCTTTTGTTCCATTGTCATTTATACCTACTGCACCTGCATCAAAACCACTCTCTACATCAACAGTTGCTAATATGTAAGGTACAGGTACATTATACTTATCTGATGCACCATAATACCTCGCCAACTTTGTTACCTCTGATTTACTTGCACTATATCTACTTGTTAATGAAGTAAATTTATCATTCTTTACTGCCTTTTGTTCTTCTAATGCTTGTGCCTCTTTTTTAGCTTTTTCCTCTGCTAACCTAAAATTTTCAGCTAATTTACTTTCATAGTAGAATATATCTAATTTATTCATTGTATTCATTGTGTTACCAAGTATGAAACCATACTCATTAGGTGATAATTCATAATCACTTGCTGGAACACCATTTGCTAATACCAATGGTGAAACATCTAAACTTACTAATTCAAAATTATCACTGAATCTGTTTAACATTTGAAAATACAACATTATATCTATATAATCGCCATATAAAGATAAACTAACTTGTTTAGCTTGTACAGGCTTGAAACCTTCTGGTATTGTCGGTACATTAGTTATAACTGCACCATCTTCTAAATCTTCATCCTCTGGTTCCTCTACAACAGGTGGCTCTTCCCCTTCTTCAAGAGGAATAAATATTTCTGCTTCGTGAATTGATAACTCTGATACACTCATATCAAGAGTGTCTGCAATACTACTAAATAAGAAAAATATATTGGTATTATTACTCTCTAAATAACGCCTATTAATATTTATACCTAATTCTGCTGCCTTTTCTTGTAATTCTACCTCTTTTTCTTTCTTTGTTGTCTGCTTACTACCCTCTGCTGCTATCTTAAACAAATAAGTTTCTTCTTTCTCTTGCAAAACACGCAACTTTTCTTCACCAGCATTAACTTTTTTTGCCATTGACTCTGATTTATCAGTTATCATAGGTGTAATTACAAAAGTGATAACTAATAATATAATAGTAAGCATTAGTATCATTATCAATGGTTTCAAATTACCCTGACCTTTACCACCCATTAACTACACCCCCTTCTCTGTCAATACTATCTTAAAAGCATAATAAACCCCTTGTGTTTCATGATTTACTTGCTGTATTTTATTGACACCTACTTCATAATATTCACTCAATTTCTCTACCAATGATGCTACATCCTCTATATTCAAAGAAGCACCAGAGACTTCCATTGTCTTTTGAACTACAGTTATACTATGAAGTTTTGTACCATTATTCGTTCCAACTAATACATTATATAAGATACTATTAGGAAAAAATGCTTGTTTTGCCTCTTCACTTATATTTTCAGATGCTAACAATTTATCTAAATTCTTTATATCTTCTTCCAACAAAAGAATACGCTCTTCTACCCTTTTGATTTCAGTCTCTTTAGAAGTAATCTTTGCCTCTAAGTTTGTATAATTATCTAATTGTATCTTATTTACTGTATAAGTCATAGCTACATAGCCTATATACAACAAAGATAATATAATAATACCAAATAAAATTCTTTGAACTTTTACTTGAAACTTATAGACTTGATACTCTTTAGTTATTAAATTCATTATTAGCACCCCCTTACATATTCATTAGTAATAAGTATCTATTATCTTGCACTTCTTCTTTTGCATCTACTTCTAATTTATCTTCTGTCTCTATGGTAGGCTCACTCACAGAGTCTAAACCTATTACTTTTATCTCATTTACAGCTATATTATATTGATTTCTAATATGTAATTCCAACTTACTAATTTCTTCTTCTACTTCGTCTTTTCCAATAGTTCCTATCTGACTTGCAAATAAAAACTCTGAACCCCTACATACCAAAGTCCTCAATTCATATAACCCTTCATTATACAATACTGCTATATTAATACCGTTTAAGTCCTTTAAACAACCATACATAGCTAATTCAGGTATGATTATCTTACCTAAATTTAAACTGTCCTGAATGGCATAAGTACATAATTCAACAATATGTTTTCTTCTAATTAAAGCTACTAAAAAGACATCTTGTGTCTTTTTACCAGTCTTGAAATACTTTATGTCATAGTCATTTATACTCTCTGATGGCTGCAAATATTTAGTTAGCTCTTCCTTTAATACTAACTCAACATCATTATTTAATTGAATTTGTCTATTAAATTTTATAACCTTTACCAAACGAATACCCTCTGTTAATATAAAGTTGAACTCTTTTATCTTATTCCTCTTCCTCATTAACTTGACCTCTTGGCGTAATTTACGTAATCTTTCAGGATACCCCATTGACTCGTTAGATTCCAAATCAAAAAGTACCTTACCATTTATACTGTCTTTCTTTGACTTGATTGTATAATATATACCACTTGAATCCATATATATATTTACTTTTCGCTTTCTACTCTCCTTATTGCCTTTATTCATTCCTCATTACCCCTCCTATAAGACACTATTGGATATACATAACTTCTTTAAAATCTGTTAAACCATCACGAACTCTCAAAAGAGCATCATCTTTTAATGTCTTAAAATTCTGCTTAGCTAATATATCAGGATATGCTTCTATATCTTTACCAGAAGCAATCAACTTCTTAATATCTTCTGTTACTAATAAAGCCTCTGATATTAGCACACGACCAGAATACCCTGTTTGCCTACATTGAGGACAACCCTCACCCTCATAATAGTAAAATTCTTCATCTTCTGGTATATTAAATATCTTTCTATATATTGAATCAGCAGGTAATTTCTTCTTTACCTTACAAGCTGGACATACCCTTCTTACAAGCATTTGGTTTATTACACCTTCTAAAGAATCTGCTAACAAGTAAGGCTCTACATTCATATCCTTTAATCTTGCTATTGTATTCAGAGCTGAATTTGTATGTAATGTTGCATAAACCATATGACCTGTGATAGCTGCTCTTACCGCTATTTCTGCTGTTTCCTCATCTCTTATCTCACCTATCATTATAATATCAGGGTCCAAACGCAAAATACTTCTCAAACCACTTGCAAAAGTTACACCTGCTTTGACATTTACTTCAGTCTGTATAATATTAGGTATCTTATTTTCAACAGGGTCTTCAATAGTGATTATAGTAATATCACCTGTATTTACTGTATTTAATACTGCCTTTAATGTTGTTGATTTTCCTGAACCTGTCGCGCCAGTAACTAATACAATACCCTTTTTCTTATTCATTAATATCTCTAACTTTTCTCTCGTATATTTTCCTATATTCATTTCTGATATTGTTGACATACTTTTGTCTGCATTTAATATACGTAAAGTCGCTTTCTCACCATAGATTGTATTGATTATAGCTACACGAATATTTATTTCATCACCATTCTCTAATGATATAGTAAATTGACCATCTTGAGGTTTCCTTTTTTCTGATATATCTAATTTACAAAATAATTTTAATGTTGTCATTATTGCACTTAACGCATTTATACTTACTTTTTCATAATCTAATACCTTACCATCTATTCTAAATCTAAAATAAACAAACTCTCTTTCTGGGTTTATATGTATATCAGATACCCTTGAATGAATTGCTTCTAAAAAAACATCACTCAAGAATTTCTTTACAACTTTCTCATCTTCTAAATCTTTACCTACTTCTACTGTCTTGGTTCTTTGGGTATTAGCAGATTTGATTTGATTTATTTCCTCTACAACTTCTTGTTTATCAAATAAAAAAGAAATCAAAGATTTTAATTTGCTCTCTGGTGCTAATACAAACTCTATCTCTCTATTATAATTGTTCTTTAAAATATTTAAGAGTTCATATGTATTTATATTGCTTACAGCTACCCTTGTTTTCTTCTTATCTTCATACAAAGGAATAAAGATATACTGTTTTATTAGCTTTTCATTGAATTTACTCTTTATATAAGGAACGTCCAATAAATTTGGTTCTAAATTATCTATAAATAACAAACCAGAATACTCACTCAACTCTTTATATAATTCTATCTCTGATAATTTATCTTTATTTAAACCCTTGTTCTTTAAGAAAGTCTCAAACACTCTAATTTCCCCCTAACCAAATCTCCTAACCTATTCATTCCATAATTATTCTTCTACCTCCAGTATAGATACATCTGTTATGTTTATATTTGTTATGTATGCTTTTTGTCTATCTATGTCGGTCTTTACATTAAACACTGCTGTTAACTGCAGTTTATATGTATGCTCAACACCATTCCTTAAAGTTTCCAAATCATAACTTATTACTATACTATGACCAAATGGTACATTCTTTTTTGCATAAGTTGTTAATTCCTCATCATAAGTCAAATTACTTAATATCACTCTCTCATATTCTAATAAAGAATATAAAGAATCTCTTGACTCAAAATCAGATTTAATACCTGATAAATTTATATTAGTATTAGGCTTTACATAGTAATCACCATAAATGGTTAAACCATTTACAACTACTACATCTCTGGCTACCTCTATATTGTTATTCTTCTCTAAATTAAACTTCATAGTTTCTTCTGCTAATAAACATAAACTATCCTGTAATAAGTTTTCTTGGTGGTAATCTATATTGCCCTTTAATACCTTTATACTACTACCACCCATTTTAGAAACAATTAAAAGAGAAGGTAGTATAATTAAAATAAGAGCTATGACAACCATAATATTACCCTCTCTCTTTTTGTTTAACATAATTATACCCCCTTCTCCTATCTATACTAATTATTGCTTTGACTTATATTCCTCTGCAACTTCATCTTTAATTATACCTTTTTGAACTAAACTATCTAAATAGTCATTCATTAAACACATACCCTCATTTCTACCCATTTTCATCATATTAGGTATCTGTGTTAATTTATTCTCTCTAATTAAATTGGATATACCTTTTGTATTTACCAATACTTCTAAAGCTACTGTTCTTCCACCTGATACTGTTGGTACAAGATGTTGAGAAATTACTGCTCTCAATGACTTTGATAATTGTAATTTAATTCTTTCTTGCTGTTCTGGTGGAAATACCCCAATTACACGCTCAACAGAAGATATCGCACTATTTGTATGTAATGTTGCTAATACTAAATGCCCTGTTTCTGCTGCTGTTAAGGCAAGTTCCATTGTTTCATGGTCTCTTAACTCACCAGCTACTACTACATCAGGGTCTTGTCTTAACATAGCTTTCAAACCTTCTGCAAAAGATAAAACATCTGTACCCACTTCTCTTTGTGTTATCAAAGATTTTTTGTTCTTAAACACATACTCTATTGGGTCCTCCAGAGTTACAATCTTGAACTCTTTTGTCATATTGATTTCATTTAAGATTGCTGCAAGAGTTGTAGTTTTACCACTACCTGTTGCACCTGTAATTAGAATTAAACCATTCTTATGATGCAAAATATCCTTAAATATTTTTGGCATTTTTAATTCATCTAATGTTGGTGGGTCAGTTTCAATTATTCTTAAAGTGATACTTATAGTACCCCTCTGAAAATAAGCATTAACCCTAAATCTTGCAACATCTGGTATCATATACGCTATATCTAATTGCTTATTCTTGATGAAATCGTCATACTTGTCACCAGTTAATTCTCGAACCATTTGGTCCACTTCTTCTAATGTGTATTTCCTATCTTCTTCTCGTAATAATCTTCCTTTTATTCTAAAGAAAGCCTCACAATTAGTCGTTATATGAATATCACTTGCTTTTTTAGATACAGCACTTAATAATATCGTATCTATTAACTTTTGAGTTCTGCCTTCTACCATAACCTTACCCCCAAATTTAGAACTTTTATTCTACTTTCTCACCATTTTCGGTGTATTCTACTATTACATCAGTCCTCGTCTCATTTACACGATATCGTGCAACTATACTTTTAGAACTATATAAACCTTTCACAATGATTAAATCATCTGCTACTTCTATACTATATTCTTTTCTCCCTAATTTTGCACTAACTATATATAACATAGCATCATCTGTAGATGATTTTTCTGTTTTATAATGGTTTTCTTCCAAAAACTCTTCAACTTTATGCACACTTGGTAATTTATGGGTGTCCACTATACTAAATCGTATATTATCTATAAATATTGTATTTAAGTCAGTCCATATACTTCTACTCTGTGCTGCCTCTAAATAAGTTGTTGAAGATACAATAGCATTAACAACCAATACCGCTAATAATATCATAACTAATGTAATCTCTAATAACGTATAACCTTTTCTCTTACCCTTAGTCGATTGCCTGAATGTCATTTTGCTCTATCACACTTACCACACAAACCATTTTCCCTACACCTACCACACTTGCGACCCTTTCTTTACGCTCAAAATTATTTACCCCTCTAATTATTAAAGCATAGTAATAAATACTATGCTTTAATATGGCTAATTATATCTTATTACCTTACTGATTAATCAATGACAAGTTCGTCACCGTCAACAGTACCTACATAAGTTACAACATCATTCTTTGCACTATTTAACACATAGATAGCTGTTGTTTCTTTACTTGAATGGTCTGCTCTTACCATAATAGCTGATGCTGCACCAGTACCACCAATTGTCTTTGTTGTTTCGTCAAATGTAGTTAGAGAAACTTCATATCTCTTGTTACCCTTTTCTACACCAAATTTAGCACCAGCAGCATTGCTCTTAAGGTCATCTGCTAAACTTTCTGTGATTGCTGTCTGCCAATCTGTACCTGTATAAGCTACAAATCCATCTGCTATTACAGTTGATTTAAGGTCTGACATTCTTGGTAATCTACCTTTTTCAATTGCTGACATTCTAACTGGATTTTGGAATGTAGAATTATAATCTGTTGTGATACCTGTCTCATGACCTCTGTTGATATAACTTGTAAATCCGATAGCAACACCTGTTGCTAATATGGCAATCAATACCATTACAAGTACGATTTCCATTAGTGTAAAACCTTGTCTTTTTGCGTTTAACATTTTATGTTACCTCCATTTTATAATTTTTCTTTTACTTTAACCTGATAATATATCATGTCCTCTCACTAATTTATGATTATATGCTTAACAAATTGATTATCTCCTGATTTTATTATGTTTATGTCCAAACTTTATTTCACCTATGTCCACAGCATCATATTTCTGTTTCTTAATAATCATTACTATACTTTATCAACACATCTTGATGCATTTCGTCAAGGTAATAATCTACATATAAACCCGTTTTTGAATGGTCTGCACGAACACGTATAAACTCTTCACCAAACTCATCAGTCATTAGACTAATTTCATATCTTTTAATACCTTTTTCAAACCCTAAAACTTGATTTTCTATCTCTACTATAGGTTCTACCCACTTTTCACCTGTATATGATTGAAAACCATCTGATAACACTATTTTTCTTACAGCACTTAATTGAGGAAATTTGCCTGTTGTTATTACACTTATCCTCACAGGGTTTAAAAAAGTTGAATTAAAATCTGTTATTATACCTGCCCTATTAGCTTTCTCTAAATAACTTGAAAAACCTATCGTTAGACTAATCGATAATATAGTTATTAGTATCATTGATAACACTACTTCTAATAGAGTGAAACCCTTTCTTGTGCTATACATATCTACACCTCACTCTAATTTACCCAAAATATTTCGGGTACCCCTGAGGGTGTATTATCAAGAATTATCATACTTATACTTGATGGATTAAAGTTTAATAATTCCTTTTCATTCGCTCTTATATCAATAGTGTCACCATCCATTTTTGGTCCAAACTCATTATTATATACTGCTACTATATTTATACTATATGGTATATTATATTTACTTAATTGAGTTGTTTCTGCTCGTATTGTTAAATATTGTACCCCATCTACATTTGATATGAGAGCATGGGATAAATTAAATTTATAACCATGCTCTCCCATTTCACGTCTAACTTCTTCTATATTAGGTAATCTACCTTTCCTATCTTGCAAATAATCTATGGTTATATTTATAGACTTTAAATTTGCATCCACACCAGCATCTTTCGCTTTCCTAACATAGAAATTATATCCGATGGCTGTACCCACAGCTAATATTGATATTAATACAATTACGAGAACTACTTCAATTAAAGTATACCCTCGCCTTTTTATCATAGCCTATCCCCCTTTAACAGCCATCTAATTTTATTCTTCATAAAAGTTATATGTGCCTTGTTTTAAGTCTTTTGAAAATGTTGTTCCAAATATATCAATTAATTTACTTACACGCTTTAATGAATAGTTATTATTACTGTCATCTACGTGTTCTAACATCGCACCATAAGCTGCTAAAGGAGCACCTATCTCTTTATGACCATCTGATACAACATTTAATATGAAGTCATACTCTAAATCTTTTACACCAGAAGGTACTTCGTCATCTTCCTTTGGCTCTTCAACAACTGGAACTTCTGGCTCCTCTGGTACTGTTGGTTCTTCTACTTCCTCTATATAGCCAGGTACATCTACTGTCAAGAACTCATAATTGATATAACTACCACCTGATATTACAACACTCTTTGAAATCAATCCACCTATAATTGCTGCACTACCTGATAATGTTACATCTGCTCTTGGTGCATATACACCACCTCTTATTGAGGTTGCACCATTTAAGTTCACAGTTGTACCACCTAATATGATATTACCTACTATACCTGAACTACCATCTAATGTTGCATTTGCATTTGGCGCATATAAATTACCTAATAATGGTGCTGCACCACTGAAATTTATAGAAGTACCACCTACATAAATATTACCTATATGCTTACCACCATTACCAATAGAAACACTTAAACTTGAGCCATAAATATTAGCCTTTACTTCTGCATTTCCTGATATTGTATAAGAACCAGAGCCACTTGTATAAATGTTTAATTGCTCTGAAGAACCTGAATTATTTACTAATGAACCTTGACCTATTTCTAAATCATTCTTTAAGTATAAATGTACTGTTCCACCACCAACTATATCTATGAAACCTTGACCTATACTGAAGTTCTTGACTGTTATAAATACCTCTCTACCCTCTGTATCTATTACTAATGTATAACCACTCTGAATAATAATAGTCTCATAAGCACCACTACCTTTGATTACAGGTGATGCATTATTCCAATTTGTTACTACACTACCCTTATTCTCTAATACGGGTGCTGTTGGTATTTTCAAACCCTCATTTACAACTGGCATTACTACTTTTGGTGATAATTCACTAACATTCCCCGTTACTGCATCACTTCTATATATACTATTAGATACACCTGAACCTACTAATAAATTACCTCTTATATAAGTTGTCCAATCTAACTGCACAAATCCATTATTGATTAAAGCATCACCATTTATCTCCCCTGAACCTGATAAGTGAAGTTTATTATCTACTAATGCTGCTTGTTTAAAGTAAATTTTACCCTTCTTTATAACACTATTAGATACTTCCTCTTTATCCTCAGCCTTTAATGAACCTTTTACAACTTGCTTTAATGATAATACAGGATTTGCTGTTGAATCAATACCCAATTCACCATTGATATTCTTACCTACTGCCTTAATTGTTCCTGAGGTTGTCTTGATAAATGTCTGATATTTACCTACATAAACTTCTGAAACATTTGAAGCTACTTGATTATAACTACTTTGAGAACTTGAGTTACCTGTTACCCCTTGCCCATAAGAATTTAAACCAACAGTCCATAATGTATTATCTGATAATAACACAAATGAACCCTCTGCTGACTTAATATCCTTAATAGTTTTATTGTTAAATTCTGTTACAAGAGTTGGGACATTGATACCTTTTGAGTTGTTAGGTGATACACCTGTATAAGTTCCAACACTACCTGTTGTATATAAATTACCCTCCATACCCAAATATAAGATTTGGCTCTCACCAACTGCTATTTTACTTATACCTACCGAAGTCTTTACATTCGTTAAGGTAGTCACAGTTGTTGTCTTATCTATTTCATTACCCAAACCCAATCTACCATTCAAATCTACTCCTGTAGCTTTTACTACACCACTTTCAAAGAGAAATACTGAAAAATTATTTCCCATTTGAACATCTATTACTCCTGAAACACCTGATAACTTCGTAAAGGTACTTACTGTTGTCAAATTTCCTGCACCTAATTGACCTTTACTATTATCACCTTGAATATAAACTGTTCCATCTTTCTTCAATGCTATTACTGAATTGCCTTTTGTTGCTATTTTATCTACTTCTGATAAACCTTCCAGTTTAACTGGTATTACGCTTGAAACACCTGAACATACCCCACCTACATACACATCACCATTATCTAATACAAAATATGTCGCTGACGAATTTGCAGCTACACTTTTCACATTACTGATAAATGGTACTTCTACCGCTTTGTTTGTAGATAGAGTTAAACCACCTAATCCTGCTATACCATTGGTATTTAAACCAGAAGCATAAAGTTTGCCGTCTTCTCCTATAAAGAAACTTCTTGATTCAGCAGGGATTATTTTATCTATATTGACTAAAGGTTCAGTTGCGAATACAGTTACATCTGGCACACAAAACAATAATAGACATATTACTAAGAATAGACTTATTATTCCTTTTCGTCTCATCTTAACTCCCTCCCTGTTTGATTTTACAAACCTATTTAATGAAACTATTTAATGATAATATCTAATATGCCTATATAACTCACAACGTATGTTAATATATTCCCTATAACCCAAAATGGTATGAATGGTACTTTATTTCTTCTTGAAACTAACATATAAATTAGAGTTGTCATAGCTGAAAATAACATTGTTATTGAACCTAATAAGAAACCATGAACTAAAAATGTTCCTGCTATGATTAAAACATCACCACCACCTAATTTCTCTAACTTTACTGCTATTAGCAATAACAAAAAGATTACTACACTCGGAATTACCGTTAACAATACACTATCAAACTTATATATTAAAGTTAATATCATTATGACTATCATTGGTGGTATTACTACTTTATCTAATACTAACCCTTCTTTATAATCAGTTACCCCTGACACCAACAATAATGACATAAATAATATAGCTATTATAAAATCTACACTTAGACCTGTAACTAAATAAATCAATAAATAAGATACACCTGTCAATAGTTCCATTACAGGATAGATTAAACCTATCTTCACTTTACAATTATGACATTTGCCACCTTGAAATATATAACTAAAAATCGGTATCAAATTATACCAATATAAAGTTGAATTACACTTTGGACAATGACTTCTTCCTGTTATCTTCTCGTCTTTAATCCATCTTAACCCAACTACATTGAAAAAACTTCCTAAAAAAATTCCATAAATTAAAACTATTAGACCAATATAACTATCCATTGACTAAAATAACCCCTTTTCTACTATTTTTACAGTATTAGCAACATTATGTATCTCCATTAGTTTAAAATAAATTGTCATTAACTTTTTATTTTATGCAAAATAAAACTGTTCTCTGTACAGACTACACTAAAGTGTCCACATAAAAAAAAGAATAGTGATTTTTTATTTCACTATCCTTCTTTTATGTATTTATGTCCAATAACATTATTCATATTTCTTATATGTTTCTAATGATAAAACTATTTCAATAACAATTTCACTACCTGCTATAGCTTCCATAAACATATCTTCAAAGTAATAGTCAAAGCCATCTGTAATATCATGTATTCTGATTTCATTTGTTTCAAAGCAATAATTTAGTAAAGATACTAAAAGACTTTCATCTGAATACTCATCAAACTCTAAACCCTTTTCCTCTTTTAACAATACTTTTATTGCTTTTGAAAAATCACAATTTGGTACTGTAAATAAACCATTTGCTGGGTCATAGTCATAAAATGGTAACTCGTCTGCTAAATATTCTTGAAATAAAGACTCATCCCATACATTATAAAACTGTAAAGTACCTCTCTTGAAAAATACTTCAAATGATAATTTAGGTATATACTTGTCTTTTACTTTATCTAAATGCACAGATATAGCTATATCCTATTGACAAGGTTTCACATCAAATAGAAAACAACCTTCTACCATCTTCTCATACTTGTCTTTGGTTACTTGCTCATTAAATGGTACTAATTTAAAATTAAATCTATTTATAGCATCACTCAATAAGTCTCCTAAGGTATGCAACTTTGCACCTATTACTATTTCTTTCTCATTTAAACCCCTAACCTCTAATGAATCTTTAATAAGACCTTTCTTTCTTATAGCCAACCAATCCATCCACTATCCTCCAACATTTTTTTTCTATATTTTTAAATCCATTTTGTATTATCTTCTTAAACTATTGATATAACTGATTTTTACACAGTTATAAAAAATTTACCTCGCTATAAATTTGAAAACTCTTTGAAATCAAGACTTTCACAATTAGGTACTTTAAATTTTTCAATATAATCAGCAATTAAAATTACTTTTATGATAAAGTCATCATAAAAGATTTCTTAATCTCTAATAAGACTAATTTTATATTACAAAACCCTCAAACTCATTCAAAAAATCTACTCTTGAATACTCTGAATAGTCCTCAAAGCCTTGTATATAAGCCTTTACAAAAATACCCCTCTGCACTTTATATCTACTTTCTGGCTTTATATAATCTCTTTCTATCTCTGAAAGAATATTTCTATCATGCAAACCCCTAAATACTGTTGTGCGAAACTCATAAGGTAGTCCTGAACTCTCAATTATTGAGATACTATCTTTTATCTTTTCTATATCCTCTTTACTGCCAAAAGTATTAGTGATTTTCAAATAGTCTATAAACTTACCCTTTATATCCATAGCTATAAAATCTACTAATTGCTTTTCTATTATCTCTGACAATAAATCTGGATTACTTCCATTAGTATCTATCTTAATCTTAAACCCATCTAACTTTAATTGCATTAAAATAGGTATCAAAGACTTACCCTGTTGCAACACCTCGCCACCTGTTAAAACCACATGGTCTATGTACTTCTTTCTACTCTTTAATTCAGATAACACCTCATCTAATTCATGTACTGTATCATAACCCTCTACAATACCCTTATTATGACAATAGACACATCTGAAGTTACAACCCTTAAAGAATATAACACTCGATATCTCATTAGGGTAATCAATTAAACTTGTCTTTAGAAACCCTACTTTCATTACTTATCACCAAACTTAGCTTTTAGCCTTTCATATTGCAACTTCTCATTTTCTTCTTGCTGTCTTTGATAATCTGCCATATCTCGCTTACGCTTTTCTTCTATAATTTTCTCATACTCTTTTATATCTTCTTCCGTAATTATACCAAGAGAATTTAACTCTTTTCTTAACCAATTATGTTTCATTACATACTCTTTGGCTCTTCTCTCATTATAAATGTCTATTTCAGCATCATCATCACCCTCATAACACATCTGACTTACTACAAAAATACCCTTATCCTTTGTTACAATAGTTATAGCTTCTGCAAATCTTGCCATGTGCGTAAAGGCTATCTCTTTACCTACTAAATCTTCTTCTTTACTAATAAAATACATATCTACACCTCATTTATTTTTAATGGTTTGGGGTAGCTATATTTCTAACTACCCCTTCCCGCCATATTTTAATCTACTATAAACTCTTTTCTACACTTGTATTCTTCAGCCTTACCAATATTCCAATTTCGTACAGGTCTGTAGAAACCTACTACCCTTGCATATACCTCTGCTGGTTCACCACAGATAGGACAATCAAAAGCCTCACCCTTGATATAACCATGCTGTCTGCAAATTGAGAATGTTGGTGATACTGTGATATAAGGCATTTGAGTATTCATTAGCATACTCTTGACTAACTTTTTTGCTGCCTCACCATTTGGTAATGACTCACCCAACATACCATGAAATACTGTTCCACCTGTATAAAGAACCTGAATATCCTCTTGAAGTTTCATAGCCTCAAAAATATCAGTTGTATAATCTACAGGAAGTTGTGTTGAATTTGTGTAATATGGATTATCTATACCTGCTGTGATTATATCAGAATGTCTTTCCTTATCAATTCTTGCTAATCTATATGAAGTACCCTCTGCTGGTGTTGCTTCAAGGTTATACATTACTTTCTCTTTTGAATTTACTTGATATTCCTCAAGAACACTTCTCATATAATTCATTACTTCAATGGCAAACTCTTGACCATATTCTGTTGTGATATTATCAATACCATTGGTAAAGTTAGCTATACACTCATTCATTCCTACTAAACCAATAGTTGAGAAATGGTTAGCCCAATAACCACCCTTACCGTCTTTTACTGATTGCATATAGAACTTGATATAAGGATATAACCCCTTGGTTGTCATCTTCTCAAGGAACTCTCTCTTTGTATCTAATGACCTCTTGGCAATATCCATTGTTTCTCTTAACAACTGCTTAAAGGCTTCTTTATCACCTTTTGTTAAATAAGCGATTAAAGGAAGATTTACTGTTACTACCCCAATAGAACCTGTCTTTGGGTTAGCACCAAACATTCCACCGCCCTTTTTACGCAACTCTTTTAGAGATAAACGCAATCTACAACACATACTTCTTACATCTTCTGGTTTCATATCAGAATTTATAAAGTTTGCAAAATAAGGAATACCATATTTTGCTGTCATTTCAAAGATTAGATTGCTGATTTCACTATCCCAATTAAACTCACTGGTAATATTATAAGTAGGAATTGGATAAGGGAACTGATTACCATTAAAGTCACCCTCAAGCATTACCTCACAGAAAGCCTTATTAAACATATCCATTTCTTTTTGATACTCACCATAAGTATGCTCTGTGTTCTTTCCATTGATAATCGTTGGTTGATTTTTCATATGCTCTGGGACTACTAAGTCCAAAGTAACATTTGTAAATGGAGATTGGAAACCTACTCTTGTTGGTACATTCAGATTGTAAATAAAACTTCTTACTTCTCTTTTTACTTCCTCGTAAGTTAAATTATCCTCCGCTATAAATGGTGCTAAATATGTATCTACACTTGAAAATGCCTGAGCACCTGCACTCTCACCCTGCAAAGTATAAAGGAAATTATACATCTGCCCTAAAATTGTGCTAAAATGTCTTGCTGGTCCTGATACAGTCTTTTGTGCTGCACCTTTGAAACCATCTACCAATAACTGCTCTAAATCCCAACCACAGCAATAAGGAGCAATCAAGTTCAAATCATGCACGTGCATTAAATTCTTCTCAATAGCTTTCTTTACTTCTGCATTATAAACTCTACCCATCCAATACTTCTTACTGATATTTGAAGAAATATAGTTATTCAAACCTTGTACGGAATAACCCATATTTGAGTTCTCTTTTACTTCCCAATCATCCTCACCAATATAATTATCTATTACATTGAAAGCCTCTTCATAGATAATCTCATCACGTCTCTTTTGAGCTTGTTTCAAACGATAAGCATGGAAGTTTAGTAATACTGTAATATCTACTTTCGCTAATGCTTCTTGTACCTTATCCTGTACTTCTTCTACTGAAGGGTACTCACTCTTAAATGCACTCTTCTCTAATGCTCTCATTACATCTGCATATACATTCTCTATATTTAAAGTATAGTCCTTATTTGTTCCATAAACTTCTGCAAAGGCTTTACCTACTGCAATCTTAATTTTGTTACCATCAAAAGGTACGACTACACCTGACCTCTTAATGATTTTTTGAATACCTGTTTGCTTACACATACGCCATTTCTCCTTACTTAATTTAATTTTTACTCTGTCAATTAGTATAGTTTCTTTCCATCGGAAAGAGTGGATAAAAAAATATCTATTGAAAATAAATACCTTCGACTTTTTTGCTTTTTGATTAATTTAATTAAATCTATCAGGATGAATTTATGTCCATCTCTTACTCTCTCAGCTAACATATAAAAATTTTTCTATGCTTTATATGTCCATTTATATTTGATTATATTGAATAAAATACATTTTATAAAAATATGAAAGACACTATTTTATAAAATATAGTGCCTTACATATTGCCTACTTTTTCTATTTTGTCTGTGTTTATCATAGCTAATTTGTTATACTGATATAATCTTTCTACACTCTTACTATAATAAGTCTGATTTACTTCACAACCCACAAAATTTCTATTATTCTTCAAAGAGGCTACTGCAGTTGTACCACTTCCTGAAAAACAATCTAATACCAAATCACCCTCATTAGAATGTTTCAACACTAATTCCTCAATCAATAATAAAGGCTTTTGAGTTGGGTGAAATCTACCCTTATCATGACATATAGGATGCTGATAAATACCATTATCATACTCACTATTGAATACTGGCTTACTACCCTTTACCCCTACTAATGCTATTTCTCTCGCATTTGTCAAATAATTGATTTTACTATTTATCGGAACTGGATTTGTCTTTACCCACTCTATGTATCTTAACTGCTTAAACTTTGCTTTCTCAAAATAATCTTTTAAGGTTGTTATCTTCCATAAATCATAAAAGCATATTAGAGTACCACCCTTTTTTAATACCCTATAACATTCTTTTATCACCAAATCTAAACCTACAAACAAACTATCCCAATCACCAAAGTGCATACTCACACGAAATCTATCTACGTCCGTGCCTTTCTTCTGCCCATTGGCAAATCCTGTTTCTCTACTTATTTCATAAGGTGGGTCGATTAAAACTAAATCTATACTATCGTCTTTTAAGGTTTCTAAGAAATCAAAACAAGACTGATTATAAAGACTTACTGTTACAAGTGACTCACACATACTTTTTCCCCCTTTCACGAACTACTGACTTCATAAAAGGTAAAAATATATGTCATATTTTTATATTTTTATGCTTTTATTCAAAAGATGAGTCACAGATTTTTATTTAAGTGTCAAGTCAGGTTGATAATTTACTACTACTTCTCTTGTTGTATCTTTACCTTTATCTTTAGCGTGATAACTACAATTTCCATAGCTATAATTTAAGTCTATTACTGTATATTTTTTAGACCATTCTTGTAGAATTTCATTTGTTTTACCCTTATTCTCTATTACATTTGACAACATAAATTTAATACCCTTTTCATTCAACTTGTCCAATAAAGCATAAAGGTCATTCTCATCTTTTTCAGACCAGCCACCATTCTCATTATATGCTGCCGTAGTTATTAAATATGGTGGGTCAGCATATACAAAAGTATTCTCACCTAAATTGTCAAAATCTACTTCTCTAAAATCTTTATTCGTAAATATATAAGTGTTTTTATTATGTAACTCATCTACAAAATCTACAAACTTCTTCTGTAATACTTCACTAAAACTACTTCTATCCTTACCAAATGGCATATTATAAGCACCATTTCTGTTATAGCGTATCTGATAATTAAAAGCATGGGATATTACTGCATAAAACATTTCCCAACTTTTCTCTTTATTGTAATCTTCTCTACATTTCAGAAAACCATCTTGATTTTGCTTACTTAAGCCATACTTATCTACTACTTCTAATACCCTTGACTTCGCCTCTTCACCTGTTAAACCCTGAACACCTTTATAAAAGTCTATTACATGACTTTCTATATCATTACAATACTTATTACCTTTTACTACTACATTTACTGCCACATTACAACCACCACAAAATAAATCTACAAAAGTAGTTATCTCTTTTGGCATTAGTGGTAGTATTTGTGGTAATAATTTGAACTTTCCACCTGTATAATTTAACGGACTTTTTATATACATCTATGTACCCCCATAATCATTCTCCATCCTATACTTTTAGATGCCTCAACATATGTCCATTAATTTTGTTATTTGTCTCTACCATAGAAATAAAAATAAGGGCAAAATGCCATTATTCTTAGTTACTCTATTTCTTGCTCATTACATATACTTTTTACTACATATTTCCACTTTAAAGGCTCACCTGTTTCTGGATGCTTACCTGCTGTATCTCGAATACCCCTCGCTGCCTTGGATACACTCGAAGATAACCCCTCTGGCAAATGATACTTTCGTAAAGCATCTGCTACTTTATCAAATTCCTCATTTGTAGTCAAACAAAGTAACTTCCTTTTCTCTAACATTTCTTCTTCTGGTTCATCATTCAACTCAACCTCTACCCATAGTAAAGGCTCACCTGTTTCTGGGTGTGTACCTGCTGTCTTTCCTTTACCACTCAATACATCATTAATACGAGCATCACAACCTACCCACTTTTTAGCTGCAGCTATGGAATCAAATATAAAACCTGTATTTACACACTTTACCCTTTTTCTGCCATCTGCTTTTCTTGTTACTATATTAAATATTTCTTCTCGTGATAATTTTTCATACAAACTTTTATATAACCAGGAATAACCCTTTAAATTCGTACATTTACCCTCACAAGCTCGCAATAAATACATTCTCTGAACATTTATAGATTGTGCGGCTGAATCTACATTTGGATACTCACATATTACTTCCAGAGTTCTCTTATCTAACTGTACTACTGGCTTTTCTTCAAGCAATTTCTTCTTTATGATACTTTGATTATACTTCAACAAATACCTATTATGTACTTTATCAAACCATTTTGTATAAGTGCCTTCTTCTTGCATCTTCTCATAATCTTCTTTATATAACCATAGACACTTATAGGCAAGTCCAACTTTTCGCCTACAAATATTATTTAAGGTATTTGTATATTCAAATAAACCTAACTCTCTATGAGCCTCCGTTATACTCTTATATTCTCGCTCTACTTCACCTGTTAATGGACTNATTCTCAATACTGGCTTACCATAGGTATTTATTTCACCTGTTACACCACAACCACCCTCAGATATATTATAAAACTCTTCACTATAAGCTGCATTGTAATAAGATATCCAATAAATCTCTCTATCATATGCCTCATCCTCAGTAGCACAAACCTCAATTATTTCCTTAGTAAAATTCTCTTTTCCATGCTTTTTCATAGCTTTCTTTAGAATTAAACCACTACCCATATATTTATCTTCTGAAATAGCACAAGTGCAACGCCTTTTCCCTATGTACTTCTTACCATTTACATTATTTGTTACTATATATACATAATAATTATAATTCTTTACTTTCGGCTTCTCTTTTAGCCTATCCTTTATAGTCCATTCAGAACAATTAAAATGCTCTGCTAACTCTCTTAATTTCATTTTCTTTGTGTATCTTAAATATTTCAATTCTTCTATATCTATTTCAAGTTGTTTTTGACCCATTNCCATTTGCCCCTTTTGCCCTATTACTACACACCATTATACTCCCACANACCTTTCATTTATGTTGACATTTTTTTCATTTGTGTCCATTTACATAAAATAAAAAAGTAGGTCTTCTTACACAGACCTACTTTTCAAGAACTTTAATGCACTATCATTAAACTCTTTATACTTCTCAATACTACAAACATGACCACAATGCTCTATTATCTGTAAAGTAGCTNNTTCTATTTTCTCTACTGCCATAGCTGTTCCNTTTAAGAACATATGGTCCTCACTACCCATTACATATAATATCGGTATCTCTTTTAACTTATTTAAAGCTTCAATAAACTTATCTGCATATTTCACTTGCTTCAATGACTCTAACCAAGCNATAAACTCTGCTCGCTTTAACTTCAAAGCCTCTCTATTAAATATTTCTCTTGATTTCTTATGATTCTTCTTAGGTAATATTACAACAGAAAAGATTTTGTATAATAAATTAGAAGGAATTATCCTCTTTATCACTTGAACTAAATTCAATAAAGCTAATTTGGACTTCTCTAATTGAATAACCCCACCACCTAATATNAGTGATAATACAGTCTGTGGNTACTTAATCACATAACTTACTAATACAAATGCACCAAGTGACATTCCTATGAAATTCGCTCTCTNTATACCTACTTTATCTAATATCTCTTTTATATTGTTGCATATCTCTGAATAATCTTTTGGGTCAAAAAAGGACACATCTTTTGAATTTCCATGACCATTCAAATCTATTAATAAGAGATTATATTCCTTAGAAAAGTCCTCTATTTGCTTTTTCCATGTTAATATACTTCCACCTAATCCATGTATAAAAACTACCCAATTTAAGTCTTTGTTTTTCTCTACTGTTTCATAATATAACAATAAAAATCACCTACCTTTAATTTCTAAGGTAGTATACTTTTTTATGTCTAATAAACAGTATATTTATGTACATTTTTTATATTTTTGTTGATTTCANAACAAAGAANCCTATTACTTAAATTTACCACAGCACTTCTTATACTTTTTACCACTTCCACAAGGACAAGGCTTATTTCTATCCCCACCCTTTTGCTCTGGTATCAATTCTCTTATTTCATCTCTCTTTTGTTCTAAAAGTTGAGATAAATCTATCATATCAGGCAACCAACCTACTGACACACCCTCTGCTGCATACTCTCTAATTTCTTTCAAATTCACTTCACTACCCAATATCTCCTTGATATTTATAGCTATAAATGTTGTANCAAGTGCATTTTCCTCAGTCCTATGCATTACACAACAAATAATATTNTCTATCTCTAACTCTGATTTTAACTTTTCTATGTACTCCAAAGATACTGCACTTATGAAATGACCACTATAAACTGTTCTAAATCTTGAATCACTTATTCTATCATCTACATTATGGAACAGATATAAGTTTCTACCCTGATAAAACATTGCTGTTCTACTTGAATACTCTGAATAATCAGTAAAGATTAAGTCAGATAACTGCTCTGTAAAAAGCAATACACTTTTCAAATTAAATAACAAGTAATGTTGCTTAAATGTGCTATTTCCTTCTGTATATCTCAAAAAATCTTGAAATATAGAAGTGGAATTTAATAGCTTTTTACTCAAGTCAGATTCTACAAATTCTACAATAGCTTTATCCTCAAAAGGTATCATTATATCTAATTGCTTTTTACCCTTGAATATTGCCAAGAAATACAACAACAACATTGTATATTCATCTACTGACATTATTGAAATTGAAGAAAAAGTATACTCTTTCCAATTCAAATAATCTACTATACTCTGAAGTGTTGGCAAATAAATCAATAAAAAGTTTAACTGCTGGTCTGTCAAAATATGAAGATTTGCTTCCTCCAAACCATAAGAAAATAATGAAATCTTTTCTTTTGTCTGTTTATCTAATGAACCATATCCAAAATCAACATAAACCTTACCAAACTTATCTTCTTTTATTCCTGAATTATATAGCAAACCTGAAAAATTAGTACCATAATATTGCTTTAAGATGTCATCAACACCATCTAAAATTAACAACTTATGTACCCTTTTTCCTTCTTTATCTACATTTTTTGAAGTAAAGTCTAATCTTGCTTTACCCTCTCTTATAACATCTGTATAATAAGTTCTCCAAAAGTCTAATACCAAAGCTGCATTTTCTTCTTGCTCTTTATCCTGAATATTATGTACGGATAAACCCTCTGGCATATTAAATGGAATTTCCAACTTCTTTGTTTCTGCTATCAAAACATCCTTATCCAAAGGGATTATCACATCTGCAAAGCCTTTCTTATACTCCACAGATGGGGCCTTAAAAGCAAATTCCTCTAATATTTCTTCCCAAACATTTTGTGTAATTTCACTCATTCTACTATCCCCTAACTTTTCTTTTTACTATTTTTTATTACCTTTTCACCTAATGGCGCACCACAATTTGAACATTTTTTATCTTCTTTTACATTAGATACACCACAATACTCACAAATAACTTTACTCTTATCTTCTTGCTTGGATTTTATAACTTTCTGCAATACTAATTTTACAATCTCTGAATTTGGTGTTTGAATAGCATAACCACCTATGCCAAACTGAACAGAAATTCTATTATTCTTTACATTTATATCACCTATATAAGTGATTTCATTTAAGTTTTTTATTAGCATATGGTCTGGAAACTTTAATATAATTCGTTCATCAGTTACAAAAACCATACCATCCCTAAAGTAGATTTCATTCTCAACAGCAAGATTACCTACAAATGCTTTCTCTTCAAGATAACAAACTTCATCTGGTAAAAGAACTAAATGCTTTGGTTCTATCGGTTTCAAATCACTTTTCTTTAGCTGTCTGCGTAATTTTGCTGCCTTTGCCTTTATTTCTTTCTCTTGTTTTTGAATAACACTTGTTCTATACAATAAAGCACCAAAGCCAACAAAATAAAGAAAATATACTGCTGTATATTCATCACTCAAAGAAGAAAACACAATAAATAGTACACAAATAGTTCCACCAATACCTAAAAGTGCTTTTTTCTCTGCTAATGACATCAACTTAGTTCCTCTAATAGCGTCAATCAATACCCTTACTGTATCATAAGCCCAACCAAAACCAAAAAAACCTAATGTAAAGAAATAAATTAAACCCATTTTTATATTCTTTTGCATAAACTTGTGAACACCAAATATACCAAGGAAAAAAGTTATTAAAAACTCTATCCATTTACTCATACTATACACCACCTCTATATACTGCTTACTTTAAACAGTATATTTATATGTCCAAATTTCTACTATACACACCTAAAAGGCTGGTCATATATAGTAGATAATTCTACATATATGTCAGTTACCTCAACTACTTTATCTACTATTTCTTTTAAGTTTTTCATAGATATATTTTCACTTGCATAATGAGTTGCATCAACCCAATTTATACCCAATTCTCTCGCTCTTTGAGCATTATGATAAGTTACATCACCTGAAATATAAAGGTCTGCACCCTTTCTAAAAGCCACCTCTAAAAATTCAGAGCCACTTCCACCACAAACTGCGACCTTTTTTATAGGCTTTTTCATTTCACCTACTACATTTACATAATCTAAACCTAAAATATTCTTAATTATACAAATATAAGTATCAAATAAAATAGGATTTTCTAATTCACCTATTCGACCAAACCCATTAGAACTCAAAACTTCTGTATTTTTTAAGCATAGCTTATCTGCTAAAACAGCACTTGTACCTACTTCCAACTTATCAAAATTGGTATGTGCTGAAAAGACACTTATGCCCTTTTCTATTAACCTATAAATATTTCCACATTTATCTTTTGTGATTGACTTCAAACCACCAAAGATAACTGGATGGTGAGTTACAATTAAATCTATATAATTATCAATAGCCTCATCTATAACACTATCTGTTGCATCAAGGGCTACTAAAACCCTTCTTACTTCCCTATCTCTATCACCAACCAATAAACCTACATTATCCCAAGATTCAGCAAGTTCCATTGGAATTTCAGATTTTAATAGCTTTTCTATCTCACCTACTGTTAATAATTTATTCATACTTTACACCACCTTCTAATTTTGATATTGCTACCTTACAAGCCTTTTCTGAAATATCACAGAAAACACCTTTTCTACCCATTCTCTTTGTTACTACTGCAGTTGTTCCACCACCCATAAAGAAATCAGCTACTACATCACCTTCATTACTTGCAACTTCTATTACTCTTTCCAATACTGCTTCTGGTTTAGGTGTATCGTATGCCATAGCCTTTCGATTTCTCTTATAAGTATCAAGCATTTCTGGTTCATCCCATAGATTACCCAAAGGAATTGCATAAGTCTTTCTGCAAGGAATACCATCTATCACTACAATCTCATTCTTGTCAATCATTTCTTTAATTCTTTTCTCTGACAAAATCCAATGTCTCACATCTTCCTCTGGATTGTAACAAAAATCCTTATAAGAAATTGTTTTACTTCTACCCTCTACTGTTCCATTCTCTACAATAGGTACTACTCTCAAAACATCACCAATTACTTCATTAAATACAAAGTTATCAGGATTCTTTACATAATAAAGAATAATATCTACCTGTGAGTCAAAGTTCTGATAAAAACCTCTATAATCACTATGCTTTCTATAAATTCTATTTCTAAAACACTTAACACCAAAAATTTCATCCATAAGAATACGCATATAACTATCCAATCTCCAATTACAATGAATAAAGATTGAACCATTATCAGTCAATACCCTTTTCATTTCCTCAATTCTCGGTCTATACCATTCCAAAGCTTCAAATGGTGTACCCAAATCGTCATTATAATCATCAAATACTTTACCTGTATTATACAAAATATCACAGTAAATAAGGTTTATTGAATTATCAGAAAGACTTTCCAATACCTTGATATTATCCTCATTATAAATTGTAATTCCTTTATTCTCATAATATTTATTCATCTTTTTCATTTCCTCTCTTTTTTAATTGAGTAACTTGGATAACTTACCTAACATCTTCTTAGGTGGATACTGCTTTACATTTTCTGTTTTTACAACACCTGCATATACTGCCAAATCTTCTACCAATTTTAACTTCTCTTTCAATTCACTCAATTTAGATAAAAATTTACTTTCATCTTCTTCTGTTGCTATAAAATCGTAACCCCTATAAAAGTAAATACCTGACTTATCTACATAACCACGAATTATTACATTCATTAAACTATCGTCTGATTCAGTTATCCAGCCTTCACTCTTAAACCAAGCTGCATGAGATTTATCAGTTTGTTCAGAAATATATAACTTGTTGAGTAGTATAGCAAACATTGTTCTTGATTTATGAAATTCTTTTATACTTTCATCTTCTACAACACCATACTTATCTTCAAAACCCACTATTTACACCTTCCGTCTATCAATATCCCTAATTTTCTCTATATCTACATCACACAAATCACTTCTAACCCAAACTTCATATTCACCTATTTTTACAATCTCACCATATCTATAACCTTGATTGTTTTCTTCCTTTGTTATAGAACGGATATATTCACCTTGCATTGGCTCATCTATAATTCTTGGTCTGCACCAAACTAATGNCCCCTACCCTCGTTAAAACAATATCATCTGGATACTGCTGCATATAATCATATATTTCTTTCATCNTTGGTGAAAGCATATTTATATCAACATTCTTCGTTGTTATTACTTCTGAACTCAAAATGATTTCCCCCATCAACTATTATTTCTCTCTTTTTGTATACCTTACACTCCTATTATTTATGTCCATATAATGTCTACAAATGCTAAGTCTGTTTTTGTTTTTACTACAGTTACATAGATATATCTATTTTAATATAAAATACAACTTTTGTCAATAAAACAACAGGGATAAAGTTTATACTCTACCCCTGATTTATCTTTATCATATATTATTCTTTTGCTTGTAGGGCTTCCAATTTATCTTTTATAGTATATAAACTACCACTATTGCTTATACCCATATTAGTAACTATACCCTTCAATACTTGTTCTCTCAACCAATCACTATTGACTACACCCTTCTCACCTGTTTTTAGGTTCTCAACCATGTACTCATTAGTTCTTCCTACTTTTCTCTTATCTAATACTCTAAATTGAAACTTCTCACGCTCTTTTTGTCTTTTTCTTATCACAGATTTAGATGTCTGCTTACACAATGCTATAATCTCTGAAAAAGTGAAATGTGGTACTCCTGAATATTTACCTCTACCAAAGTTATCAGCGTGTTTTTCAATATAATTATACTTTTCTTTTAACACTTCTATATCTGCTTTTAATTCTTCTAATTTCTCATCTGTTAATTTACGCAAATGACAACAATCCCACTTCTCAAAAAAATCTCTTGCTGCTGATTTATTAGGTAGTAAATCTCTTTGAGCTTGACCACCTCTATTATAATCAGTATTATTTCGATTTAACTCATTTGCAGAAGTCGCAAAGTCTGGACTACTATTTGAACCTATTGTGGAATATCTAACCTCAAAGCTGATTTTGTTAGACATCTGAAATGCATACATAAACTCTCTCATAATTCTTTACCCCCTGATTTCTCATTTAACTAATATGAAGTTTTATGTCCATTTTACTATCTATCATTTTTTAATTTATGCCCAAATATAAAAAACAAGTAATCAACTTTTAATTGATTACTTGCTCTATTTTATTCATTTACTGACACTATTTCATAATTACTTAAGTATCTCTCTAACTTCTGTCTTGAACCTGCTACCTTCAATTTAAGTGAAACATTAGTATCTAAATACTCAAATAATTCATAAATCTATGAACAAATATCATTAAAATAGCTAACCCTATTACAACAGCTATAATAAACGACAAACCACGCAAACCTAACAGATTTACAATAGTTGAATATGCTGATAGTACAAATATCGCCCAACCTATGTGCTTCCACTCTCTTACAGTCATATAAAACCTCCTTTATTTTTCATTATAAATCTTATAATATTTTATTGCCCACCATGTCTGGATTTATGTCCATTCTTGGCATAATATATCTATTATTTAACATTTATATTGAAATCCCATTCCATATACCCATACTCTAACAATAAGGTTTTTATACAACCTGATATAGTAGGTGGTGATAATCTTCTCTCTATATATAAATCTTCCGCAATTTTAACAGGATTCCTTACCCCTGTTTCTACTTTTGATATATAGGTTTCCTTTACACCCATTACAATAGAAGTATCTGCTATTGATGTTATAATTTCATTATCTATATCATAAAACAACTTGCAAATACTCTTAAATAATTCTCTATATGTACTTACTTTATAAACTTTCATCTCATTCGTTTTCTTATCTCTTAAACAATAACTATGAATATTTCTATTAGTCCAATCATCCTTTACAGATAACTCTATCAAATCTTCATTATTGTCTAAAACTATTTCCTTTACCTTTGGAACTTCTTTTAATTCATCTATTAACTTTCGCAATTCTGACCTTGCACCCATCAATTCTGTATCAGACTTGTCATCATTGATAATCTTTATTAACTTCTCTTTTGCATATATATCTGCTTTTCCAGACTCTCTTAATAAAGCTGATTTTAATTCAGCTTTTGATTTCTCATCTTCACCATAAATTATATCAATTATATCTATTAAAATACCCAAATGTAACCCACCTTTACTATTATTATAATTTATCTTAAATAATAAGAATAACACAAATTTATTGCATAATTATTTGGCAAGTACCCATATTTTTTTCTATAACTATAAACACTTTCTATTTCATTTTTAGAAAACTTATACATAGGTAAGTCCTCAGGCTTAATATTTATTACACCTTCCTTTGTTTTCTTTGTTGCTACACTTCCACTCTTTATATCAAATAATTCAGCTATTTTTGTCGTAGTTAACCCCTCTATATTTATAAGCCAAAAAAAATCATTAAAGGTTAAATTACTATAATATTTTCTTTTTTCTTCACATGTTTTTTTACTTAATATACTGAATAACTCATTATAAAAAGGTTTACCCAATATCATCCCTTTTCTATATTTCCTGATTTTTTCCTCTGTCATAAACTCTGAAAATGTAGTATAACCACCTCTATACCAAGCGTCATCATACTTACCTTCCCATAAAAAAGGTATTCTATGTTTTATACACACCTTAAAAAACTCAAAAGCCATATCTCTTATTAGTCCTTGAACATATATATCATAATTATTAGTATACATACCATCTACCCTATCACTTATAACAATATATTCCATATCTAACAAATTACAATCTTCATCTGTAAAATCTTTATAGTCAAACCCCATTGAAAATCTCTCATAAAAATGCAATGTACCCTCTATTTTTATTCCTTTTGCTTTTAAAATTAAATTTAAAAATTGTTCTGAATTAAATATTTCACCTACTTTTACCACCAACATAACCCCCTCATATACTTCATATACTTCATATATCAAACCTCTTTAATTATTATAACATAATTATTACCCTATGTCAATATAAAAAGATAAAGGTTATTACACCTTTATCCATATTATAATTATAAATTATAAAACTTACATTCTTTTATTATCTTATCTTCAACACTTATTAAATCATATACTACAAACGCATAAGTTAAGTTCTGATGTGCTAATGTGCCTACACTCTTATCTCGATGCAAAGAACTTACAGAACTCATGGCTGTTCTCTTAAATTTATATACTTCGCCGTTATATTCTACTTCCAAATAACTATAAATATCTTTGGCTGGTAACTTGCTATTTAGCTGCACATAGATAAATACACTACATTCCTATGATTTTATTTTCACATTGTTCCAAGAGTATACACCTTGATATTTCTCTAATAATAACTCTTTTAACTCTTGTAAATTACATGACATTTTAGTACCCCTACATATATAGGGACTATAACCCTGACTTATCTACAATGTCATTCAATATGCGATTTACCCCTACATATATAGGGACTATTTGTCTTGCCTCATTTTGCTCTACTGTACTTACCGATTTACCCCTACATATATAGGGACTATTTACTGTGTATTTAAGCATTATCAACCACCACCGATTTACCCCTACATATATAGGGACTATTTGGGGTTGGGAGATAGTCTGGGGTTGTGACGCGATTTACCCCTACATATATAGGGACTATTGCTATATTTGCATCTAACAAATCAAAGTAGTCGATTTACCCCTACATATATAGGGACTATTATTGAACCTATTGCTTTTGAACTCGCTTTATACGATTTACCCCTACATATATAGGGACTATTTAGGCTTATGTTTCGTCTCTATTTGGGTTGCGATTTACCCCTACATATATAGGGACTATTTCCATGGTTGCAAAATCAGAAAATCTACTGACGATTTACCCCTACATATATAGGGACTATCAATGAGTTTTTGTGGTACTGGTAGCCCAATCGATTTACCCCTACATATATAGGGACTATGTTGCATAACTTGTGAGTTTATAACTTTTCTGCGATTTACCCCTACATATATAGGGACTATTTTTGCATACTCTACTAAAAAGTCAAGGTCATCGATTTACCCCTACATATATAGGGACTATTTCTTCAAAGTAATGGCGAGTTATGGTCAAGTCGATTTACCCCTACATATATAGGGACTATACTTCAAAAAGTGTTGATATTATTGAACTGATTTTTAAAATTGCCTTTTATGTGTCAAATTAGTGTTATTATAAATATATTAAACTTTATCACATTATTTTCATATTGACAATAAAAGTAATCCTAAACCATATGCTTTTTCTACCCCTAAGCCATTTGTATAAGCTTTTATAAACAACTCTTTATCTGTTACTTTTAGTGTACCTATATAATTTATAGTAGAAAAACCTGTGTTTCTCTCACCTTTTATTCCTTGTAATACACCATTATCCTCTTCCCTTACAGATAATATTTGAAAACCTGATTGCTCTGCTTTTCTTTGCAACCATTCTAATCTTTCATTTGCATTTCTTAAAAAATAACGTTTATTATTAGTTCTTTTAAATGGAAATGTTAATATATTAAAATTATATATTCTCCCTACTTCAAAACATTCTATTATTTTTGATGTGTCTTTTACTTCAAAATAGTTTATAGCATTTGACTTCTCATTTTCCCAACAAGGTTTTACTTTTGATTGTACATAAACTAAAACACATTTTGTATTGCTTACTACTCTATATAAAACTCCCATTTCTTTTCTTGCTTCATTTGACTCTATATTTTGAAAACCTCTCATTATTAATTTATGCATCTCTTGACAATTAGTTAATGCGTTTCTAACGAAAATATTTCTTATATCTAACTCTAATCTACTTAAATACATTCTTATTTCCCCCTATTCAAACCCTATAATATGCGTTTTATTTAAGTAAGTGGAGTGAATACCACTTACTTAAATAACACTTTGTTTTACTGCTCTTCTACCATAACTTATGCCTACTTTTGCTAATGTTTCATCATATCTATATACATTACCACATAAATCTTCTACTTGATAGACTATTGCACCCTTATCTGCTCTATTACATAACGGATAACTCTTAATAGCATACTCTAAACTGTCATATTCTGTAGTTATACATTCTAAAACAGGTCTTGATGGTACACAAGTTTTTCTACCTAAAAATATTTGCCATTTAGGACTTTTTAATGCTTCTTCTATTTGATTAATTACTTCTTCTGAACCTTCTATTGCTACAAGAAAACAAGCATCCTCTAAATATTGTCTAAATGATAATTTTGTTTTTATAGGTTTTGACTTTGACCCCCATAATTCACCCTCTGCCGTATACAATTCACCTGTTATTGTCTGAAATTCTCGTAAAATTGTACCCTTTCTATCTACTCTGACACCTATCTTTATGGATTTACTTAATTCAATTAATCTATTGTCATCTCTGGGAACACCCATTGCACAAGCTATCAATCCTACTATGGAGGACTTAGTGGGAATAAGAGAAGTATCTCTATAGTCCCACTTTGAGTTCTCACCATAGCTTTGAAGGGGTGCCTCTAAATACATAAGTAATAAAGGTATATTACTCATTACACCAACCTCCCTATTTCTTTAATGTATTTATTATGCCTTCTACTAAATTATTTATATCTTCTACTGCTTCACAATTATTAGGTGCTTGTATATCTCTGAGGTCCAACCAAAATCTTTTAATCAAAGGTAAGCAATATTTCTTATCTATTATATTAACTTCATTAACTAACTTAATTACGCTATTTTCCACCAAATTTTTACCATTTTCAGGTCTTGAAGGTGTTACAAAAGCATTAGCATAATTTACAGGTATCTTATTTTCTTTAATTTCTACTAACACTACTTCTGGTACTACATGACCCGCAAATGAACCTTGTTTTCCACTTGGATTACTATATAAATATGCTTTTATTAGTTCCCCTATTACAATATTAATTTCTTCTTCTTTATATTCACTATATTTCAAATTAGATAATAATTGGTCTGTGTCTAAATTAAAATACTGATAATAGCAAGTAGAATTATATTCTATATCACCTATCATAGCTGCCCCACCATTAGGCATTAAGTCATCAACAGCAGTGAAAAAATCAGTCTCTTTTACTAATTTATTTACGCCCATTGCATGAGCTACTTGTACTGACGCATCTACTATTTTAAACGCAGGGGAAGTAGGCATTCTACCAAATAAAGCTATATCAAGTGTTATAGGTCTAACATCTGCATCTTTTAACATTTTCTCTAAATCACTAACTTTTACTTTACTAAACTCTTTTACACTACCCTTCTCTTCTATTAGTGTCTTTATAGCTTTACCAATAGCAATTTTGTCTTCTATTGAATAAAACATCAACTGACTTGTACCATTTGCTTCCTCAGTTTCAGATTCATCTTTTTTAGATTTCTTATCACCTGTACCTAAACCACTCAATAAATTAACGACACTTGTAAAATAACTTTCGTCTACACCTAATTCTTTTAGCACAGGTATAACTAAATCACCAATTTTTCTTGTTCTTGTACCTAACTTACTTACTAAGGCATTTTTAAATATTTTTGATTGTCTTACTGCCCTCTTTATACTCTGACTGGATATTCTACCTCTCTCTACTCCACCAAACACCATTGACTTTGGTGCTCCTGTTTCGTCTCTATTTAAATTAGTAGATGGGTAATTCTTTAATGTACTTATTTCTATTAACATTACTTTTCCTCCTCTTTATTATCTAATTTTTCATTACTAAAATATGTAAACGCCCATTTCCTTTGTATAAATTTATCTGGGTGATTCCAATATAATAAATCTCTTAATAGATTTTCAAAATTTATTTTGTGTCCTTCTCTTTGCAACATTTTTACAAGCCTAAATATCTTTGATAACATTAAACTGTCCTCATTTAATGTATCATCTAACAAGTAAATAAATTTCTTTTCTATACCCGTATTTTTCAACATCTTTAAATTTTCTTGAAATGTTTTATTACCCATTGAACCATCATACATAGCATACAAACAAGCTACTGTATAATAGATATATTCATCTCTTGTATATACATCATTAGGTAATATAGAATAAAATACAGATAAAGAGTTGGCTTTTGCTTCCTTATATTCCTTACCAGCACACTTTTTCAAATTTACTAAATTATTCTTTGACAACTTTTTTAAATTGTCAAAAAAGACATTTACTTTATCTTTTGAGTTACTTACTTCTGTCATTTATCTTCAACCCCTTTCTTTTCTAATAATTTTCTCAATCTACCTTTTAAGGCAGAACTCTCTTTTATATATTTCTTTAATACCTCTGCTGACATATTAACTTGTTCTATTTCTGTTATATAACTGCTCATAGCTTCTTTTAAGAGAACACTTTTCCAAAAGTCATAAATATTAGTAACATCATCACTACTTATTAAATCTAAATTTATAATTTTTGCAGCTAATTCACTAAATACATAATTTTTTATATTACGAATATATAAGTCATTATTTAACTTTCTGATATCACTTCTTAAACATTTTTCTACTTCTTCTACCCATCTAATACATTCACTAAAACATTCCATTTTTGTTTCATCTTCTAATATTTCAAATGGAATACTAACAACTTCTCTTATAGTATTTAGGTATACTGCTTGATTAGTTATTACACCATAAACTGTTGCATTTATATTATCTACATCTTTATTCAAGTCTTTCATTTGTTGTATTGTTATCGGTGCTAATTTATCATTACTTTCCTTTGTAAATATAACACCTATTTCTTGCCATACCTTTTTATTAGCTGAGGGTTTTATGCTTGTAAAAATATCTTTACCTTTCTTCACTGCTGTATGTGGGTCACGCCATACAGAATAACCTATAAAATTAATACCTTGTGAAAAATAGACATTACTCACAGTTTCATTATCTTCATTTGGTATTAATGTAACTCTTCTTGGTAATAATGTCATTCCTTCTAATAAAGAAGTTGTTTCAAGTTGTTCTTTTAATACTACTTCTTTTTTATTTCTCCATACAACCTTAGGATTGTTATATTCACTTAATAATGACATTGTTGATTTTGTTATAGAATTATAAATTAATGTTTCAAATAAATTTTCACCTTTTATTATAAAATAATAAGGTGGAGTTGAATTTATACATGAGGGATAACCCTGTGCCATAGCTGTACTAAATGGGTAAATAGAACACAATGATTTTAAACAATCAGCATAACTTTTCTTTACTTCCAGAGGATTACCATAATAATATAATGGTTTGTCGTTACCACTTGGTATTTCACAATCTATTACATTTATTGGTTTTATTATTTTATCATACCCTTCATTATACTTTGTTTGTAAAAAAGGATGTTCTTTATCAAACAAATCAAAACAATTAAATATTTCTAATTCACATTTTTGTATATATTTATCAAATATACTTATATTAAACTGCTTACCACTTAATATTTCTTTCAAATCTACAACATCTACTGGTTCATACATATCCATTAAAAAGACTGTTAATAATCTGAATATGCCATATTCCTTTAAAGGTGATTCTTCTACTATATCAATATAATTATGTGCATTTTCAAATAACTTCCTAATACCTACAACCTCTACTAAACCTTCTTTAGTAACTACATCTATCCAAGGTTCAGATATCACATTAAATTTTGGCATTTATTAATCTCCTCCTTTCATCTTTCTTTTTATTATTAGACCTAATTTCTTATCTAATATATAACCGTCTATTTTTTTATCATTTACCAAATACATATCATTCTTTATAGGGTATATCAAAATTCCTTTTAATAACCCTTTGCCCTCTATTACTTTATTATAACCATATGCTTCTTCTGTAACTATATTATGTTCTATAACATTTAAAGTTTGAGATAAAACATATTCTGCTGCTTCTTTTAAGGGTTCTTTATCTAATTCAAGTGCTTGTACTATATTTTCTCTTATAAAAGCAACTCTCCTTGAACTCTCACCAGCTCTTGTTCTCGCTACTAATAACGCACCACTTTGTGTATCTTCGTCTAATGTAAAAGTAGTATCAGTATAAAGCCCAAATCTATCTTTATCTGGTGATTTTAAAGCAACACTTTTACCATGAGTTTTTTCAATATCCTGTGAGAATCTATACTCTAACATTTTTTCTATTCTCATTTCATTTTCTATGGCAAAATTTTCAGTATAGACACTTTCCACTATTTCTCTTATATCTTCTGGTATTTTTACTACATTATATTGTTTTAAAGTTTCAACTGTCTTATCTAATACAAATGGCGCATAAATATATCCATTCATGCCAAAATCATCTGTGTCTGGTATCATCACTGAAAACCTATAATCTTGTAACCATGTTGGTCTTTTTGTTTCCTTATGTCTATGACCTCTACCCATTCTCTGCAATAACAAATCTATTGGTGCTATGGAACTTATTATATAGTCAAAATCAACATCTAAACTTTGCTCTATTACCTGTGTTGCTATAACTATTGCTTTTTTAGGTCTATTATTGCTGTTCTTTCCAAATTTACTTATACAATCTTTCTCTATTTCTGTACGTTGAGAATTAGGAACCCTTGCATGAAATACAAATATATCTGTATCCATACTTATTTCAGACCTCATTTTTTGATATAATCCTTGTACTTCGTCTACTGTATTTAATATTACTGCAGCACAACCACCATAATTATCTATATTCTTTACTCTTGCTATTATATCTGTATATATGTCATTACTGTTTACTAACTCTATATTGACATTGTTTTTCATATATGTACTTTGTACTCTTACTTCTTTAATTTCCCCATTTTCAACACTTGTTAATAACGGATAAGTGTCTTCATTTATATATACATTATCATTTGTATAAGCTTGTAAATATGCCATTTTTTTTTCTTTTGGTAGAGTTGCAGATAACATTATTACTGGTATTTTAAATGCAGAACACCATTGTAATAATATCTCTATTATACCAGACATATAGGCATCATAGGCATGTATTTCATCTATTATCAAAACTTTACCTATTAAACCTATCAACCTAAGTATGCTATGTTTTACTGTCATAACACTTAACATAGCCTGGTCTATTGTACCTATAACATTATACCCTAACATTCCCCTTTTTGTAGGTGTTAGCCAATTATCTATATCTTTGTTACCCTTTTCACTTTTATCTTCCACTAACCAGTTTGTGGAATCTAACAACTTTACATTATCTTTACCTAATGTAATAAATAAATCTTTTACTCTATTGTACATTTGACTACTTGTAGCATTTGTAGGTAAAGCTATATAAAACCCCTTTTTATCTTTTGCCATCTTTAACATTGAATATATGGAAGCCTCTGTTTTACCTTCACCCATAGGTGCTTCAATTATAATTAATTCTGGTGTACTAACACTAAACAAATCTTTTACAGTTCTCTGTATTGGGCGTAATGTTTCTTCTTTCATAAAGTTCCACATATCACTATATGTTAAGTTTGACTCTAAATGTTCTTGCTTACTCAAACCACTTCTATATATCGCTTTTTTCGCTGTATTATAAGACCAATTACTATATTCTTCAATGCTATTTTTTTCTTTTAATATACTATTATCAAAATAATAGTCAGAAGCTAACCAATCAGATAATATCATTAAACCCCATAATATCATACATAATGTATCAATATTACTACTTTTATTTATATCTATATAGTCAATAGGAAATATATTTACTATCTTTTCCTCTATATTATCTTGTATTAACTTCCAATCTAATTTAATACTTTTATTTATTTTTTTATTTCTTCCTATTTTTCCTTCATGGTGTTTTGCTGCTATTCTAATAATATAATCAAGTGTTCTACCATTAAAACCTTTATTACTTAAATAACCCTCCATTAGTTCTTCAGAATATAATTCGTGTCTAAAATAGCCACTTGTATTATCTTCTTGATTTAAATTATGTATTTTTAAGTATGCTAAAGTTTCTTGACTCTTACCTTGAAATATAGGGTGACACTTTCCAATATCATGCATTGCAACTATATAAGTTACAAAGTTTATTATTTTTTGTTTTGATTCTTGCATATTATCTATCAGGTATTCCAATATATAGCTTACTGTACTGTCCTCTAATAGCACCCTTGCTACCATTCCTGTATTTATCATATGCATCAATAATGGTTGTCTTGGATTAGTTTTCGCCCATATTTGATTGATATTAAAAGTCTCTTGCATAATTTTTACACCACTCTTCTTATTTATGTTCAAATTTATTTATGTGACCAATTACTTAAATATAAACTTATTTATACTACTGATATATACATTGAAAAAATCTTTTCACTATATGAATAAAGACTACATACCAAGTATGTATTGTGCTATCTACACTTGATTTACCCCTATATGTATAGGGACTACGTACCTCTTTTAATGCTGCAAGTTTCTTTGTCGATTTACCCCTATATGTATAGGGACTACAAGTTATCTGCTATTGGTGTTTATGTTACTTTCGATTTACCCCTATATGTATAGGGACTACCCGTTACTTGGTCTTTTGCCATAACGTCACCCCCGATTTACCCCTATATGTATAGGGACTACGTCAGTAGTGCTAAAACCCACGATACCTTACTCGATTTACCCCTATATGTATAGGGACTACATCTCGGCAACGTTATCTCTCTGTCATAGTTGCGATTTACCCCTATATGTATAGGGACTACGCTTATCTTCCTCTGATAATAGCTCATAATGAACGATTTACCCCTATATGTATAGGGACTACGCTTTTCCACTCTGTCTTTACTAACTCGCAGTCGATTTACCCCTATATGTATAGGGACTACGTTTCTACATCTGCTCTAAAAGTATCCATGCTCGATTTACCCCTATATGTATAGGGACTACCATTCCATACCTGTATCTCTACTACCTGCACCCGATTTACCCCTATATGTATAGGGACTACTTCTTCTATTTCTATTTCAAGTTCGCATACTTCGATTTACCCCTATATGTATAGGGACTACTAATTTATCTTGTTGAGCCTTTTCTATTCTCTCGATTTACCCCTATATGTATAAGGACTACACTTAAAAATATGTTGATATTATTATTACATTTATTTTTAAAAACACACTTTATGTGTATAAGTTTAATATAACATAATTTTAATTTTATGTCAATGGCTTTTCTTTATATATTTTTATTAAATTTATACCCTCCATATTTTCTACTTGCCTTCTTGGTGTGCCAAATAGTCTCATTTCATACCCCTGTTCTGTTGGGTATGAATATATTAATACTGCTCCTGTAATTTCTTTTTTAGACTTGCTACATAATTTAAAATTCTATCTTTTATGGCTAATTCCATTTCTGATGGACTTTCTACTTTATAAAAATTCTCTACCCTTGTAACTTTCTTAATCTCGTCAAAATGCCCATTATACTTCAAATCTGGCTCTAAACACCAGATTACCTTTCCTACTATAACACCTATCATTAGAATACTCGAACTTCTATTTGAAGATGATTTTATTACTATATCACCTTCATAAGTGGGTTTTCCTAAAAAATCTACAAACATATTACACCTCTACTATTTTATTTAAAGTGAAAATCTGTTACTTCTATACATTCAAATTCTTCGTCATCTTCTTCATCTGATAAATTGCAATCCCAAATTTCTGTCCTATACACTTTACCTTGATATCTAAATGTTACTTCATATATATCATTTAGCTTCATAGGTATAATTTTATAATATAAGGCATTAAAAGGACAACCAAGTTCTTTTAACTCTTTTAGTGTTAGAATTATTATATTTTTCTCACTCATTCCTACACCACCTTCTAATAACCATTTCGAGCCATATCTATCTTGATGTCCTTTTCCTTAATGCTCTGTCTCTTATCATAGTTCTTTTTACCCTTGCATACCCCTACTTCAACCTTTACCCTACCATTAGACAGGTACACTTTCAAAGGTACTAAGGTCATTCCCTGCTGCATAGCTTCTTGTTGCAACCATCTAATTTCACTCTTATGTGCTAACAGTCTGCGTTCTCTCAAACTATCTACATTAAAGATATTACCTTGCTCATAAGGAGCAATATTCATACCCTTAATAAATAGCTGATTACCCTCTACTGAACACCAAGCCTCTTTGATTGAAGCCTTACCCTGACGGATAGATTTTACTTCTGTTCCTTTCAGTTCAATACCACATTCAAGAGTTTCCTCTACAAAGTAATCATGTCTTGCTTTTCTATTTTCAGCTAAAATTTTCATTTTTCATTTCCTCTCTTTATTAGTTTTTCTTCAACTTATAAATAAACATGCCTATGTAAGCTACTACAAATATGACATATACCCACCAAAGACGCTTACTTATCTCAATGTCTAATTGCCAATTCAAGTCCCATAATTCTTTTAATGTCATTGTTGATAAATCCATTTACTTTCACTCCAATCAATTTATCCTTTATATTATTATACTAAATTATTTACTCAATGTCAATAAATTTTTTACTTTAAAAATAAAAAATCCTTGTGAAATAACAAGGATTTTGAAACTTACATTTTAATCATCTAAATCTTCTGTACCGTCATCGTCTATATCGTCAGGTTGGTCTGCAACAGCACTAATTCTGTCAAAACCTCGAACACCATTTTTCTTTCTTTGAAACATTACATTGTCAGATATTAGCTGCTTAACAGCTCTTGGCTGCTTAATACTTAATAGTTCAAGTTCTTTATGAGTTGCATCTGAAGAACTAATTACTACTGTACCTACCCCAAATATTCTCTGCCAAAATGACATTTTTACTTTGAAGTCAAGGATTCTAAATAGCATGACCTCATCATCAACCACACTAAAGAAACCTTTGGATACTACTAATTTATCGTCATACAACCTGTATCTTGTAAATGACAAAGGTAGTCCAAATATGGTTCTTTTTCGGTCTTTCCAGAGAACTTCTTTCTCTGGTAACTCAATTTTCTTACCCATTCCTTTACTTACCCCTCTCTGAATTTAATTATAACCAGGAGATTGTTCCACCATATAGCATATGATAGAGTATTTTATGTACTAATCTCATATTACCCACCTTTATTTGCTTTTGTATTTTTCAATAATATTAAGTATATCTCTACTTGTCATATCCTTTACTTTACAATCTAAAAGCATATTAAGATATTCTTCTTCTGTTACCCAATCACCCCAGTTTACACCTTCTTCTGTTACCCAATCACCCCAGTTTACACCTTCTGGGTATGATAGAATATCTACATTAAACTGCTTTTCCCAATATCTCAAAGGTTTTTGTTTCAAATATTGCTCTTTTTCCCAATTCAAAGCATTTTGGAAATAGTATTGACCTTTGAAATAATAGCTACTACGCTCTATGAAATCTCTTACTTCCTGAGGTAATTTTAACAATACTTCTGTATTCTCTAAAACCTTTACTGCTTCTTCTAATTGTTGTTTTTTCTCTTTGATTTTAAGAACTTCTTTTAAGTAATTTTGTTCTGCTTTTGCAAAATCATCCTCAATACCATCTAAATGCTCTTTACAGCTATTGATTAACTGTTGTTTGATTATATTAGAAAAATTCTTATAGCACTTATCACAAATATAATTTCTTATAAGATGTGCATTTTCTGACTCTAATGGATAATATCTTGGCTCTTCACAAGGTTCATAATCCTCATAATGAGTTTCCATTACTTTATATGTTTTAAATTCATAACCACAAATATCGCACTTAATTACTGGACTACTTGACATACTATAACCTCTTTTCACTAATAGTTCTCTTACGATATACTACTATCATATGATATTACATTTATTTATAACTCCTACTATTATTGTCCAAAAGTTTATAACTGCCCAAATAATTTGAAAATTATGTCCAATATAAATATAAAGACACCCATAGAGTGTCTTTATACATTATAGTCTTTTAATACATTGAACCTAATGAAGCAAATATTATTATGAAGCAAATATTATTGTACCAAACAATAATATAATAACTAAGGAAAGCCCTATACCTATAGCAGCCATAATCAAATATGCCTTAAAGTAATTTGCCTTACTTGGTTTTGTGTTACTACCAAACGCCCACACAAACATCATAACTAAATTTACAAATGGTATGCACATAAGTAACATAGTTACTAACCACTCACCAACTGAAACCTCATTACTTGGACTTACTACTCTTCCTTCATTTTCATTATCGTACATAATCTTGTACCTCTTTCTCCCAAATTATTTTCCAAATTTATTTTACATCATACCATCATATATGATTTTTGGACCCTCTACCAGTAACATTGTGATTGTTACCCACTTACCATCGCAATTATGATTTGCAAAATCAAATGCACTATCTTTCCTTGAGAAATGATATTTCTCTTTGTTGTTATACTTATCTGTGGCTACCAGACAATACCTTTGAGCATGATATCTCATAATTACCCCACCTTCTTACATTTATTTTGTAAATCACTCAACCTCATATAAAACCCCTTTGTATGATATGAAGTTGGTAAGTTCAAATAATAAATATCATAATGATGCATAAACTCATGTAGCAATGTACCAACAAAAGTTTTTATTGCTACCACCTTTTGTTGCTTTGCAGTTAAGTTATACATTGTAATAACTTCTCTACCTTGAGTATATGTACCTAATACTTTTGACCTTGTTCTACCCATATTATCATTAGTTGAAGGTTGTGGTTTATTTACTACCCTTACTTCTAATGGTGGTATCTTTGCTACACTGCATAAATAGTTACAGAAATGTTGTGCTTTGGCTTGTCTATCTTTTAAGTCCTCTGTGGCACTCATTAAATTTTCAAATTCACTTTTCTTAATTGCCTTGAAACACACATTTATTACACTATTAGAATCGTTATATAACTTTTCTTTTGTAGCTGAACTTAAATACATATCAAACACCCCCTTATAATATTAGTTAATATCCAAATTTATCAGGACTCTCTATGCCATATACAAATAAAAATCTTCCATTAACTCTCTGCAAATCTATAAGGTCATAGTAAAACTCTGTACTTATAGCATGTAATCTCTGCAACATACCTATTGTCACTACTTCTTCTGGCAACGTAATAGATAAAGCCATTGCTCGCTTATTATATGCTTCCATAAATAGTGTTACCCATAACTTATGGTCATCAACACTAATAAATTTACACATTCAATTAACCCCCAACTTATAAGTATTATATATTTAACTGTCATATTATTTACTTATATATGTCCAAATTATGTATAAATATTTTAATAAACTCCTTACACAAAATTTAAAATCTTTACCTCAAAAATTAAAACTTTTATTCTAAATTTTTATAAAAAGTTCTAAAAACCTTGGTATCACTTAATTTGANAGAGAGTTTGAAATTCAGATAAGCATATCTTCTTAAATCATTGAAACACAAGCACTTTCACATTTCAAACTCTCCTATTTTTCTGTCTAATTATAATCTTAATAAATTTTGTTATACCTTTATGTATTGTTCTTATTTATATTGTAATCAGACGAAAAAATTCTACCCTTCGTTAAATTCATAACTGTTAATAATATTATTATTGCTATTAAATATCTACACTTCAGGTCCCCCACCTTAAACTTTATCTCTTGTTTTTTATTTACTATATTTCTTCCTTACTTTACCCCAAGATTGATTAGGGTCAAATTCAGAAGGTGTTAAATCTGCCTTTTCTTCATCTGTTGCTTTCTTATAACATAAAGAGTGCCAAGCAACTATACCTGAATACTTATCAAGTTTAACATTAGGTAATGCCATAAAATCTTTATATAAATCGCTCTCTCTATCATATTTTAGATACNCCAAACCTATTGAAAAGATAGAATATGCCTTATAAATATCACCAGCAAGAAACGCTTCCTCTGCTTTTTTCTTATCTTCATCAGATAAATACTTAAAGAACGAAGACCTTCTAACATCATCCATATGTTTAATAGACTCTTCACTTATTACTCTTGTAGCATAAAAATAAAATTCTATACCTTTACCATTATNCAACTTCTGCTCTGTTGTTCTATAATAAGAGTCTTCTAATCTAAACTCACTATCACAGATTTCAGAATGTCCATTTATACCATCTGAATCTCCTCTAAACCTTTCGCCCTCAGGCATACCCTCTTGCTCTATAACTCTGCCATACTCATCATAATGACCTTCTACTCTACCAAGTTCTTCACCATGACGAACGTGAATCATTACTGTCTTTTCACCACCTGTGAAACAATTCCCTCTTATGGAAGTTCCACAGCCTTTACATAAATAACCAAAGCACCCCACAGCACTACCNCCTTTTATCTTTCATAATTACAGGACCTTCATTATTCGCCCATTGTTTCAGTTCTTCTACCCCAAACCAACCAAAGTTATAAATATGCTGGTCCATAGGGTTCAACCAAAAAATTACTTCAGTCTTTGTTTCATCTTTCCATCTCGGCGACAAAGCAAAATATCTTTTACCTGCCTCTTTCAAAATCTTCTCAATACCTGTCTTTTCTGCTGCTTTCTTCATATTGATTGAGTCCATATCCATATCATACATCTTTTGCACTTCTTCTTCTGACATAGAGGAACGAACAATCAAAAGCAATCCACTATTCTTAAAGACATGACCTCTACCCATAGCAAATACAATATCTTTATTCATAAAAGCATCATACAGATTTGAAAGTTCTTCCTTATATTCTTCATCAACAAGAATACCAAAGCTACCCTCATCCCAAGCNGTAAAGATATGATTATCTCTGAAAGGATATAATTCAAAACCCTTAATCAAATCAACTGTAATCTTTTCAATTTCTCTGACATAACTATTATAGCAAATCAAAAAGAAATACTTTTTCTTCTCTATGGTTATTTCACCATAATGAAGTGCTTTTTCAGGTACAGTAGTAATAGTTCTTGCAGCTACACCAAGAACAGGTTTTACACTTCCAAACAACCCGTTTTTATTATTTGAAACACCAAACAGCCTTTTTAGTTTGTCAATACCCCATTCATGTTCTGACACAAAATCTGCCCCAAGATTAAAACCATACAACTTTCCATTCTCTACAAAAACCTCTGCATCCATCGCTCTTCTCATTTTTCGTTTCCCCTTTCAGTAATATACAATAATAGTTTTATTTTCCTTACTTTTAGTATATAAGAAATTTTCCCTTTTGTCAATACCTTTTCATACTTTATTAAAATAAAAAGTACCTATGATTAAATAGGTACTTTTATATTAAGTATTATTAACTTTTGCCAATCATCTTCATGTAGTCTGCTTCACTTATAATAGGAATACCTAATTCTTTTGCCTTTTGGTTTTTATTACTACCTGAAGTTACATCATTGTTTATCAGATAATCAGTCTTTGCACTCACACTACTTGCTGCCTTACCACCTAATGATTCAATTTCAGCTTGTAGTTCTTTTCTATTCTTATAGTTATAAACATCACCTGTAATACAGAATGTTTTACCATAAATAGGTGAGTTCTTATCTACTTTTGCAACTGCCTTAAATCTCATTTCTTTAGCTAATTCTCTCACCATATCAGCATTTTGTGCAAAGTATTTAGCAATTTCTTTTGCTGTCTTATCACCTACACCGTCTACTTTTGTAAGTTCATCAATTGTTGCAGTTATGATTGTTTCTAAATCATAATCAAATGCTTTACATACAATTTTTGAAGTTGTTCTTCCTAACTGCTCTACCCCTAATGAATATAAGAAAGCTGATAATTCAACATCTCTTGATTTTTCAATAGCATCATACAGCTTAGCATAAGAACGCTTACCAAAGCCATCAAGTTTTACAATCTTATCCTTATGGTCTTCAATATGATAAATGTCTTTATAATCTCTTACAAAGCCTTCGTTCACAAATCTTTCAAGAGTTGNTTCTGACAAACCATCAATATTCATAGCATCTCTTGTTACAAAATGTACCAAGCTACCAATATGTTTTGCTGCACAATCTGGATTAGTACAGAATAATACTTTTGCTTGTTCAGATACCCTTATCTCTGTTCTTCCACCACATACAGGACATTGTTTTGGTATTTCAACAGTACCACTTCTTGTCAAGTTATCTGCTACTTGTGGAATAATCATATTGGCTTTAAATACTTGTAAAGTATCACCAACACCTAATTGTAATTGCTCTACAATACTTACATTATGGACTGANGCTCTCTCTACTGTTGTACCTTCCAAGTCTACTGGCTTAAATACAGCAACAGGGTTAATTGCACCTGTTCTTGAATTACTCCACTCTACATAAAGCAACTCTGTTTCTTTTACTTCATCTTGCCACTTGAACGCTTTTGCATTTCTTGGGAACTTATTAGTTGTACCAAGCATATCACCATAAGCAATATTGTCTATTGTTATAACCAAACCGTCAGTCGGATAAGGGTTCTTATCTATTTTTTGTGAAAACCATTCTACTGCCTTTGCTGTTGTATCCTTTGTTACCTTAACATATTCTACTACTTCAAAGCCAAGTTTTCCTACTTCTTCTAACTTTTCAGTATATTTTGCAAGATTATCAAAACCATCCACTACTGTAAACACTATAAATGCCACTTTTCTTGCTTTGGTTATCTTTGTGTCTAATTGTCTTACACTACCACTTGCAAGGTTTCTTGGGTTCTTATACTTATCTTCTTCTTTCTCAATCTTTCTATTGATTTCTTCAAAGGTTTTATAGCTAATTAGAGCCTCACCTCTTACTACAAGTCTTCCCTTATATTCGATTGACAATGGAACATTTGAAAATGTCTTATAGTTCTCAGTTACATCCTCACCAATAGCACCATTACCTCTTGTAACAGCACTTACTAATTTACCACCATCATATGTTGCTACAACTGTCAAACCATCAAGCTTCCAACCTAAAAATCCTTCTTGACCACCTAATGATGCTGATAAATCATCAACATTTTTAGTCTTATTCAATGAAAGCATTTTTGTTGGGTGAGTTACCTTTGCTAATTTACTTTGAACTGTGTAACCTACTTTTTGAGTTACACTATCTGCCATTATTACCCCTGTTTCATCTTCTAACTTCTTCAACTCGTCATAAAGTTTATCATACTCATAGTTAGACATTATCTCGTCTTTACCTTGTTCATAAACTTCTGCTGCCCTTCTTAACAGAGGAACTAACTCTTTCATTCTCTTTAACTTTACATCCATATTTGGCTTATTACCCCCTGATACTACTTCATCCTTTTGTTGCTTTGGCACTTGTGGATTGATTGTGGTATTAACAAGATTACCTTGTTTCACAGTAGCGGCAGGTGATGTCTGATTTACCTTTGGTGCCGATTTAATTACTTTTACAGGTATCTCTTTTCTCTTACCCCTGATATAATAACCATTATCTGACTTTACCAATTCTGCATTGATTAGTCCATACTTACTTGCAATATCTGACTTTACCAATTCTGCATTGATTAGTCCATACTTACGTGCAATAGCTATTGTATCTTTTACAGAATACCTTGTTACTGCACCATCTAAATTCATTACTGTAAATCCTTTTGTTATACCATCTTTAACTAACTTATTTATAATAATTACCTCTGCATCTCTTTGAATATAGTTTCCATTTCTATCTTGGATAGGTAATTTGTCTATACTACACTCTGTACCTCTCCATCTATGAGTTTCTCTATTAAACTCCACATTATCAAATGGTGTCTTTTCATATAAGACTTCTGCTTGTTTTAAGTTTACAAAGCCAACCCCGTCTGTTGTACTTATAATTCTAAAACCTAAAAGTCTATCACCATCTTTTATTGCTGTTAATACTCTTATAGCCGCCATAAGCACACCCCCTCCTTATTGCTTTTTATCTATTTCTCCAATAGTCAAAACTATTCTGCTCTCGCCTCATAGCTTCATTATATTCTTCTTGCTCTCGCTCTTCTGAATATGTTTCTTCTTCAAAATTACTTACTATTGCTATACATTTAATAGCAAACGGACTATCTATTACTTCACACTTTGTACGGAAACTTATCTGTACCTACTTGAATTATTTTATTGTTAGGTATATTTAGTATTGTGTATATCTTTCTACGTCTGTCCTTCTCGTCCTTAACTACATTTAATACTCTGTATTGAAACATAATTAACACCTACTATTGCTTTATAGTATACAATCTATAATATACTCCAACTTATGTTTATCTTGCTCTGTAGCCTTTAATTTAGCTATCAAATCTTCATTAGTAAGCATATTTTCATATTTATAGAATGTACCTGATTTTGTGATTACATATTGCTCTTCTTCATTCTTAACTTTAATCTCTGAGGTTAGAACACGATGCCCTACCTCAAATACAGTATCTTCAACTACTGTTCCAAAGAGATATTCTTTACCCCTCTTGGATACAATCGTTGCATCTTTGATTATTACTTGCCTATTTTCTGCCATAACTTTGCACCTTACCCTTTTACATTACTTTTGTAAATATCTCTCTAACTTCTTTACATTTTGTTAATTCAGCACAAAGTAGTTTGAACAGCTTATAACTATTATTACTTACAGCACCAGAAATGTCTTTTTTCACTTGCCCATCTTTTACAAGTATAGAATAATGTCCATTGATTACTGCAATAACACTTTTATCTTCTCTTATAATAAAAATTGTTTCATTATCACCAATCGTAGGGAACAAACTTTTATTATATTTTCCAAATGTGCTATGCAAAGAACTTTTTGCGTGTTGTATTTTACCCTTCTTGTCAATAGCAAACATATAACATAACCCTTGTACATCAAACATTTCATCAAGTGGTAAAGTACCTTTACCCTTCTTATTCCTTCTCTCATATAAATTAATAGCTCTCTCTATATCTTGTATTTTATATAAGGCATTTGGCGCTTTTAAATTGATAGGTACTACAACTATTGTACCATCAGAAGTCATTAACTGTAAACCCTCTGTGCTTATAGAAATGTATTCATACTCTACATTTCTAAATTTTGATTTAACTGCTTTCATTCTATTCACCCTATTCACCTCTACCACTTAGTTTTCTTGCATATCCTTTTCAACCTTTTAAGAATATGCACAATGAAAACTAAAATTTTTATGTTCTTTTTTATGCTTTTTATCGTTTAAAGTATGTCCACTACTTTAAATTTTAGAGCATTTTTGCTTCGGCATCTTCGATAATTTTATAGAACTCACTTGCTTTTANCTCTACAAAGCCTTCATTTTCTGGATTTGGAAAATCATATCCTGCACTCATAGAAGCATACACTTCTTCTTCAATATTGAACAGTCTTGTTGAGAACTTTCCAGCAACCTNAAAATAAAATCCTAANAATGGTTTTCCTAATACNCTTAAATTCTTTGACTTCAGTAATTCTACCCAATCTTTATTGATTTTACTTGTTTTCTTAAAAGGTCTCAAACCATTTCCAACATTTTTTGAAAGCACTTTATCAAACTTATCCAAATCTGCTGCTGTTGGCACAATATAAAGAACATCTGTACTTGCATAATACTGATGTGTTTCAATATTATGTTCCACCATAAATTCTTTTACAACCTCATTGACTTGTTTAGTATTCTCTATATACTCAAAATATTGAGAATACAAAGGACTACCTTTCTTAATTCTATAAAATTTTTCCACTACATAACCCCTTTTCTATATTGATTTATTTTAGGTACATCTATAATAATTTTAATGTATTTTAACTTGTTTGTCAATCACTTCGATAAAAAATAAGGATTGCTTTAATATCAAGCAATCCTTACTACTTTACTTATTCTCTTTGTCTAAAACCTCTGCTTTATAAACACTTAAGAAGAGTCTTAACACTTCTTGTCGAATGTAATTCATCATACCCTCAAACAACTCAAAACCTTCTAATTTATAAACCATAAGTGGGTCATGCTGACCTATGGCTCTTAAACCAATACCTTGTTTAAGTTCATCCATCATAACAATATGGTCTTGCCAATTACTGTCTATCTCAAAGAATAATACTCTTTTCTCAAATGCTCTCAAACTTTCAGGTTTTACCTTNCTCTCTAATTCAGCATATTTTGAATGTACTTCTTCAATTAACTTATTAGAAATATCTGAAGGTTTCATATCAAATAACNCATCCTCAGTATAATTAGGAAGATTATCTAATCCTACAACCTCTGAAAAGGCTGACAAGATACTATCTTGGTCTTCTAAGGTAATTCTCTTTTTATTCATAATATTATTTTCAACTGTTTCTGTTATAAAAACTTCCATCATTTTCATGAAATCTTCTCTTACAGATTCAGCTTCCAATACTTTATTTCTTTGTTCATAGATAATATCTCTCTGCAAATTCATGACCATATCATAATCAAGTAATAATTTTCTGGTATTGTAATGCATACTTTCTACTCTCATTTGCGCTTTTTCAATAGAACTACCCACTATTTTCATATCAATAGGAATATTTGACGGAATATTTAAATTAGAAAACATTCCTTGTAGTCTATTCGCACCAAACAATCTCATTAAATCATCTTCAAATGAAATCACAAACTCTGATACCCCTGGGTCTCCTTGACGACCTGCTCTACCCCTTAACTGATTATCTATTCTTCTACTTGAATGCCTTTCTGTACCAAGAATATACAAACCACCTAATTGTCTTATTTGCTCTGCTTTTGGTGCAATTTCCACATCAAACTTTTCTTTTACTTCTTTATATTTATGTCTAATATCAATGATGTCCTGATTTGTTGTTTCAGTATAAGTAGTGGCTTCTTCAATCAATTCATGTGAGTACCCTATATTAGCTAACTCTTTCTTTGCCTTATACTCTGCATTACCACCAAGAAGAATATCTGTACCTCTACCTGCCATATTAGTTGCAATAGTTACTGCTTTATATTCACCTGCTTGTGCTACTATCTCGGCCTCTTTATCATGGTACTTCGCATTTAATACAGTATGCTTAATATCATGTTCCTTAAATAGATTTGATAATTCTTCACTTGCTTCAACAGAAGTTGTACCAACAAGAATAGGCTGACCTTTTTCATAACATTGCTTTACTGTTTCTACAATAGCATCTAATTTAGCTTTTTTATTTATGAAAATTTTATCATTTTTATCTACTCTTATAACTGGCTTATTAGTTGGAATTTCAATTACATCAAGACCATAAATATTTCTAAATTCTTCTTCCTCAGTCATTGCTGTACCTGTCATACCACTTATTTTCTCAAATTTTCTAAATAGATTTTGGAATGAGATTGTAGCAAGTGTTTTACTTTCTTTCTTTACTTGCACACCTTCTTTAGTTTCAATGGCTTGGTGAATACCCTCTGAATATCTTCTACCTTCCATCAATCTACCTGTATGCTCGTCTACAATTACAATTTCACCATCTTTAACAACATAATCAATATCTCTCTTAAATACATTATGTGCTTTTAATGCTCTTGAAATATAGTGATTTAACTCTAAATTCTCAACATCACCAAGATTTTCAACATTGAAATATTTCTCTGCTTTTTCTATACCTTTATCTGTTAGAACTGCTGATTTATGTTTCTCATCAATAGTAAAATCATAATCAGCATATTGGTCTTCAATAAGTGAACCATTCACAATGGTTTCCAATTTAGACGCTTTATCTTCTTCTTTTATCAAGACACCCTTTAATTTTCTTACAAATTTATCTGCTTTTTCATATAATTCAGATACATCATCACCTTGACCTGAAATAATCAGAGGTGTTCTTGCTTCATCTATTAAAATACTATCAACCTCATCTATGATTGCATAGGTGAAGCCTCTCTGTACCTTCTCTGACTTATTAGTTATCATATTATCTCTTAAATAATCAAACCCTACTTCATTATTTGTAACATATGTAATATCACACTTATAGGCTGCTTGTCTTTCAAAAGGTAACATACTATGCTCTACTAATCCTACACTTAAACCCAAATAAGTATAGACCTTACCCATCCACTCACTATCTCTCTTTGCAAGGTACTCATTTACTGTTACTACTATTACACCTTTTCCTGATAGTGCATTTAGATAAGCTGGAAGTGTTGCCACTAATGTCTTACCTTCACCTGTTTTCATCTCGGCAATTCTACCTTGATGTAGAATAATACCACCTATTACTTGTACTTCATAAGGCTTTAAACCTATTACTCTCCAAGCTGCCTCTCTTACTGTCGCAAATGCTTCTGGTAATATATCATCAAGAGTTTCGCCATTTTGTAGCCTACCCTTTAATTCCGTTGTTTTACCTCTTAACTGCTCCTCTGTCAATGAAGAATATTCATTCTCTAATGACAACACCTTGTCTACTATTGGTCTTATTCTCTTTAATTCTCTTTCACTATAAGTACCAAAAACTATATCTAATAATTTCACTTGATTACCCCTTCTCTTCTGCGTCTAATCTAAAATCAACTTATCATTTTATTATACCACAAAGAATACTACTTGTCGATGGGTTTACATAAAAATAATAAGAAAAGCAGCTTGTTTAAGGCTGCTTTATAAGGTTTTTACTTCTTTTTTATACAAAAATATATGGATAGAAATGCCAATACCTCTTTTTCCTTACCTACTAAGTCAGCATACCTTTTTAATATATTTACGACCTCTGGAACCTCATTCTTCAATTTACTCATTACTTTTGAATATACTGAAAAACCATACTCTTTCTTTTTATGAACTACTATCTTTTTATCTACATTGTTAGTATAAACGTCATAGGTAAAAAATAATTCTCTATCCTCTGCCCTTGAGAAGTCAAATTCATCAATAATAGTTGCTAAACACTCATATAAGAAAGATGTCTTATCGTGATAACTACCCTGATTAGACCTACTATCTGTAAATCGTGCAAAAGCCTCATAAGTCTCTTTACTACCTATTAAATCTCTCGATATTTCAGCAGTTATTTCATTATTACAGAAGTAGTTCTTTATTGCATATAACATTGATTGCTGTAAAGGACTTTGATATCCATTATCTACTGCTTTGACTTTTTTCAGTCCTTCACCTGTCAATCTGTAACTATTCAAAATAGCTATTAGTTCTTCTGCACTTTCTTCGTATTTAGAACTATACACCTTTAATTCATCACTATTTGCCAAGAAAGTACCATCATATTCAAACAATACCCCTCTCAGAATTTTCAATATTGAAATTGTATAATCTAATACAGAGATAGATACTTCTTCATTCAATAATGGCTCTCTAATAACATAGTTACCATCTCGAACCATTACTATATCAGAAACACCCATATCCAAAGGTTTTAAATTCTTTTTCAATACTCTTATTTTCTGTAAGGCTATATCACCTATATCCTGCCCTTTATACTCTCTCAATACTTCAAGTGCAGGTTGTAGAACAACCTCATTCATATACTGCATTACACATTCAGAGTGATATTCCTCTTTTGTAAAATTATCCTTAATTTTATTATGGTGTAGATTAGCTATAAAATGATTACAACCCTCTTGTGTTGCACCATCTAAGGTCATATACCATTTTTCTGCGTCATTTATCAATTCTGCAAAAGAATTAAATCCTACTTGATTTAAGAGTTTTTGAGAATTTCCATTATAACGTTCTTTTGCCATAAAAGTAGACACACTTCTCAAAGGATTTACAAACTTTTGTTGTACTTTATGTTCCTTAAAATACATATATGCTCGTAATGGTGTTAAAGATAGTATAGCCTCATCCCACTTCTTCAAAGCCAAATTTATTATGGCTTCTGCATCTTCTTCACTATAAAGTTCTATACTTCTCAATATTTCTTCTACTTGCCCTTTTGTAAGTTTAGATTTAGCTACTGTCAATCTCTTAATTTCAACAACTTCGGCTATATCTGTACTACTTTTCACTACTTGCAAAGCTGTATCAGAAGGTACTTCTTTTTCTTTATCTTTTTGTTGCTGCAATTTAGCATTATAGCTATCTTCAACCCTCTTGCTTAACAAGTTTATTCTTTGCTTTAACACATTATTTTTGATATTTGAATTATCTATACTTTTTAGCAACTGCAGTAAAGCAGGTGTGCTTGTAAAGTCCCATTCCATACTGAACTCGCCATTAGACTCTTCTTCTTTCTTTTCAATAAAAGAAATCAACTCTAATAGCACACTCATAAATGCTTCATGATGCTCTTTAGGTAATGATTGTAATGTTGAATTAGAAAATTCTATACTCAACACCCTTGAAATCACCCCAAATACATTTGTTCTCAATCTCATCCTGTTAATATAATCATAAAGATTGAATGAGGAATCAGTACCCCTCAATTCAAAATATCTAACTATGATTGCATCAAACAAAGCATCTCTTTGACCTTTATCTTTTGCTGTAAATTGCTCAAACATAAACAGCAAAGAATCAAGGCTCATTTTCCTATANTCTGGCATAATNACTAACATATTTGAATTTTCCTGTGTATTTTCCATTCCTGTAACCCCCTATACTTCTTTATANAGGCTTTTAATCACTTGCACTCTGCCACATCAGATATTCNCACCAATTCTCTGAATCTTCGTCTGCCCAGCTCGGTGTTTCAAACATACTACCATATACATCATTGTCATTTCTAATCAGTATATTTTTATCATAGCCTGTGATTTCAACAAGAACATCTTCCACAGATACCCTTTTTGCCAATCTACACAACCATTTATTAAACTCTTGTAATGTATCTTCAAACATTCTATCTCTCAAACTTGCATTGACTACTAAGATATATTCTCTTTGTGTTCTTAACCAACCTCTATCTCGATTCTTATTACCATAAGAATCTACTAAATTGTTTGTACGATACCCAAATTCATCACAAGAACAGCTACTATTATGTCCATTTTTCTGAATAACATAAACATTCATACCACCTTCACTACCAGTAACCAAAGGTAAATGGTCTAATACTGTTTCAAGAATATATCTCTTTTCAAGTTGCGTTATACCCATTGGGCTAACTATAATAGTTCCGTTAATATAAGTCCAAAAACTCACAATGACACCCCCTATATCACCATACATTATTTGACACTATTATAATATAAAAATACAATAGTGTCAATACTTTAATTATTTAATACCTTGAATATTTGCTTTTAGTACATCTATAATATGATACTGCTTTATCCTTTTCATAGCTATACCATTTATGTAACTATTCCAATCAAATGTTTCTATAAACTGCTTGATTTCTTCTTTTCTTTCTTCATTGTTTATCTTTATTTTATACTCACCTGAATATGTTTCACCCTCCTTTAATATCTTACCCGCACTACCATTACCCCAATAGCACATTCTTATATCAAAAGAGGCTTCTGCATAACTCTTACTATCTTGCCTGATTATTGTTATATCCTGCAAACTTTTATCTTGCTTTTTATTCAACCCATTTTCATTTCTCTTATAAATATTGAAAACACAATGAAGTTTTCTATCACTATAGTCCTCTTTACCCAAATCTTCACTATATATCAAATCAAACTCATACATACTTGTATTATTGTTTAACTGACTTATAGGCAAAATAAAAGCTACATAATCACCTAATGATACAGCTTTCTTATAAAACTTCTGCGCCAAATTCAGACATCTACCGTAAGGTGGATTTCCTAAAAACAATCTACCTTTCTTATAATCTAATGGTAATGTCAAAAAATCCGCCTTTATAATTTTTTCGTGTTCAGGTGCTATATCATAACCTATAATGCTTTCATCTAATTCAATAAACACACCTGCACCTGCACTTGGCTCTATAATTTCTGTTATATTCTCTCTACCTATTACTTCAAGAGCTTTATTATAACAATGTTCTGCTATCTTTTTACTTGTATAATATTTATCTAATTCTATCTTCTGACTCACTATGTAATTCACCTACCCATATTTTCCTCTTTTACATTCTCTCAACAGTTAGAAAATATGCTCACTATAAACTTTATGTGTCCAAATAAAAAAGCCTTGTATAACTTACACAAGGCTTTATCTTTTATTTTATATGATTTAGTAACCAAACTCTTTTAACTTTTTAATTTCTTCTAACAAATNTTCTTGTGTCATACCAAACATACTCATAATCTTATGAATATTACCTGAACAAAGTATCATATAATTCACAAAAGTACAAATTGCTTCAATATCCAAAGAACCGTCATATCTATCAAAATGTACTACCATAAGGTTATCTGCCATGTTTTCAAATCCTGCTGTTCTATACTTTGCTACCATTTCGTCAAAATACTCTTCAATCCACTCTTTATCACCATATTTCATTAGACCTACTGTTTTGTCAAGTATTACTGACATATTATCTATGCCTATACCACCTTCTGTGTATATTGTTCCATACTGAACATTTAAAGGTTTTTTCATTTCACTCACAACATTTACCCCNTATTCATCTTTACTTTATTATACTAAAATTTTTGTACTTTGTCAATGTATATTTAAAATAAAAATAAACTCACACAACAACTATATGAGTTTATAATCTTGTTATATATTTTGTTGGTACATCCTTGCACAACCATACCCCATTTTCTGATAGATAGAATTTATGACCATCTTCATACATTTTTGTTGCATCTATCAATAAAATTGCTGGTCACCCATGTCTTATCCCTACTGATACTGCAGTTTCTTCATCTGCTGACAAATGAACATATAATCTACTCATACCTATTAAACCTTTACTCATTATACTTTTCATAAAACGAGTCGCTGTTCCATGATATAACACATTAGGTGGTTGTAATTCTTTAAATCCTACATCTACCTTTATACTATGCCCTTGATTTGCTCTTATTTTGCTCTTGTCTTCATTAAAGGAATATCTTTGCTTCTTATCCCCTACTACAATTTGTTCAAGTATAGATAAATCAATTTTATACCCTTTTCTTCTCATCCCTTTGAGTAAGTCCTCGACACTTACCCAACCGTTTTTATCCATTACAAGATTTATTACTTCTGGCTTATGTCGCAAGACTAAACTAAGGAATTTAGATAAATCATCTAAATTACTCATTTTTTTCTCACTTTTCCTTTCCCCTAAATATAACTGTCAATGTCTTTCAAAAGACTTGTAATATCGCCTTTTAATCTTATCTTCTTAGCGATTGTCTTTACATCTACGAACTCATTGTTTATAATAACAACTGTTGCATCTGGCTTTAATCTTTTTACAAGAGTATTAAATGGATAAACTACAAATGAAGTACCTATAATAAATACTAAATCTGCACCTTTTATTTCACCTCTTGCTCTTTCATGCTGTTCTACTGTATCACCAAATAAAATAACATCAGGTTTTAGCAAATGCTCTTTATCTTTAATATTCTGATAGTAATAATTTATATTACCTTTCTCGTCTAAAATATCTTCTAATCTTACTTTTAGAAAATTTGAATTGTTTTGTAAAGTAAATGTTCTGATTGTACCATGATACTCTACTACATTTCTACTTCCAGCTTTCTGGTGTAAGCCATCTATATTCTGAGTTATGACACCATTCAAAAGACCATTCTTTTCCCATTTAGCAAGAATTTTATGCCCTTCATTTGGTTCTGCTTTCATCATAGGCTTAAATTTATACATAAAAGCCTCATAGAATAACTCTGTTTGATTAAAAAAAGAATTTTTAGACAAAACATCTTCTGGATATTTTGAATATAAGCCATCAGCACTTCTAAAATCAGGTATTCCTGAAGCTGTGGATATTCCTGCACCTGTTAAAACAACAGTCTTTTTGGCTTTCTTCATATAATCAGCCACAACTTTTACCAACACAACCCCTCCCCCTCTATACAGTTTTATTAATCATTATAACATAATTCTACTACCCTGTCAACACATACCTATTCACTATTTTCGACAATACAAAAGCACTACTATACAGTAGTGCTTCTTAAATACTTATTAAATGTTTTAGGTAATACTGTATTCTCTAATGATTTCTGTGAAAATAAATATCTACCATCACACATAAAACCTAACTCATTCCAATCTACTTGATTTAACTCATCTACTATTTGTTTTAAGGTTTCTAAATCACACTCAAACTTCGGAAATATCGCTAATATTGCACCATCATAATTTCTACACTCATGATAAAAGAAAGGATTACTTTGTCTTGTTTTACAATTAACATATATTCTTTCTTCATCTGATTCATAGAAATTCCTACCCCACATATACCAGTTCTTTTCATTGAAAGGCTTTATTCGTCTTGCTAACAACTTCTCTTTATATGGTTTTAATTCTTCTACCTCTATATTATAAAACATTCTTCTTGTTTCACCAGTTTGTCTTGTATAAGAACAAACAAACTCTTTATTACCATTTTCACTTGTAAAGCAATTATCAGCAGCACTTACCCCTCCTACCCTCACATAAAACAAATCACTAAATTTAGTTGTATAATCATTAGTAGTAAATAAAAGCTGACCATTTACTATCTCAAATTTCCTTGTTTTATTTGTTACTCTACTGAAATTACCCTTTTCAAATCTAAATATCACACAGTTAGGGTTATAATTTGAGAATACTGTTGTATCACCCAAGTCAATTAAATCAGTTATTGTTCCATTCTCATAAATACATTCATTTAACTTTATAGCTGAAGTTGCTTTCAAAAATTCTCGTGGTACTATAAAAATCAGTTCACCATTAGGTTTTAAATGCTGGATACACTTATGTATAAAAAACAAATAAAGATTACTTCTCTCGTCAAACAAACTCATATCCAACTTCTTTTTTGTTGTTGATAATATATCATTATACCTAACATAAGGTGGGTTTCCTATAATTGTATCAAATTTTTCTTCCACAGAATAATCTATAAAGTCCATACATATTGCATAATCAGGCTTTTTACTATTGTCTATCTCTATCGCCACACACTCTGGAAAATACTGTGAGAAAGCACCATCCCCACAAGAAGGCTCTAACACCCTACCTTTGTTTTTAACTAATTTAAGCATTATATCTACAATATTCTGTGGTGTATAAACTTGACCTAACTTCTCCACATTATATTTCTTATTCTTTATATTCTTCTCTTTTCTAAGAGTTACTGTATTCAACATCTAAATCCTCCTTGCGTTTTCTTACAAGATAATGTAAATTTAGATGTCCTTTAAGTTGCTTTTCATTACTTAAAAATTTATTTTTCTCCTATTTTTTATAGGTAACTGCCAAATAAAAAAGAAGTCCATTAAATGAACTTCTTTAATATTCTGAAATTTAATATGTAAATAATGCCCTAAGAGCTTCTTCCATACCCATTAGGTAGGACTCACACTCACTTGCAGAACCAGCAAATATTACATCTGAACCTTTCATACCATTATTACGGATAACCCAACAAACATCTTTTCTTGGTTCTTTATTTATCTCTAATAAGTATGGCAAACTTTCAGATAATTTCTTTGCTTTACTTCTTAAATCTCTTAATGATGTTGCTGACACTACTATCAACTCCTTAATACTTACACCTATTCTTTCGTATCTGCTCTAACTGTTTCTTAAATACAAAACAAGAAATATCTGTATTTTGTATCTTCACACCATATCTATACTGATACCCTACTATATTATCTAATTCTTCTTTTCTTACAATTACACCTACTACATCTATACGCTTATTATCATCTTTCAGCGTGAAATACAATACATCATCTACATTATGTTCTTCATTTGCTAAAAAGCCTAAACCTATCGCGCTCAAATCTTTATATATGCCTTGATATGTTTTACCTTCAAAGATATATTCCATTTTCTCATAATATGGTAATCTAAATGCTGACCTTCTATTTATTTCTTCTGCCTCTTTATCACAACAAATAACCAATATACTATACCCTTCAAAGCTCTTTATGTCAATTCCTTCACACACCCATCTCTGGAACTTACCATCTTCTTTGCTGCTTACATATATGGTCTTTATATCTCTTAAAATGATATAAGGCGCTATACAATCTTGTACAATTACTCTAATCTCATTTCTCTTTATACCATCTACTTTTGAATCAATTCTCAATACTTCGTTACAATTATCACGAACTATCTCAATCTCTAACCTACTATTTATTCTTAAATCGTGTATATACATTGATTTACTCCTTAATAACTAATAAAAGTATTGATAGTCTCTTTTTCATTAGAGACACCTCCTAAAATAAATTTAATTACTTTCAGGTGTCAACAATCTACTCTTTGTCATTTCAAAATATTCTTGGTCTATTTCTATACCTATAAAATTTCTACTCAAATTTAAACAAGCTGCACCAGTAGAACCACTACCCATTGTGAAATCTAACACAGTATCACCCTCATTAGTAAATACAGAAACTACCCTTTCCATTATCTCTAATGACTTTTGAGTGGGATGACCTGTCCTTTCCTTACTCCAAGGTACTATCGGACTTAAATCACTCCATACATTACTCAATACCCTATTAGTTTCACCATTCTTTGTACCCATTCCTTTTGTCTTTTTAGGAATTTTACTCATTGTTCTATTAAAGGTATATTTCTCTTTTTCACCCTTTGAATACCACAAAATGTCCTCTCTTGTTGATACAAAATTTGTTTTTGCACCTCTTCCTTTTACTCTGTCATAAATTATCCAATTTCTTAAAGTAAAATATTTGTCCAACAACAATTTTGTTTCTACTACATAACTCCAGCCCTGAAAAATAATTAAATTTCCACCATCTTTCAATAATTCTATTATGTAAGGTACTACTTCTTCAAGATTGAAATTATTATCCCACTTTGCTATATCTATGTTATAAGGTATATCTGCAATTATTGCATCTACTTTTACCCCTTGTTCTACTAACTCTTTCATTTTTACTCTGCAATCTGCATTATATAACTCTATCATTCTGTTCCCCCATTCACAGAACTACAAGACTTTTATTCCTTGAAGAATAAAAGATACTGTATCTACTTGCCAACCATTACCTAACATTTTTCCACGCTCTGTCTTTGGCACACCATTTGTGTATCCTATTGGAACACCTTGCAACTTCTCACATTCTTCTATAGTCAATTTCCTATAAGTCTTATGGTCTTTTGTTATATTCAAATCAAACAAAGAAGCACAAATTGTAGGACATTTACCCTCTATGTCATAAATTCGACCTCTTTGCCAAGTTTGCTTACCATTCTTATTTCTTGGATTGATTGTTATTACACCGTCACTACTTTTTGAGGGTTCATAAACTGTTCTATCTAATAATTCATCACAAGGTCTATCATAAGGAATTGAACTATCTATAATGTCTTTTATGTATATATCCTTTTTCTCATATTCACCTATTGGAATGTTTGTCCAATAATATCGCTTTCTAATATGACCATTAAAATCTACACTATTTAAGAATACTCTATTTACCCCTAATGCTTTATCTATCTCGTCTGCCACATCTTTACGCATTTTTACATTCTCAAATAGAAAATATGTAGGCTTTACTTCTTGCAATATTCTTAAAAATTCATAGAATAATTCACCTGATTCACCCTCAAAATTCTCTTTTTTACCTGCTATTGAAAAGGATGTACAAGGTACACCACTCAAAAGTAAATCTACTTTACCAATATCAAATATACCTTTTTCTGTACATAATTTTTCATTCATGTACATTACTTTTTTTATATCACCTATCTCAACAATATCTGGATAATTATTTGTAGCTACTTTAACAGCGTACTTATCAATCTCTGAAGCATAATATGTATCTACATTTAACCCCAATTTATCAAGCACAAGCCTACCTGTTGCCATTCCATCGCATAAACTTAAAACCCTTAAACCTCTTTCAACCCCCACAACATTACCCCTCTTTATTATAAATATCGTGATATACCACTTGCTGAAAAAATACCTTGTAAATTCAATAGCGCCTTATCTGCCTCTAATTTCTTTTTAATATCTTCAACACTCATATCCTTTAATTCTAACATCTTATCTAACATTTCTTGAAGTTGTGCTTTTTCTTTTCTCAACTCAATAATTTCTTTTTTCAAATTTGCTATCTCTACTTCTTGACCTTCATAAACCTTTAACTTCTTTTTTAATTGCTCTTCTTTCTTCTTGAAATGCTTTTCTGCAGCATCAAACTTCTTTCCTTTACCACTCATTACTACACCAACCCTTCATCTTTCAATATATATAGTAAGACATCAGTGTTTTAGCATCAGTAATTTTACCCTGTTGTACTAAATCTTCAAATATTGAAAAATCTATCCACTCAACACTTTCAACATCGACATCTTTTACTTCTCTACTTACTTCTTCACTACTCAACTTTATTCTATAAATAGAGATTTTAGCATCACTACTACCACATAACATATAGTAAGTTCTTACAGGTTCTTCACTAATAAAAGAAATATCAGATTTCTTTACTTCACACTCTTCCTCTAATTCTTCTATTAAGATTTCTTTTGCTGACAAACCTGCTTTATCCATCAAACCTGCTGGTATTTCATACAGCACTTCTTCTACACAAGGTCTATATTGTTTTACAAGTCCTATTTTACCTACTGCATCTGTTACAATAGCTGCAACTGCATTTTTAACCCCTAATCTCTCTATTACTCTCTTTTTACCTTTTACATCCACTTCTAATTTCTCTACAAAATGAAAACCATTATAAACTACTTCACTCATCACCTACACCCCCATTGACTATTATACTATATTATAGTATAATATTTACATATTGTCAATAAGTTAAAAGACTAAACTTGTTTAAGGTTTAGTCTTTATAAATCATTTAACTTACTTTTTCTACTGTTTCTATGGAAGGTATCTCGTTAGGTATCAGTACCTTAAATATCTCTGTTAAGACATTTACAGTTATACTATTGCCCGCCATATACCCTATTCTTGTAGTTGTATAACCATTTTGTCTTAATAACGGGCCATACTCTCTTTTGAAACCTTGGAAAGCCATAAGTTCACCATCAGTTAATATTCTAACACCCTTATCATCTTTAATGAAATTCTGTGGATTAGATTTACCACCTTGTTTTGTTGTCATACAAATCAAAACATCTGCATTTAAGCTGCTATATTTCTTCTTCAAACGCATTTCATTATAATACAAATCTTGATTAGGTGCTAAATAAAATTCATCTGATACTGCACCTGTATCATAAAGGTCTTTTGCTTTTATTTCTAATGGTATAGCTTCTGGAAAAATAAATGAATTATCATCTACATCTTTTCTAATAGATACAATGAAAATTCTATTTCTACTATGTGGCACACCATAATCTTTACTGTTTAATACTTTCCAATAAGAATTGTACCCAATCTCATCTAACAAATTCAACATACCCTCAAAGCTGTCTTTCATTGGTTTACTTACCAAAGCTCGTACATTTTCAGCTATCATATATTTAGGTTGCTTTTCTTTAGCTATCCTCATAGCCTCAAAGAACAAGCCACTTCTTGTTAATTTACCATCTTCGTCAAATAAACCCTTTTGACTACCCAAAGCCGATATATCTTGACAATTATGTACTGCTATACCATTTGCTATAAAACTATGGTCTTCTTCTACTTCAATGTCATAAACTCTTTCTTCCTTAACATTATGTATAATTCCTTTAATTGGTACCCACCAGAAGTTTTGTGTTTCCATTTCTACCCTTGTAGATGCTAAAGTTTCATAATACTTTCTATTTGCATGATTTTTCAGCAAACCTACTACATCACCCTCTTTTAAGTCTTTAACTTCAACCCAAACAAATCGAGCAATTTTTACCTTAAATTCAGATACTACTACTTTTTCCTTACTGATAATTTCATCACCAGCATCTAATTCTTCAAAACCTACAAGCTGTTCTTCACAATTTCTTACAATTTTAAATTTATAAGAAGTATCATTTTTGAGAACTTCTACATTTAAAAGTTCAATATCTTTTTCATTGTCTAAACCATATAATTCTTCTATACTCTTGACAATTACTGTTTCTATTTTCTTCTGCAAAAANCTATGATTATAAGTTGTTTCTATATTACCTGCACTTTCTACTGTTAGCAAAGTAATAGGCTTAATACCATTATCAAAAGTTCTTACTACTCTTCTTAATCTATTGTTATGAGTATATACAAACTCACCAACCTCAATATTTTTTATTTTCTTCGGTCCTTTTTGAGTAATTACATCTGTATCGCCTGTAAAACAAGGAAATCCATAAGTCATAAGGTCAAAATCAGCTAATTGCTTTTCATCTACCTTTGTTATATCCCCTAAATTCTTTTCTATTGGTACATTATGTATAATACTGTATGCCTTACCTATGTCCTCTTGAAACTCACAATAATTCACTAAATCAAAATCTACATTTAAATTCTTTAAGGCTTCCTCAAAAGCACCTATTCCACTAAATAGGCTTAAAACTCTCAATTTATTGCTCCCCACTTTATTTACCACTTTATTTATCACTTTATGTACCCCTTTCTTCTTCCTCAATTTAAACTTATTTATAACTGTAGTTATTTATGCCCACAGTTGTATTAGCACACCTCTTAAACCCCTGAATTACTTGACTTTAAGCAACTCTAAAATTTTAAATACTCTTTTACCATATTTTAGAGATTGAAAAACAGTATTATAAGTGCTAAAATGACTTATGAACAGAGAACATACCCCTCTCTGTTACGGAATATCAAGCTGTTAAGTGAGAACTTCAATTTTCTCACTATCATACCCTTTTATTTTTTTAGCACTTCCAACTATATTCTCTAACTTGAAAGGCGTCCCCTTTTTCTTGTATCTCTGGATAGTTGGATAGTGCTACCTTTATAGCATAATCATCTATTTCATAGGCTTTATATATTATGTTTTTAAAACCTAATTGTTTCAGACAATACATGGCTGTACCAATACCATCATACAAAGACAATACTTCAATTTCTTCTTCTCTATCAATATCATTCAACCCATATTTCAAGAGATGTATAANCACTTCNGCAGTCCAGCCATTACCCAACAATTTATATCCTTGACTTGCACTTACAGAATCTACATAATTATCTGGCATTGTTTGAAGTCTGCAGCACTCTTTTACAGACAACATACGAATTTCATATAAACCATCTTCTAATGCTATATCTACTAACTCACCTTTTATTTCTACCTTACCCTCTTTTACTTCATATAGCTTACCACTTACACCCTTTGTAGGTATCATTACTTTCGGTGAATTACTACTTCCTATACCTCTACCATTGATACCTGTACCTGCTGATAATGTCTTACTTTTACCATTTAGACCAAATACAGCACCATTTTGACTCTTACCACCATAAACATTAAACAACACATTACTCTTTTGCCTTATAGCATATAAACCTGTCCTCTGTCCTGTTTCACCACCACCACTTGTACCTGCACTTAAACAAACAGATTTACCATTTAAATCATATATTCTTTTCCCTTGCCCTTGATTACCAAAACCACCTACTCTATTTGTTTTATTTATTGTTTCTCTTATTTTATCTATGTCATCTGTTTCCTTATACTCTATAATATCTCGTAAAAAAACACCTCTATCTTCTGGTAAAGGCACTTCACCAAAGTTATGACAATAAAATCTATCACGATTCTGTGCTGAAACCAAATTACTATTTATACGCTGTAATGGTTGTCCTAATTCTGCTGAAATTTGTTCTTTTATATCATTTGAAGCACTCCAATTATTTTCATATAAGAAAAAATCAGGCTTAAATTTCTCTTTTGCTATTATGTAATTCTTAAATAACTCCCATCCATTCCCACTATTACTTACTTCTCGCCCTTTGTTTTTTGCAATGCTCCAAAATTGGCAGGGACTTCCCCCTATTAATAATCTAACCATACTATTTGTACCTCACCTCATATTTTAATCCATAGAAATACTTACCTTTTATTAATCTTGTGTATATTGAGGATAGAATATTTTCGTATTTTTTATCAAGTTTAATACTTAAATAAGTAGCTAATTCCATAGGAGAAGTAAACTCTTGACCTGTGTTTAAGTCTACAAACATGAATTTTGATTTACCATAGTTGTGTATTTTATGTGTTTTATAATAATCCCTTTGCTTTTTCAGTGTTTCTTCACTTTGACTTCTTCCTTTAAGTGTATTTGAAATCTTCTTTTTCTGTTCCTCCGTCATTGGGCCTCTTTTTCCTACTTTTCTTCCAGTTAGAGTTTCAGATATTTTTCGTCTTGTCTCTTCACTTTTAGGTTTTCCATATTGAGGATGCTTTTCACCTGAATTTAAGTCAGACAACTTAATACGTGTATTTTCGGACACTTTACCACAATGGTTACCACCTAATTCTATATTGTAACCCTTGAACTTATTTGTCAAATCGTACTCTTTTATCATCTTTCGTTCTAATTTTTCAGCACTTTCTTTATCTAAATCTTCCTGAATTATTCTCTTTTCTATATTATTCCAACCATATTTCTTTATAGCGTTATATAAGTACCTTTGCCCTTTATATTTTATACCGTCTTTACCAGCTCTATCTTTTAATTCCAGCAAGGTCATACCAACATACCTCTTACCATTTGGAAAAATAAACATATAAACTTTATAACATTTTTCTAACAAGCTGTAACCCCCTTTTCAATTTTGTAAAAGTCAAACATCACAATAAATACTCTGGACACCACTTTTGTGAACTGTATTCGTAACACTCTAATTTCAACCATTCTAAATAATCTATACAGCCTTGCTCACTATCACAAAAGAGGACTTCCTCATTTCCTTTTTCATCTCTTATAACCCTATACTCTTCCGACACATTCTCTACTCTAATGATGTAGGGAAAATAACAAGATACTTGTTCTACTAATGTTTTTATCTCTTTACACATAAATAACACCCCTCTTTTTATATTAGTTATTTATGCTCAGAAATGTGTCCATATTCAAAATAGTATACAAAATAAAACAAGGTTACAGATTAACCTTGTTGTGTTATCTTATAATAAATTTAACTCTTTTGCTTTTAAATCTAATGAGATTTTTTCTTCATCAGATATTCTACATTCTTTTGGTACACCTTCATACCCACCTACTACACAAGAACTTACACCTAATTTGTCTTCATAATTACTTGTACAAGGTACTGTACAATTACCCATATGATTTTCAAAATCACAAGTACCACTATAACACATAATTATCTACCCCCACAATATTTTCATTTACATAAATTATAATATAAAATTATCTCTTTGTCAATAAACATATAAAAAAAAATAAAAGCAAGATATCTTAACCTTGCTTTTACTCCTATTATTTAATTATTGTTCTCTGGTTTTGGCAGAACCAACGCACATACTATATACAATAATATTCCTGTACCTGCAAATAATACTGATATAACCCATAATAATCTTATTATTGTAGGGTCTATACCAAAATACTCTGCAATTCCACCACATACACCAGCTAACTTCTTATTTTTTGACTTACATAGCTTTTTATCTGACATATTTAATAACACCCCTATACTTTTAAATTATCTTGAGCCACCGCCACCACCACCACCACCAGAACCTCCACCGCCACCACTGGAAGAACTACCACCACCACCACTGGAAGAACTGCTGGTACTATTTATATAACTTCTATTAGTTAAAGAACCTATATTTCTTGAAAGTCTACTTATATCATGAGAAGTTATATCCACATCACGAGAAGTAAAGTACGCAGGATTAATCATCTTAAATTGTTTTTCAACTGCATCTGAAATATCAAGTACAGTAGCCCAAATTAAATAGTCATCCCACAAATGAACATCTTCTATTTCTCTTTCATTCAATAAAGAATAGTCTAATAAATATTTTTTAAACCCTATTAGCTTCTCTATTTCTGCTCTACCTCTATTAGTTAATTTTCTCTTTGCTACAATTTTGCCTTCTTCTACATATAATTTCTTTTCAATAAATGTATTTTTAGCATCATTCAAAGCACTATCTAAAACACCTGTTATATAACGGCTATTATGTCGTGCCCATTCAGCAAATTCAAAATCATTCAATTCACCATCTCGACCTGCTGCTCTTACTAACATTCTAAACAAATCTTCCTCAAATAAGGAATCTGCTTGTGGTAAATTATTTACTTCAATTCTTAATTCTGCTTTTACACTACCTCTTGAAGTTACTGTTTCCATAGGTTTTATATAACCTTTTTTTATCCACTTTAAAATATATGCACTTATTAAGTCATCAAAAGGAGCTCTACCTTTCATTAAATATTGAGCATATAATGACATTTCTAAATCATTATTAAAAGGTAATTCTCTGCTATAATTTATACTTTTATCTTTTGGATTTGGCATATTCTCTACTCTGGCACGTGAGACTATCAGTACAATAAATGCTGCAAAAAATCCAAAAGGAAGAATACCCGCTATCATCGTTATCACTATAAAGAAACCACCAAAAATAAATTCTATCAATACTTCTGGTAAATCTGCACTTTCACTATTTGAATAATCACTACCAACAAATGCTTCTTCTTTTACTTCTTCAAATGTCTTTGGATAAGTAGAAGATATATTAAAATAACTTTCAGGCATAGAAACCATTATAGTAACATAATCAGAACTATAAAATGTACTTGTCGTCTCTGCTACTATTACACCATCTTGCACATTTATTTCACCATTAAAACCAAACGCCCATACTCTTGTTTCATCAGAATTAAAGCCACCATCTCTTGTTATTCTTACTATAACTTGACGAGGTGCAGGGTCCATATCATAAGACACAAATTGCCAATTAAACCCTGTATAACCATCTTCATATCTCTTAACAAAATCATCTAACTTATACTCCATTGCAAAAGGCACAACACCATTAAATCCACCTGTACCCCAACATAATTCATAACCGTTCTTTACATTTACTATACCATATTGATACTTCTTCTGCTCTCTACTTCTATCCACATTCCAAGGTGTGCTCTCAGTAAAAGAACCATTATATACTGGTGTTGAAACCTTGAAATCTCTCAATTTTGCACCTAATAAATTAGTTAATACTTTATAATTCTCTGTTCCATCTGGAAACTCACCAGTCCACCACTCTGTGATTGTAGCATTACCATTTTTATCTAAATAGACCTCAATAGTAATATCTTGTATTGTATTAGCTGATACCTTTATTGTAAATATAGAAATCATAATTATACATAACAAGACTGTTAAACTTACACGCTTTAATTTCACAATATCACACCCCCACTAAATTCTTTTTAAGTTAGGCATATCTACCTTCTTAGTATCTACATCTAAATAATCCTTCTTTACAAACCCTAATATTTTAGCTATAAAGCAAACAGGTATCAACCTAATTTCCCTATTAAATTTAGTTACTACATCATTATACATCATCCTTGAATATCTTACATTTTCTTCATATTGTCTCATAGCCTCCATAGTATTCAGATATAAGCCATTAGATTTTAACTCTGGATATGCTTCTACAACTACACTCAATTTAGAAAGTGCTTCTTTAATCTGTAATTCATTCATTTCAAGTTCTGAAGCACTACCAAATTTAGAAGAATAATTCCTTTGCTGAATAATCTCTTTTAATGTCCTACCCTCATACTCTGAATACTGTGATACCAAATCTGCCATACTGTTTAAGACATCCCACCTTGAAGTCTGCTGAATACCAATTTGAGATAAACCATTTTCACATAATTCATCTAAATTGACTAATTTATTTTGTACCCTAATAAACCAACTCACAAGAAAGAACAAAATGACACCTAAAATAATTAAAGCTATCTCCATAACTACATACCCCCTTTATCTCTTTTCTTCTCTATACATTTTAATTCGACCATCCACATAAACTTCAAATTCTATGTACTCATTTTCATCTTCATATTCTATCTGAATACTATCTGCTGCTGTTGGAAAAACTTCAAAACCTTCTTTCAACTGCATATAAAACTGTTTTGCTATTTCTACATGCTCTCTTGAAAAAGGCTTTGCACCATATCCATTCCAATTTTCTTCTAATTTCAAAATTTGCTCAAATATATCCATACCTTACCCCTATATTTCTATATCATTTGCAATCAACAACTCATGCCAAAACTTCTTTGAACCTATTCTACTCTTTAACCCTTTTATTCCTTCTATACTATTCCACTCTTCAGTTCTTCGCTTCGCTTTCTCTATATCAAAACCATTATAATTTTTACTTACAAATTGCCACTTATTATGGTATACTTTTGTTCCACCATTGATTTTCTTTATTGTACCATCAATTTTAAAACAATAACTATCCCCAACTGTAGGTTCATTTGAAGTATCCCAATCTAAACATTCAATCAAACTTACAGAATTATCTTGAATATTATACTTAACAATTACAGGATTTAAAGTATACAACTCATAGACCTGCATACCATTTAATACTTTTTTGCAGGTCTCCTCATTTGCAGTTAATACCTTGATTAACCAGTTTATTCTCATTGGATTTTTCAGTTCTTCTATGAGTTCTCTTACATTACTGATATGCACATAATAACAATATGCTACCTTTTTTATCATATCATTTACTTCCTATCTTAAAGTTATCTCATAAATATTACCTTTCCTCTTTATATCTGCAATATCATCAAAAGTCATACTTATAAACTTATAGTATTCCACAGACTTTTCATTTCTTTGAAATCCTTTGGAAGTTAATTTACCTACCCCTGATTTATCACCTTCATATATCTGAATATATATTTTACTGCCCACTTTTTTACTCACTATGCTACGAATTTTCTCTAATATGTCAAAAATAATTTCGTCTTCTTTAATTACACAAAGTACATTAGCACAAACAATGATTTCTGCACCTTGCTTCTCTCTAAAATAATTTATTACAGTCTTATTATGTATATAACTACGATTATAAGGGTCATATACAAAGCATTTAATTCCCATTTCAGCTAAATATTCTATATTGCTATCATATTTACCACCACCAAAATCAAGAATTTCATCACCCTCTTTGAAATAACCTTTCTTATATATTGCATTTACTGTATTTATTGATGTATCTTTACTTGTATATTCTTGAAACATAAAATCACCCCTTTTTTAAATAATAATGTAAATTTAACCAATTGTCAAGATGATTGAAAAATAAAAGAGTGGTATAGCATATCACCATACCACTCTTTAACTTGTTAGCATTTATAGACCTTTTGCCAACTGTGCTAAATCTGTCATTAATTCATCCTTGAAAGATTTTAGAAGTTCTATTCTTGCTGCCTCTAACCCAGCTTTCATTTCTTGCATTAGTTCTTCCTTACCTTCAAGTAAGTCAGCTTTGAAACCTTCTAAAATGTTTTCTTTTTCTTTTCGCAATGACTCTCTGAAAGTTTCAACTATTGTAGGTTGCTGTGTTACTGTTCCTACTCTTTGGGTTCCCTTATCCTTAATATTCTTGGCAACAGTATTGAAATCAACCTTTTTATTTTTACTTACTGCTGCTACTGAAGGTGAAGCTGGTTTATCAACGATACCGTTAGGGTCTACACCAACCATTTCTCTTAAACGTCTAACCCCTCCAAAGTTCCTTGATAAGAAAGAATACATATCTTCCTCACCCATGTTCAACTCTCTGGCTATGTCAGCTACTTTCATACCTGTTTTAGCCAACTCTTTTACCTTTTCCTTTTTCCAGTCAAAATACTCGTTTCTGTTCATTTCATTCATACCTTCTACTCTCATTGTTCACAATCTCCTTTTCATAATTTAGTTTCAAGTTATTTCTTCTACACTTATCTTCATACTTGTATTCTCTCCACTATTACACAGTTTATACAAGATATAATAAATTTTTTTTATATTTTTTTATATTTTTATTTCTACCTCAATTATTAAATTTATCACCACCTTAATTATAATGTTTTTACCTATTACTCTACAATATTCGTAATTAAATAAAAAAAA
>JGI24709J26583_10000047_pt1 | contig 77970 bp, 68 predicted proteins | sample BioPla2DNA1_FD_26583 | JGI IMG/M metagenome (IMG submission 26583) | reverse complement strand
ATAATATTTTATGGTAATCTATAATATATGAAAAATAATTATTTTAGCAAAATAACTAATAAAATTTTATAACAATTGTATATTATTATAAACTTTTTTACATAGCTTTATCATATACTTGCCAAAAAAAATATATATGTTATAATGAAAATATTATAATATATTTGGAGGAAAAAATAATGCAAAAGTCAATTAAAAAGTCATTAGCAATTTTTTTAAGCTTGATTATCTGTATTATTGCTATACCAGTAACAATTGTTTCCGCTGAAAATGCGACTTCAGGAGGATTAAGCTATTACAATACTGGTAGTGGTTTGGTAATTACAGGATGTGATGAGGATTTAACTGAGGTTGTAATTCCTGATGATATTAATGGTAATCCAGTTAAAAGCATAGAAAATCAAGCATTCATTGGTTGTACAAAAATAAAAACTATTACTCTAGGAGCGAATGTTTCAAACATAGCTAATGGTGCATTTTCACCATGTACAGGTTTAAGAAATATCTATGTTGATGAAAACAATGACAGATTCTGTGATGTTGACGGAGTACTTTACAATTATGAAATGACAAAACTGGTTGCACATCCAGCAGCAAAGGCACAAGATATTTATGTTATTCCAGATACTGTAGTAGAAATTTTGCCTAGAGCTTTAGCATGGTGTGAATCAATAAACGAGATTATTATTCCTGACAGTGTTACAACTATTGGGAATATGGCATTTTTGTCTTGTTCTAGTTTAACAAGTATTGAAGTACCTGATAGCGTTGTTAGTCTAGGTAGCGAAGCATTCTCATGGAACGAGGGCTTGGAGGAAATTAAACTATCTAAAAATATAGATAGTATCGGGGATAGAATGTTTATTTACTGCTCAAACTTAAAGTCAATTGAAATCCCTGAAGGTGTTAAATCTATTGGTAAAGAAGCTTTTGCATATTGCGAGAGTCTGGAAAATATCGTAATTCCAGACAATGTAGAAAGCATTGGGGATAGAATATTCTCATACTGTTATAATTTGAAGGATATTACTTTATCTCAAAATATAGACAGAATTGGTGATAGAGCATTTTATTTCTGCGAAAAGCTAAATATTATTGATATTCCATTTGGAGTAACAGAAATAGCTGATTATGCTTTTGCATCTTGTCCAGCTTTAGCTGATGTAACAATTCCTGAAAGCGTAGTAAGAATAGGCAACAATGCATTTGCATGGTGTGAAAGCATTACAAGCCTAAACCTTCCAACAAGTGTTGAAACTATTGGTGATTCAGCATTTACACGCTGCATAGGTTTAACAGAAGTGGTAATACCTGAGGGCGTTATAAGCATTGGTGAGCTTGCATTTTCATCATGTAATAATATAAAAAGCGTTTCAATTTCAAGTACAGTTGAGAAAATAGGTGACTATGCTTTCTATTCATGTGGTAGTCTAAACAGTATAGAAGTTCCTGCAAATGTTACAGATATCGGATACAGATCTATTGGATACGGTTATTTCTTAGACGGTAGAAAGTGGATTTATGCAACTTATCCTGGTTTCACAATTATAGGGGATAAGGATACAAGTGCTGAGGCATATGCTGTTGCAAATGGTATTGCATTTGATGGAATCTATGAAATAGGTGACCCAAATGGTGATGGAGTAACAAATATTGCTGATATAGTTAATTTGCAAAAGGTGATTTGTGGTAACACTAAGTTGACTCCAAACCAAGCTACTGCATGTGACCTTAATAATGATGGTAAAATCGATGTTTTTGATTTAATACTATTAAAGCAAATGGTAGCACAAGCATAGACTAAAAGTTTATTATTAGGCGAAATGATTGAGGTATGCTTAATCATTTCGCCATTAATTTTACATAATTATAAGCTTTGCATTATTTTGTTAAAGGCTAAGAACTACATTATTGCTTGAAAGATTGACATGTTTTACAGAATATTATTATGACGAATTAATTAAAATATACATAAAATGTATGGTGTGTAGATATTATGACAGAAATCTGGTATACTATTAAAACAGATTATTATAAAGGATTAATGTGATATAAAACATTGATGAGAAATATATTAACATTAAAAAATGAAACCTTTTGTGTAGTTGCAAAGTTAATATAATGAGGGGAGGAATAATACGATGGCAATACAATCCTTAAAATCTGAAGATTGTATTGATGAAGTTTTTGATGAATATAAAGATATGGTTTTTCGGTTGGCCTATTCTTTAGTAAAAACTCGTCATGATGCACAAGATGTTTGTCATGAAGTTTTTTTGAGATATATCAAAAAGAATCAAGAATTTGAAAATGAGGAACATCGTAAAAAGTGGCTTATAAGAGTAACTGTGAATTGTAGCAAAAGTTTATTTTTATCATCATGGCGTAAAAATAACACAGAATTAGATGAGTCTTTGTATTCAAATTCTGGTGAAGTTGCATCAGAAATAAAAATAGATGTGCATGAAGCCCTATTAAAACTCCCACAGAAATATAAAACGGTGATACATTTATTTTATTTCGAGGAGATGACAATTAAGGAAATCAGTGATACTTTAGGAATAAAGGAATCTACAATCAAAACGCAGCTAAAAAGAGCTAAAGAAAGGTTGAAAGTATTATTGAAGGGAGGGTTTTATGATGAATGAAATAGAAAAATATAAACAGTATTATTCACAGATTAAGCTTGATGAAGATACAGAACAAAGAATAAGGAATGATATTCATTCAGTAAAACGAAAAAAAAACAGTCCTTTTTATATACATACTTTTAATCGATATGCAGCATTGTTATCATGTTTGCTTGTTATGGTTTTCGCTTTGGATAGTATTGTCGGCAGAGAATATACTCTCCCCGTATATCGTGTCGAAACTACTACTCAAGAAACCTCAGTTGATGAGACCGATACGGAAATTATAACAAATAATGAAACTACGGAATATGACAATGGTAATGATTATGAAGAGGATGTAACAGCTGTGCCGGATGTAGACACTTCTTCAGAGTATGTTACTGTTGTTCCGGATATAGATGATGACAATGAAGAATACATAGAAANAGAACATGAAGACAATACTTCGCCGTATAAGGAAACACAGCATACAACCAATAAAACATCTGGAACAAGACCACCTAAAAACACAGGAACCACAACAAAGCCCTCCTCTCCTACAACTAAGCCAACGGAAACCGTTAAAACCTCCCCTATAACAACATCTGGTACTTCAATTTCTTCCTATCCCACAACTACAACACCTATTGAAACATCATCTGTTATATCAGATATTCAAACAACTACTACATATATAGTAATTACAGAAACATCTATTCCATATATAACAGTTACCGAAGAAGGAGTAGAAGCTTCTGAAACAATTAGAACTGAACTTGAAACAACACAAGCTCATGTAACAACAGTTTATGAAGAAATTGAGGAAAGTGTTGATACAGACGCAACGGGACAAAATTATATTATTAATGTAATGGTTGAAGTTGATGCCAATAAAGATTTATCTAAAGTGATAAACAATAAAACATTTATTGGAATAAGTGATTATTATGTTATTGATTGGGAAATAATCAGCAGCTACGGCAACAAATATGTAGTAAAGTATGTATTAAAACTATCAAACCAAACTTGGGAGAATACTAATTCAGCTGTATTATGGATAAATAACAACCCAATAAATGGCCAGGTATATGTTTATCTAAGTAGAAATTAAATTGTGAATCAAATTAGAAACAGATAATAAAACGAGTATAATTAAAATACCCCTACATTTTGAATATAGGGGTATTTTAATTTAGTATCATATTTAATGGAATCTCATTTAATATCCATCGCCTTGTAACAGGATTTTTCATGTTGACATCATAATCCACCCAGCACACCGTATTTGTAGAATTAAGTATTGCAATTCCCCTTCGCAACCCTTTTTGTGGTTTGGTATCAGGATTGTTTGAAAGCCACTTTATTACTTTTTCCATTCTGGAGTCCTGTCGGTATAGACATTTTGGAATTCGGCCGGATGGGTTGGTGGAAAGTCTGTCACGAATAAGTAAGTCGCGTAAAATTTCACGCTCTACATAAGGTAATGTTGCACAGAATTCTTGTAGGATAGCTGTATAATCATCTAGCGACACGCCATGTCCATGTCCAGTCTTCTTAGCAAATTCAGAGTAGAATTCAAATGGAGATATACCACTTGTATTTAATACATAATCTATTGTTAAATGAAAGCGTCCACTATTATAAACTTTATTTATAGCATCTTCTGCAAGGTGTAGTAATCTAATATCCTCAANTGAAAGATAAGGTGTTGATTGAACCTGATATGGTGCATTTTTATCGAAATCACATGGAAATGTTTGCGGATTATTTCGCATTTCACTGCCATGAAGCAGTTTTAAAAAGCCAAGCTGGAGCATTTGTGCTTTTAAGTTATAAGCCCTGTTAAAGCTATTTATAAAACTGTTTAAATCCTCATGAGGTAATCCGGCTATTAAGTCGATATGAATATGCATATTTCCCATAGCGATAAGACGCTGAATATTTGTTTGTAAAACCTGAGTATTAGTTTTACGGTTAATTGCTGCTAGAGTTTTTTCATTAAATGACTGTATGCCAATTTCAAGCTGAACTGCACCAATCGGCATTTGTTCAAGCAGGACAAATGTTTCTTCCTTTAGGATATCCCCAGCAATTTCAAAATGAAAGCAAACACCTTTAGGTATCTCCTTTCCATAAGAGTTTAAAATAAATTGCAAGATTTTATTTGCATGAGAGGGGTTTGCATTAAAGGTTCTATCAACAAATTTGATTATCTGAGCACCACTATTTGCAAGCCTTATTAGGTCAGGAAATACCGTATCCAAGTTAAAATATCGTGGTTTATCGCAACTTCCCGATAAACAGAATGCACAGGAATATGGGCATCCACGACTTGTTTCAAAATAAGCGATACGATTGTGAATTGCATCAGAATAGCCAGATAAGAGTGGGGATGGGATTTTCTTCTTAGGTGCAACAGCTTCAATTTGGTAAATATTATTGCTGACATCCCGCCCACAAACTCCTGGAATTTCCTTGTAGATTTGTTCGGGCAATGGTTTGTTTATGTCATTAAATATGATAGCTTTTANAAAATCAGGAAAACTTTCCTCCCCCTCACCAGTCAAGATATAATCTATTTGCAAATTATTTTTAATAATATCTCTTGCACAATAACTTACCTCTGGACCACCTAAAACGATAATAACATTAGGTAAGTGCTGTTTTAACTTATTACAAAGGGCAAGAGTTTGGTTAATATTCCATATGTAACAGGAAAATCCGACAATAGCAGGGGACATAGCGATTATTTTTTCGAGAATATCTTCCGTTGGCTGATTTATGTTACATTCTATAATCTTAATATTGTTGTATAGTTCAGGTGCATATTTTTTTACACCAGATTTTAAACACCATGGAGCAGGTGAGGCGTGTATATATTTTGCATTCAGCACACTAAGCACTATTATTTTTTCCATATCCTTCTCCATTCTGAAATTTATTAATTTATTATTTTAATTATAGCAAAGTATTTAATTTATATCAAGATACGCTTATATCTTTGAACTTTTGCAAGGATAAATAATTCTTGAAAGAAATATTTGAATATGGTATAATTTTAAAAAGGGTGTGAGGTATGGTATGAATTTATTTGATATTGAAAAAGTTACTGATTCAGATGAGTTAATAGAAATATTGACTGATAATAAAAATATAAGAATTGAAAGGATAATTTCTGCAGGACATATTTCGCCGCAAGGCTTTTGGTATGACCAGGATGAAAATGAATTTGTAGCTTTGTTACAGGGAGAGGCTATTATAACATTTGAAGATGGGAGAATAAAGCTTAAAGCAGGGGATACTTTAATAATTCCTGCACATAAAAAGCATAGAGTAGATTATACAACTTCAGAACCATTATGTATATGGCTTTGTGTTTTTTATTAATGTTAAAAAGCTGTCAGATTAGCTCTGACAGCTTTTTGTTTATGGTGTAAGCCTATTAATATCTCTTGGGAACATACTTGTTTGTCTGATATTGGATAAATTGAGTAGTTTCATAACCAATCTTTCAAGACCGATTCCAAGACCACCATGTGGTGGGAGTCCGTATTTATGTGCTTCAAGGTAATATTTGAAATCTTCTGGGTCAAGACCCATTGACTGAAGCTTTGCAATCTGCTCATCATAATCATGAATACGCTGACCACCACTTGTTATTTCAAGACCCCTGAAAAGCAAATCAAATTTGCAAGCAAGACGAGGGTCTTTCTTATCATTCATAGCATAGAATGGAGGTTTTGAGGATGGGAAATGAGTTACAAAAATAAATTCAGAGTTAAATTCCTTTTTAGCATATTCACATAGATTTACCTCATCCTCAGGCTCTAAATCCAATTTATTTTTTGAAGCCTTATCACCAAGCACTTCCTTTGCCTCAAGCAAAGTAAGTGCAGGAATTTTATCAATAACAGGTAATTTAGCGTCCAAAATTTTAATTTCAGGTTGATAATTTTCTTCAAGGTAACTTACAATATATTTTAACAATGCTGTTTCCATATTCATAACATCATACATACTATCAATATAACCCATTTCGAAATCCAAGCTAATATATTCGTTAATATGTCTTGAAGTTGAATGTTTTTCAGCACGATAAACGGGTGCGATTTCAAATACTCTATCGAAGAAAGCAACAGCAGTTTGCTTATAGAACTGAGGTGATTGGTTTAGAAAAGCAGGCTTATCGAAATATTCGATATGAAAAATATTCGCACCGCCCTCAGCGCCCTGAGCTACAATTTTAGGAGTATGGATTTCAGTAAAATCATTTTTTAACATAAACTCTCTAAATCCATTACATACGCCTTCTTGAAATTTAAAGATAGCTCTTTCGTATGGATTTCTAAGAGCAACAGAACGCATATCCAAATTAACATCTAAAGAACAACCTAATTTTTTATGTGAAACATGCAAAGGATAGTCATTATTCATTTTAGCAATAACTTTAATAGACTTTAACAGGATTTCGATACCATTATATGCTCTATCATCTTCTTTAACAGTACCGACAACCTTAACATAACATCCTTCTTTTACATCTTCAAGAGTATCGCTACAATTATCGGGTGAATAAATAGTCTGAATGAGATATCTTCCTGTTCTCAAAATAACGAATGCAAATTCACTCATTTTTCTTACTTTATGAACACAGGCAGATATTTCAATGTCCTTGCCAATAGAACTTATAGCCTCTTCGACATCAAATTCCTTAATAAGCTGACTACCGTCAATTTTTAACATATATAAAAACACTCCAATCGATTTATAGTAAATTAACTACTTTAACTTAGCTTCAAGAGTTTCTTTTATTACCTGAGGTGTGCAGACTCCCTTTAGCTTCTTTGTGCATTGACCCATCAAGAAACCAAATACTTTAGTTTCACCATTTTTATACTGTTCAACAACAGCAGCATTTTCAGCTAGGACAGTTGATATAATTTCATCAGCTTTAGAAATATCGTTGACAATGAGAAACCCATTCTCCTTAGCAATATCTTCAGGTGATTTTCCTGTTTCAACCATAAGTCGTAGTATTTTTTTAGCATCATTTTTTGAAACCTTATCGGTATCAGCCATCTCTATTAAGCTAGCAAATTCCTTTGCTGAAAAAGGTAAATTATCCATAGAAACCTCTCCAAGATTTACTCGCCTTAGAAGTTCTACGGTAATAAAATTTGAAACGGATATCGGATTATTATAATTTTTTACTGTTTCATCATAAAAGTCAGAAATCAGTTTTTGATTTACAATAATTTGTGCATCAGTTTCAGACAAACCATATTCATTGATATAACGCTCAAGTCTTTTGTCTGGCATTTCAGGCAACTCAGCCCTGATAGCCTCTAAATCCTCATCAGTTAAATTAACCTGTGGAATATCTGGGTCTGGGAAATAGCGATAGTCATGAGCATCTTCTTTGTTTCTCATTGACTTTGTTTCGCCACGATTATCATTAAAGCGTCGTGTTTCCTGAATAATTCTTTCGCCATTATCGAGCATTCTTGATTGACGCTTTATCTCATATTCGATTGCACGACCTATTGATTTTAGAGAGTTTAGATTCTTGATTTCAACCCTTGTTCCGAATTCAGTATCCTCAGGCTTCATCAATGAAATATTAACATCGCAACGTAAAGCACCCTGTTCCATCTTACAGCTGCATACACCTGTATATTGAAGTAAAAGGCTAACCTGTTCTACAAAGGCTTTAGCCTCCTCAGCGGAGTTAATATCAGGTTCTGTAACAATTTCAATGAGAGGTATTCCGCCACGATTTAAGTCAACGAGTGATACGGCATTAAAATCGTCATGAATAAGTTTTCCAGCATCCTCTTCAAGATGAATGCGGTTAAGCCTTATTTTTTTCTCCTTACCATCAACATGAATAGGGACATATCCGTTAATACAAAGAGGAAATTCAAGTTGTGAAACCTGATATGCTTTAGGCAGGTCAGGATAGAAATAGTTTTTTCTGTCAAAAACAGAGAATTTATTTATTTCACAATTCATAGCTAAACCAGCTTTAATGGCATATTTAACAGCTGTTTTATTCAGAACAGGCAAAGTACCAGGCATACTTGAACATCCAGGACAGCAGCGGCTATTTTGTTCTCCACCGAATTCAGCACTACATGAACAGAATATTTTTGATTGAGTTAAGAGTTCAGCATGAATTTCAAGACCAATTACTGGAATATATGACATATTAAAACCTCCTTATATTAGCTCAGGAGAAACAGCATTAAAGCTTTTCTCAAAAGCATCAGCAACCTGAACAATAGTTGCTTCATCAAATTTTTTACCTATAATAGACATACCGATAGGCATACCGTTTGAATCATATCCACAAGTTGTAGAGATTGCGGGAAGTGAAGCGATATCAGATGATACGGTACAGATATTATCTAAATAGGTTTTGAAAGGAGTTGAAATATTTTCATCTGTTCGAGCAGCAGTGGAGAGTGTTGTAGGGGTAAGGATTACATCACATTTTTCAAATATATCTGCATACTCTGTGATAAATCTTTGTCTTAAAGCCAGTGCTTTTTTATAATAATCATCATATTGTTCAATTGAAAGCACGAAGTTTCCAAGTAGAATTCTTCTCTTAACCTCATCGCCAAAGCCTTCAGTTCTTGAGTTTATAATCAATTCATTAAAGTTTTCGCCTCTAGTTGAACGATGACCATATTTTATGCCATCTATACGGGAAAGGTTGGAAGCAGCCTCAGCAGAGGATAGAATTAGGTAGGTTGCGACAGCATATTTCAAGCTAGGCAAGCAACATTCAACGAGTTCAGCACCCATTTTCTTATATTTTTCAGCGGCAGCAAGAACGCTATTCTTAACTTCTGAGTTAATTCCGATATTGCTGTCATAGAATTCTTTTGGAATAGCAATTTTTAAACCTTTTATGCTTTCACCTATCTTAGATGTAAAGTCAATAACTTCAGCCTTTGAGGAAGTAGCATCATTACAGTCAAAACCAGCAATTGTATTGAGGATAAAAGCACAGTCATGAGCATCCTTAGCAATTGCACCTATTTGGTCCATAGATGATGCAATGGCAACAAGTCCATGCCTTGATACTCTTCCATATGTTGGTTTAAGGCCTGTAACACCACAAAGCGCAGCAGGTTGACGAAGGGAACCGCCTGTATCAGAGGCAATCGAAGCAGCACAAAGTGATGCAGAAACACTTGCAGCTGAGCCGCCAGATGAGCCCCCCGGAACCTTTGATAAATCAAATGGATTTTTAGTTTTAGCAAAAACAGAGCTTTGAGTGGTAGCACCTATTGCGAACTCATCAAGATTAGTTTTACCAAGCATAACCGCATTCTGAGAATCTAGCTTATCCACAACAGTAGCATTATATGGTGGAATAAAATTCTCAAGAGATTTAGAGGCACAGGTAGTTTTAATGCCATTAGTGCAAATATTATCTTTTATTGAGATTGGGATACCGCATAATGGGTTTGTATTTCCGTTATCAATTTTCTCTTGTGCCTTTTTTGCAGAATCCATTGCCAAATCTTCGGTAACTGTGATATAGCTTTGGATTTTATCGTCAAATTTATTAATTCTATTTAGATATTCTTGTGTTAATTCAATAGCAGAAATGGATTTCTTATCAAGCAGATCACGCATTTCTCTAAGCTTTAGATTTGTAATATTCATTATACTCTCCCTCTATTCAACAACTTTTGGAACAACAAAACAGTTATCACTGTTTATCGCGTTCATCAAGATTTTTTCAGTAGCCATACTTTCTTTAGCGACATCTTCACGCAAATCATTGATATTAACATTTTTGTTATCAGAAAGGGGATTATATACGATATCAACTTCCTTAATGATGTCAACAATTTCGATAATGCTACTCATATCACTTGAGAGTTTTTCCAATTCATTATCAGTAAAACTTAGCTTACTAAGGTTGGAAAGGTGCGAAATCATTTTTAAATCCAATTTTAAAACCTCACTTTTATAAAAAATAGCGATTTTATTAAGTGTATTAAATAATTTTGCATTTTTCATGCAAAGGAATACACCATTTAAATCATTATATCATTAAGACATTTAACATTATACTACATATTATAGTCTTTTGCAAGAATTTTTTTCTAGCTAATAAATAATGGTGTTGATTTTTTTAATAGAATGGTATATAATTAAAGTCATGTTAGAGTGTAAAGAGGAGTGATTCTTATTAAATTTAGTAAAATGCATGGGATAGGCAATGACTATATTTATATTAATTGCTTTAATGAAACTGTTTTAAACCCTAATGAAACAGCCATTTTTGTAAGCGACAGGCGTTTTGGTATCGGTTCAGACGGACTTGTCTTAATAATGCCCTCAGAAATTGCTGATTTTAAGATGAGAATTTTTAACGCAGATGGTTCAGAGGCAATGATGTGTGGAAATGCTACACGCTGTATAGGCAAGTATGTTTATGATAAAGGACTTACTGATAAAGAGGAAATTACGCTTGAAACAAATTCAGGAATAAAGCATTTAAAATTGTTTATTAAGGACAATAAAGTTGATGCAGTTGAGGTAGATATGAGCAAGGCTATTTTAAAGCCAAGAGATATTCCGGTTGATTCGGATTTAGACTTGTTTATATCAGAACCTGTTGAGGTAAATGGAGCAGAGTACGCAATCACCTGTGTTTCAATGGGCAACCCACACGCAGTAATTTTTATGGATGGCATTGACGAACTTGAGCTTGAAAAGATTGGTCCTTATTTTGAAAATCATTCACTTTTTCCAGATAGGATTAATACTGAGTTTGTAGAAATTATAGATGATAAAACCTTGAAGATGAGAGTATGGGAAAGAGGTAGTGGAGAAACCTTTGCTTGTGGTACAGGTGCTTGTGCAACGGTTGTAGCTGCTGTTCTTAATAAGCATTGTAGGGCAGATGAGGAAATTACTGTTCATTTGCGTGGCGGAGATTTAAAGATTACCTATAAAAGTGACGGAACAGTTATGATGACAGGACCTGCTACTCATGTTTTTGATGGAGAGATTGAAATATAATAAACAATACTGGAGGATAATATGGCTAAAATAAATGAAAACTTTTTTAATTTGACAGAAAGCTATTTATTTGCAGAGATTGCAAAGAGAGTAAAGGCTTTTACAGAGGCAAATCCTGATAAAAAGGTTATAAGATTAGGTATTGGTGATGTTACACTTCCAATTGCACCAGTTGTAATTGATGCTATGAAAAAAGGTTGTGACGAGCTAGGCAATAAGGAAACCTTCAAGGGCTATCCGGATTATGAGGGTTATGCTTTCTTAAGAGAGGCAATTGCAAAGTATTATGCNAGCTTTGNTGTAAGTGTTGGCGCAGATGAAATTTTTGTATCCGATGGCGCAAAGAGTGATGTTGGAAATATTGTTGACATATTCGGGGAAGATAATACAGTTTTAGTTACAGACCCTGTTTATCCTGTTTATGTAGATACAAATCTTATGAGCGGCAGAAGGGTTATCTATGCTAATTCAACTGAAGAAAACGGTTTTGCAGCTATGCCTGATAAAAATGTTAAGGCTGATTTGATATATTTATGTTCGCCAAATAATCCAACAGGTTCTGTTTATACAAAAGAACATCTAAAGGAATGGGTTGATTATGCTCTTGAAAACAACGCTATAATTTTGTTTGACTCAGCATATGAGGCATTTATCACAGATGAGAGTTTGCCAAGAAGCATTTTTGCGGTTGAGGGTGCAAGAAAATGTGCGATTGAATTCTGCAGCTTGTCCAAGACTGCTGGCTTTACAGGAACAAGATGTGGGTATACAATTGTTCCGAATGAGCTAGAGTTAACAGCTTCAAATGGCGAAAAGATTAGCCTTAAAAAGCTATGGTATCGCAGACAGGCTACTAAATTTAATGGTGTATCATATCCTGTTCAATGTGGTGCAGCAGCAGTTTTTTCTGATGAGGGGCTTGCACAAGTAAAAGAAAATATTAACTATTATATGGAAAATGCAAAAATAATTGCTTCAACTATGGATGAGTTGGGCATTAGCTATACTGGCGGAATTAATTCACCTTATATTTGGTTGAAATGTCCAAATAATATGTCCAGTTGGGACTTCTTCGATTATCTTCTAGAGAATGCATATGTTGTAGGAACTCCTGGTGAAGGCTTTGGTAAGAATGGTGATGGCTGGTTTAGACTTACAGCGTTCGGTGACAGAGAAAATACAATAGAGGCTATGGAAAGATTTAAAAAACTGATTTCAAATATGAAATAGGCAGATTATGTTAGAAAATAGGATTAAACATTTATAAATAAGATAAGGGAAGTTATGTTAAAGCTTCCCTTAATTTTGTTTCTTATGCTGTATATTATAAGTTATAGAATTCAATATATTGTATGGTGTAATTCTTGAAGCAAGAACACATATTTTCATTTTTAATGTAGGGATAATTAGAGGATTACCCTTCAAGGCATTGTCAATGCCATATTTAGCCACACATTCACTTGATGCAGGTTTGACATCGAATCTAACTCCAGCACGGTTATTAAAATTGGTTTCAACAGGACCAGGACAAAGCACACAGATTTTAACATTACTTTTTTCACGCCTTAATTCCTCATGAATAGCCAATGTTAGGTTCAATATATAGCTTTTTGACGCATAGTATGAGGAAAACAGCGGACCGGGCATAAATCCTGCAGAAGATGAGGTATTAAGAATAATTCCATGATTCCTGCGTTTAAAATCAGTGAGAAACAACTTTGTAAGGATATGCACAGCACGGATATTGACCTTGAGCATTTCAAGCTCACTATCAAGGCTTGTTTTCGTGAAGTTCCCGAAAACACCGAATCCAGCGTTGTTTATAAGCATATCTATTTTCTTGTTTTTACAGGTATGATATAGCTTAAACGGAGCTTTTTCTTCAGCTAAATCCAGAGGAATTACTGCTACCTTGTTATTATATTTTTGTTTTAATTCATCCTTTAATTTATATAATTCAGCTTTATTTCTTGCGGTCAGGATTAAGTTCCAACCCATACTGCCAAGATATCGTGCCATATCCCTGCCTATTCCAGAGCTGGCACCTGTTATTAACGCTGTCATAAATGGCACACTCCTAATTATCTAATTATATTTTATAATAAAATTATATCACAAAAAATCTTAATAATCCACGATAAGCTTGATTTAAATATAATTTAATTTTTTTTGGAAAAGTATAGACTTGAATAAAAATATGTAGTATAATATACTGTAATTGATTAAGATTTACATTCTGGAGGTAAAATTTAATGGCGAAGTTAAAAAAAATATCAGCAGCTTTTATTGCATTTCTTATGATTATTTCAATGGTAGGCTGTGGTGATACTGCATGGGCTGCAAAAATTGATGGTTATGAGATAAGGGCTGGGATTTATATTTATTATTCTTATAGTGCATATATGACTGCTTTGGATAAATTACAGGATAAGGGCATTGATACAGAGAATAAAAAGGAAGTTAAGAAAGCAAAGATTGACGATATTCCTGTTTTGGAGTGGGTTCAAAATGAAACAACTAAACAGTTAAAAAAATATGTAGCAATTGAAAGGGAATTTGAAAGATTGGAGCTTTCCTTTAGTGATGATGAGCTTTTAGAAATTAAGCAAAATATAGCAAGTATCATGGACAGCTATGGTGATATGCTTGCAAAAAACGGTATTGGTGAGCAGTCAATAAAGGATGTTATTACATCAAACTATAAGAATGACTTAATAATGAGAAAATATTATGGTATAGGTGGTTTAAAATCTGTAACTGAGCAACAATTGAAAGATTATTATATAGATAATTATGCAAGAATTAAATACATTAAAGTTGATTTAAAAGATGGTTCAGGAAATTTATTAGAGGGTAATGATAAAGAAGACAGAATAAAGATGGCTGAGGAATATCTTCAAAGGCTTAAAGATGGCGAAAGCATAGATGATTTGATTGATGAGTATTCTGAATTTACAGAATCCTTAGCGTCTGAAGCAGCTGCAGCTACAGCAACTGGTGAAAATGGAGAAACTTTGGAAACTACAACAGTTACAACAACTAGTGTAACTACTACGGAAATAACCGATACCTCTGAAGAAGTTACAAAAACAGATGAGAATTCAAATGAAGAAACTGATGAGGATGAAACTAGCGTAACAACAATTGAAAGCTCTGATGATGAAGATACTAATAATTCAGAGGAAACTACTACAACAAACCCATATAAGAATGAGGCAATAGTACGAAAAGTAACAACTGCTGAACAATCGGATGAAGATGAATCTGATGAAACAACAACACTTAATTATAGTCCTTCAAAAAAGAGTAATGAGGCTATATTTGGTGATGCTATAATAGGAAAGCCATTTCTTGTTCAGGAGGATGATGCTTGTTATATCATACTAAAGCTAGATATTGAAGAGAGAATGACAAATGACGATTTATGGTCAGAGCAAATGAAGGATTCAATAATGTATAATCTATATTATGATGAGTATGATGAAATGATTGATGAAATAGCTGACAAATATGAAGTAGTTAAAAATGAAGCAGCATATGATAGATATAATCCACAAAAATACGAATTTGATTTCGGAAATTATTAAACTTAAAATCGATTTAAAGAGGGAATGCTTAAGAGTGTTTCCTCTTTTTTTTACTCCAACTTAATTTTGGTTACAAATTGATTACAGATTATAATTAACTTGCAATAATACATGCTTTTTTAACAAATTTAATGCTATAATATACTAATACAAAAAACTAATAAAAAATTTGAATTCGAGTTAAAAAATATATATAATAATTTATTTAAGGGAGGATGTTTTAAATGGATGAGAATTTGAAAAGTGTAATTCTTAAACGAATTAACAGGGTTTCAGAAGGGTTGCAGAAAAACAATATGGAGTTTTACTATGCAGAAACAAAGGAAGATGTTCCCGGCATTGTTGAAAGCCTTTTAAATGAGGGGGATATTGTTTCAAGCGGTGGCTCAATGACATTGAAGCAATGTGGCGTAATTGATTTATTAAAGAGCAATAAATACAAATATCTCGACAGAGATGCTGTAGGTATTGACTCTATTGACCAGCTTTATCGTGCCTCATTTTCAGCTGATGCATATTTGTCCAGTGCTAATGCTATAACTGAAAACGGCGAATTGTATAATGTTGATGGTAACAGTAACAGAATTGCTGCAATAGCTTTTGGGCCAAAATCGGTGATAATTGTTGCGGGGTATAACAAGATTGTTAAGGACATTTATGAGGCACAAAAGAGGGTGAAAATGGTATCAGCACCTGCTAATGTTCAAAGGCTCACATGTGCTACATATTGCTTTGAAAGCGGTAAGTGTATATCGTTAAATTCTGGTGATTCAGAAATATCAACTGGCTGTAATAGTGACGCGAGGATTTGTTGCAATTATTTAATTTCAGCAAAACAGAAGCATAAGGGCAGAATTAAAGTAATTATTGTTGGAGAAAGGCTTGGATATTAAAATAAAAACAAAAATCACTGATTGATGAAAATCCTCAGTGATTTTTTGTTGGACATTTTTATATTTTCCTTTTAATATTATTGATTAGCTTTTGCGTTGCAATATTTAAGCTATCAAAATCAATGGATTTAACATAATATTCTTCAAGCTTTCTATGAATATCATTTGCTGTTGTGATGGCTGATGATGCCTCAAGGGCTAATTCTAAGCAGGCTTTTTTATCAAAGGAAATTTTTTGTTTTTTAGAAGATAGAGTTTCTTTATCATAGAAACGGTTAAAATTAATAGCCTTTTCCCCATCAATTTTAAGCTTGTTAAAGAAGTTGCATGATATAAATGCAAGCTTTAATTCCGGTATCAGCATATGTTCGTATGTATTGCTTGATAAAGCAAGACATTCGCTTATTATTATTTTAAATCCACGCTTCAGAGCTATATCCGATATCGACTTTAAGAAGTAATCACTGCCTGCAAAAAAGTCATCGTTAAGTGTATATATTCTATAATCGTCGGCTATTGGATGGGTGATATAGCCTTTTGAGGTGAAAGCAGAAATTTGTCTGAACTCAATTTCACCATGCTTCTTTTCACCTTTAGGAAATAATTTATGCACAAGTCTGTTAATAAATCCATCAAGTTTATCAGTGAGTATACAGCTATAGGCTATGGAATAGATATTACTGTTGAGTGAGGCAAATGCCCGAACATAGCGTTTTGCCTGGCTATGGCATTTATTATTTTCATCTGTGCAATAAATTATGGCTTCCTTATGTGGCAGCAATTTATTATTATCCCAGAACTCACCAAGATTAATTATTTCCTGTGAAACAGCGGGATAAATCGGATCAAATACATGTGGTGAAGTGCCATCAACAATTATTGTTTTCAAATCATTAATTATTACAGCATCAAGTGATGAAGTATCAGTGGAGCAGTAGAATAGCTCTTGATTCTTGTCATCAAATTCCGCTACTACTTTTTTCATTAAGGTGGATTTACCAGTACCGGGACCACCTTTTAATATATAAGTATAATAATTAATTTTATTAATTAAATGAGAAAATTTTGTTTGATAGCCAACAGGGGAAATGCTTCCTAAAAAGTAAAGCTGCTTGTTGCTCATTTGAATCCCTCCAATATGATTTTATTACATATTATGTTGAAAACAACAAAATGCTACAAGGATTACTGATTAATAATCATCATTGGTTGTTCTTCTGTTTTTTCTAAAAAGCCATACTTTTCGTAGAATGAAACATTTGTATTACTGCATATTAAAATTTTACGGAAGGTATCTTTATATTGTTCGAGCATATATTTAACAAGCTTACCGCCAATACCTTTTCGTTGATAATCAGAATGTATCAAGAGGTATGGAAAAAAGACATTCATCTCAGTATCTGATATTGCAGTCATCATTCCCACTAATTTCAAATCATGCCATGCAGAAATGACTGTTTCGGATGACATTATTGCTTTATAGAGCTTTTGAGGGAATTTTGCTGAATCCCAGCCAACAGAGAGAAAGAGTTGAGTTATCTGATGCATATTAAAATTTTTATCTGATTTATAAATTATCATGTTTGCCTCCGTAAGAAATTATAGAAAACCTTTGTTTTAATTATATAAAAAATCGTGCTTGGCTATTCTTTTATCTACATCTTTACAAAATGAAATATGATTTAAAGGAATAAGGGAATAAATGTTTATCTTTGGGAATAAGTGAATAAAGCTAATGATATAGTTATGAATAAACCGACAAATACATTCAAAAAGCCTTAAAAGACTTGACCAAATGATAAAAAAGTAGTAATATTAAAGAAAAGAAATAATTAAGGGAGTAAATTATTATGTCAAAAAAATTCATTGTTGAAACATCTGCAAGACATGTGCATGTTAGTAAGGAGGATTTGGAAACCCTATTTGGCAAGGGTGCAAAGCTTACATTTAAAAAGGAATTATCACAACCGGGTCAGTTTGCTTGTGAAGAAAGGGTTACAATAGTTGGTCCAAAAAGAGATCTAAAGGGTGTTACAATATTAGGCCCTGAACGTCCATCTACACAGGTTGAAATATCTGCTACTGATGCTCGTTCACTTGGAATAACTGCACCAATCAGGGAATCAGGTGATATTAAGGGTTCAGGTGCTTGTAAGATAGTTGGTCCTTGTGGAGAGGTTGATATCACAGAAGGAGTAATTATTGCTAAAAGACATATTCACCTTACACCTGAGGATGCTGAAGAGCTTGGCGTAAAGGATAAGGAAATTGTCTGGGTTAAGGTAAATACTGATGAAAGAAAAGCTATTTTAGGTGATGTAGTGGTAAGAGTATCTGATAAATTCTCTCGTGCAATGCATATTGACACTGATGAGTCAAACGCTATTGGTGCTGGTTGTTTTTCAGAAGGAGAAATTGTAAGATTTTAATTATTTAGATAATGTTAACAGAATATTCAATAACAATAGTTTAAAGATATTGACAAGTATTATGCATAAATGCTATAATATTAGGGACACTAAAAAGTGTAAAATTATTTAATTAAAAATAAGAAATCACTACCGCATAGGTGATAAATGTGTTATCAATAATATAAAATTAAAAATGCGGAGAAAGAGGAGTATTATGGCAAAGTATGAATGCGTATGTGGATATGTTTATGATGAAGAAATAGGTGACCTAGACGGAGGAATAGCTCCAGGAACAAAATTTGAGGATATTCCTGATGATTGGGTTTGTCCTGTATGTGGGCTTGAAAAAAGCAATTTTACAAAAGTTGAATAGGGGATAATTATGCTTAAAATCAAGGACGATGTTTATTTTGTAGGTGCATTTAATCCTAATTTACGAGTCTTTGATATTATTATGACTACTGAGTATGGGACAACATATAATGCATATTTAGTGGTGGGAGAAAAAATTGCACTGATTGAAACAGTGCATAATAAATTCAAAGATGTTTTATTTGATAATATCAAGGAAATCTGCTCGCTTGAAAAGATTGATTATATAATCTTAAATCATACTGAGCCTGACCATTCAGGAAGTGTAGCAGATTTAGTACAAATTAATCCTGATATCACAGTTATTGCTACAGCAGCTGGAATAAAGAATTTAAAATCAATCACAAATTTAAATTTTAATGAACAGATTGCTAAAACAGGTGATAAGCTTGATTTGGGTAATGGCTTGGAATTAGAGTTTATTACAGCTCCTAACTTGCATTGGCCCGATTCGATGTTTACTTATTTACCAAGCAGGAAAATTGTGTTTACTTGCGATGTATTGGGCTCACATTATTGCGAACCACAGGTAATGGATAGTAAACTAACCTATCCAAAGGCTTATGAAAAAGCACTTTTAGAATATTATACTGCAATATTTGCTCCATTTAAGAAATTTGTATTGGATGGGTTGGACAAGCTTGATAAGCTGGATTTTGATACAGCCTGCACAAGTCATGGACCTGTTTTGCAACAGGAGCTTCAAAAAGCAATAAGCTTATATCGTGAGTGGTCTGCACCTGTAGAACGAGGTAAAAATGTTGCAATTTTCTATGTATCAGCTTATGGCTATACGAGGGAGCTTGCAAAAACAATCAGAGATGAGATTGAGGCAGCGGGAGTAAAAGCTAAGGCATACGATATTATTAAAACTGATAGAAAAGTATTGCTTGATGCAGTTGAAGGAAGCACGGCTATTATGTTTGGCTCACCTACAATTAACCGTGATGCACTTAAGCCCGTGTGGGATTTGATTTCATCAATGGATGCAATCACAAATAAAGGCAAGCTATGCTTTATATTTGGCTCATATGGCTGGAGTGGAGAGGCTTGCAAGGCTCTTGAAGAAAGGGTTAAGACATTAGGATTAAAGCTATTTGGCGACAGCTTAAGAGTTGTCTTTAAGCCAAGTGATGAAGAAATTGCTAAGGCTAAGGAAATTGCTAGACAGTTTGTTGAAACGATTTAGTATTATTGTAGTGAATGGTGAAGTGCCGGGGACGGTTACTTCACTGTTTTATTAATTGGAGGATTACAACGGATGAAAAAAATCGGAATAATAGGTGCAATGCCATCGGAGCTTGCTGACATAAGAAGTATTTTAGGTGAAACAAGTGTAAAAAAATACTCAGGAATTGAGTTTTATATTAATGAGGTTAATGGGAAAGAGATTATAAATGCTTGCTGTGGTATTGCAAAAGTAAATGCCGCAATTTGTGCACAGGTTATGATTGACAGGTTTAATGTGGATGCAATTATAAACACAGGTATAGCTGGCGGAATGAATTCTAAAGTAAAGGTATGTGATATTGTAATATCGGATGAGGTTTTGCCACATGATTTGGAATTAAGGTTTTTGGAGAATTATCCTCCTTATTGCAGCGTGTTTAAGGCTGATGCTGGGTTAATTCAGCTTGCTCAAAAGGTATGCGGGGATTTCGATATAAACTGCTTTGTTGGAAGGATTGTATCAGGAGAGTCTTTTATATCTAGTAATGAGGTAAAAAAGCAGATTGTTGATAAATTAAAACCTTATGCAGTAGATATGGAAAGTTCTGCGATAGGGCATTGTGCCTTTATGAATAATATACCATTTGTAAGCGTCAGATGCATTTCTGATAATGCTGATGATGAGGGCGCTATGTCATTTGATGAATTTGAGAAGATTGCTGCAAAAAGGGTTGCAGAAATTGTATTAGAGATGGTTAAGTATATTTAAAAGAGTGATAGTGTATATATCGCTTGTGCTATAACTTTTTCGTTATTTTTGTGGGGAGAAAATAAATATGTATTCATTTGATGATGATTTTTTTAAAACTGAATATAACAACTATTATGATTTAAGAGAAAAAGGGTTGAAAAAGGAAGCCAACAAGAAGCTGGAGGAGTTGATGGAGTACTTTGATTCCCTTGATGATAAAGCAAAGAGAAGCATTTGTTATGAATTGTGCAGGCTTTATTTAGAAACAAAAGAAATATCAGAGCTGCAATTTCCGTTGTTACACCGTATAATAGCAATACTTGCTATGGATTGTGAAGAGAATAAAATGCCTCAAATGCGATGGTATTATCAATTAACAGGTGATAAAAAAATGCTCAAAAGGGCTTTTGAGCAGAAAAAGGATGATGAGATAACCATTTATTTGATGGTAGAATCCTTGCTTTATGAATTATGGAACGGGGCACTTCATATGCCATACTGTTGTTTGCTTGAAAAGGAAAAAAGTGATACTCTGCTTAATAAACTTAGGGAAATTTTAGATAGCAATGATTTATCCGATGAAGTAATTGAGGAATTTGAGTATTATTCTAATCTTTATAGCGATTGGTGGAAATTCGACAAGGATTTATCTGCTAAGGGTTTTTTGGAATGGTGCGTAAAGAATAAGCGTGATTATAAGTGGGTTAAGGAATACTGTTTTGATAAGGATTAATTTAATAAATGTATCATTTTATATAAAATAATACTTGAAAAGTGAAAAAAATTATTGTATAATTATGGGGTAAATAATTAGAACTTTTGGTTGGTGTTTTAACTAAATCTTTAAAGGGGAGGAATTGATTTTGAAAAAGTTATTTGCACGAAAAATAAAAGCATTGGCAACCTGTTCTGCCATTTTATGCACTGCATTAACTTTTCCAGTGGGAATGAATGTTCAAAAAGCTGAAGCTGTTGAAGTTGATGCAAATTTTGCAAAAGCACTCCAGTATTCAATTTATTTTTATGATGCTAATATGTGTGGTACAGAAGTATCAGAAAATAACGAATATTCATGGAGAGGTGATTGCCATACTCAAGATGCAACACTTCCGTTAAACAGCAAGTATACCAATATGTCGGACAGCTTTATTGCAGCACATAAGGATATATTGGATCCAGATGGTGATGGAACAGTTGATGTTGCTGGTGGATTTCATGATGCAGGTGACCATGTAAAATTTGGACTACCTGAGGCTTATTCTGGCTCAACCCTTGGTTGGGGATATTATGAATTCAGAGAAGCATATGAGAAAACTGGACAGGATGCACATATAGAAACAATTTTGCGTTATTTTAATGATTATTTTATGAAATGTACATTTAGGGATGCAAGTGGAAAGGTTGTTGCATTTTGCTATCAAGTAGGGGATGGAGGCATAGACCATAGTATTTGGAGTGCACCTGAGCTGCAGGGAGATATGTTTAGGCCTGCACGATTTGCTACTTCTGAGGATGCAGCTACTGATTGTGTTTCAAACTCTGCTGCATCACTTGCAATAAATTATTTAAATTTTAAGGATACAGACCCTGAATATGCAGAAAAATGCCTTGACTATGCTATTGCATTATTTGATTTCGCAATAAATACACAGAATAAGGACTGTGGAAGCGATGGCGGTGGAGGTTTTTATACCTCACAAAAATGGGAAGATGACTACTGCTGGGGAGCAGTATGGCTTTATACTATAACAAAAGAAAAAAAATATCTTGATATAATTTTTGAATACCTTGATTATTACGCTCCATCATGCTGGGTACACTGCTGGAACGATGTATGGGGTGGAGTATTGTGCTTATTAGCAGAAGCAGACGATAGAGAAAACTTTGTAGGCGCATACAAGGAATATACAGGCAAGGTATATGAAGATATTGATTTCTGGAGTCAGGTTGGAAAGACCGTTGATGTATGGATGACTCAATATAATACTCCTGGTGGATATGCGTTCTTAGACCAATGGGGTTCAGCAAGATATAATACAGCTGCACAGCTAATGGCACTTGTTTATGATAAGCATAATGGCGGCGTGTCAAAATACAGTCAATGGGCTAAAGGACAGATGGAATATTTAATGGGTGATAACCCTCTTGGAAGATGTTACATTGTTGGATTTAATGAAAATTCAGTAAAATATCCTCATCATAGAGCAGCATCAGGTTTGACAATGGCTGAAGACCCTCGTGAACACAGATATGTTTTATATGGAGCATTGGTTGGTGGACCTGGTGCAAATGATGAGCATAACGACACAACTGCAGACTGGATTTTCAATGAGGTAACAATTGACTATAATGCTGCATTTGTGGGAGCTTGTGCAGGACTATACTATTTCTTTGGTAATGATTCAATGCAGGTTACACCTAATTTTCCACCTACATTAATTGAAGAGGAAATTGAAACAAGGTACTGGGTTGAGGCATTTGGTATTGATGATGGTAAGGTAACTGCTGTTACTTTATATGTTTTTGGAACAGCCCCTGTTGCTGACAAGAAGATTTCAGTAAGATATTATTTTGATACAAAAGGAATGAGTTCACTTGCTCCTAATGATTTAGAATTAAGGCAGTATTATGACCAGGTTTCAGCAGAAACTGAGTTTGCTGCAAAGCTTTCAGGCCCATTCCAGTATAAGGATACATCAATATATTATGTTGAGGTATCATGGCCAGATTTTGCAATAGCAAATTCAAATAAGAAATATCAGTTTGCAATAGGAAGTTACAATGTGAATAATAAATGGGACCCTAGCGATGACTGGAGTCATCAGGATTTGGCAATTGCAACTGATGCGTTTACAGGAGTTACAGAAGAAACACCATATATTTGCGTTTATTCAGATGGAAAGCTGGTTGGTGGAATAGAACCAGATGGTTCAACTCCAGTGAAGGAAGTTACTCTAAAGGATGTAAAGAAATCCGTTCTTGGTGTGAAAAAAGCAGTTGCTGCTGAGGACTTGAACAATGACAAAAAGGTAAATGTTTTTGATGTAATTGCAAAAAAAAGGTCAATGATTAATAAATAACTAACTAAATAAAATCCGTTACTCAATTAAGAGTAGCGGATTTTTTATTGAATAGGTATATGAGATTATTCTTCAATAATTTTCAATATTCTAGCTGGATTTCCACCAATTACAACATTATCTCCAAAGCTTTTGGTTACAACAGCACCTGATGCCACAACAACATTATTGCCAAGTGTTACACCAGGATTAATAATGGCATTACCACCTATCCAACAATTATCGCCGATTGTAACTGGTTTACCTAATTCTAAGCCAAGATAGCGTTCACTTGCCTTAATAGGATGAGTAGCTGTGTATATTCCAACTTGAGGTGCAATCATGCAATTTTTACCGATAGTGACTTTGCATACATCAAGGATAATACAATTGAAGTTTGCATAAAAGTTTTCTCCAACATGAATATTAATGCCATAATCGCAGTAAAATGGGGGTTCAATGTAAATTTGGTTACCAGATGAACCAAAGAGTTGTTTTAAAATATCGTTTCGTTCTTTTAGATTTGTAATAGATGTTTTATTAAATTTTTCAGTTAAGATTCTTGCATTATATCTAAGCTTAACCAATTCCTCATCACTTGGATTATATAATTTTGATGCAAGCATTTTTTCTTTTTCAGTCATATTTTCTCCTAAATTATTACAGAGATATACAATCCTTACCTAAATCTTTTGCTCTATAAAGGGCAGAGTCAGCCTGTTTGAGTAGTATATCTTTTGAGCATTTATCATTGGGCAATAGAGTAACTACTCCAACAGAAATAGTAACAACATCAGAAATTTCAGAAGTTTCATGTGCTATTGTTAAGTCTTTAATAGCTTTTCTAAGCTTTTCGGCAACCTTGAGTGCGCCTTTTCTATCTGTTTCAGGTAGGAGACAGGTAAATTCTTCTCCACCCCATCTTGCAACCAGGTCGCTAGGGCGTTTAAGTGTTTTCTTCAATTCTTTAGCTACCTTTATTAAACACTCATCACCTTCAATATGCCCATATGTATCATTATACTTCTTAAAATTGTCGATATCCAGCATAAGTAAGGAAAGCTGCGTATTAGAACGCCTAGCTTTTTTAATTTCTTCAGTTAATGCCTCATCGAACCTACGCCTGTTAGGTATTTTTGTGAGTGGGTCAATGAGTGATGTTTCTTTAAGGCAGTCTTTATATTTTTTTAAATCAAGGTGATTTTTTAGTTTTGTTTTAACAATAGGAATGCTGAATGGCTTTCTTATAAAGTCAATAGCACCGAGCTTTAGTCCATATTCCTCACTTTCAGTATCCTGTAATGCAGTAAGAAAAACTACGGGAATATCTTTAGTTTTTTCATTTTCACGAAGTTTGGAAAGGACTTCGTAACCGTCCATTCCGGGCATTGCGATATCAAGAAGAATAATATCGGGTGGATTTTTTAAAGCACTATCCAAAGCATCTTTTCCGTTTGTTATAACAGTAATATCATATTCAGATGACAAAGCAATTTTAAGCAACTCTAAATTCATAGGTGTGTCGTCGACTATCATGACTTTTTGTTTTTCATCAGGATAAAAATCTATATCATCCAAGAAACCACTCATATAATGTATATTTTTATCTTTTGGTGAATAAAGGAGAGATACTATTGAATATTTTTTAAATATTCCAGTCAAGTTATTTAAATCTAGTGGCTTAATAACAATTTCATCCATACCAGCTTCAAAGCATATGTTTGGATTATCGGTAGTAGATATTCCGATTATTGGTGTATGCTTAACGCTACTTTCTATTTGTCTTATTTGTCTTGTAGCCTCAAATCCGTCCATTATGGGCATACTGCAACTCATAAGTATGATATCATAATCAGCATTCACAAATGCAATTACAGCCTCTTGCCCATTATAGACAACATCATAATTATAATATTCGTTTGATAGATGAGAAGTAATATTATCTATAATTAATTGGTCATTTTCAGCAATAAGCAATTTTATTTTGTTATCAGTTGGAGTTAGTGCTAGAGTATGATTTAATGAGTTATCATAGTAAGAAAAATTAACATTATTAAAAGCTTTAACTAATGAGTTATAAAGACTGATTTTTCTAAAAGGCTTATAGATTATTTCGATATTCTTATTTACAATATTAAAGGGTATTTCAGAAATTATTTTTCTTGGACATAAGATAAATAAAGGTATATGCCTTGATGGATTAATTGATTTTATAATTGAAGTAAATTTATAGCAATCAATATCATATGGATCATGCGAAATGATTATGGCATTATAATCATGGTTAGGATGTTTTAAAATATCAATAATTGCATCAGTACTGCTTTGATTTTCAATTGCAACAACACCCTGTTCATTCAAATATGTTTTTATTATATTATTTGTTACAGTATAATTTCCAACAATTAAGACTTTTATATTTTTAAGTAAGGAGTAATCGCGTTTATTATATTTAGGAATTGCTTCAGGCTTTTCAAGCCATACAGTGAAGGTAAAGGTAGTACCGATACCAACCTTACTTTTAACCCTAATAGTACCGTTCATTTCATTTATAATGGATTTAGAAATATATAATCCAAGCCCACAACCTTCAGTATTTTTGCAGGTAGAATTTTCTGCCCGTTTGAATGGTGTAAACAAATCTTTTATTGCATTTTGAGGAATTCCGATGCCAGTATCCTTAATTTTGATTGAAATTTCATATTTATGTTCATTTGAATTATTTAGTAAAGCTTCGACCAGTATGCTTCCCTTTTCAGTAAATTTAACAGCGTTATTAAAGATATTTGAAATCGCCTGGCGGAGTTTTATTGGGTCACCTGATACAAATTGAGGAACATTTGGGTGAATAAACAGATTAACATCAATTTTTTTATTATAAAAATCTGCGGTGAATGGAATTACAGCATCCTCAATTGCATTATGTAAATCAAAAGGTGTATTTTCAATAGTAATACCTTTAATGTAAATTTTAGAAAGATCAAGAATATCATCAGTTAATTTTTTCAAGAGCTTTGATGAAATTTTAATGTTATTTACAAATTCAGCCTGCTGTTGAGTAAGTGTTGTATTTTCTAAAAGGTGTAAAAAGCCCATAAGTCCGTTTAAGGGAGTTCTTATTTCATGTGACATATTTGCGAGAAACATACTTTTAGCTTCACTATTAGCTTCTGCAAGTTCCTTTGCTTTTATTAATTCATCAGCAGTTCTTTTTTTATTTGTAATGTCTTGTGAAATGCCAAATGTACCACAGATTTCNCCATCAGCATTACGAATGGGAGCCTTATAGGTTTCGTAAAAAAAAGTACCGTTTTCATTTTCAACAANCTCTTCAAAATGAGTGCGAGTACCTGATTGCATTACAATTTTATCTCTTTTGATATATTGTGCTGCAATTTCGGACGGGAAAATATCAATATCAGTAAGACCAAGAACCTGGTTCGAGTTTTTTTTCCAGGTGCTGAGAAAAGCTTTATTTACATCAATATAGACGCCTTCAGTATTTTTAATCCATGCCTGTATTGGAAGTGTATCGAAAATTGTCATTAATTTAAATTCTGCATTTTTAAGTTCGGTTTCAATATTTTTTTGATAGGTAAAGTTATTCATTATAATGATATATTCTTTATTTATTTTTTTATCAAGAACATCACCATGCAATTTACAGTGTATAGCTTTTTCGTTGGTTTTTATTGTTAAACCAAAATTGTGTATGCTTTCTTTATTTTTTATACATTTAATAAGATAATCTTTTTCTGAAATATTAGAAATCGAACAAATTTCATCAATAGTTTTACCGATTAATTTTTCTTTATTGTATCCTAGAATTTCAACAAAAGCAGAATTTAGTTTATTGAAGGTAAGCTTTTTGATATCAATTATAGCAATGATAGATGGGCTTAATTCAAAAAGAGTTTGAAAAGGACACATATCAATGCTATCAAAATTGCTTAAGCTATTCATTTCGCACCTCCATACACATAGATAGAGCAAAGGATTATTTATACTTTGTCATCTAATTTTCACATATTACCTTATTAAAGTAAATATTTAAATGTAAACTTTTTGTAAATTTTCTTTTTAATTATTACAATACTTTGTATTTTTCAACTACATTTTCCAATAATACGATTTTAGAATTGTTAATTTTTCCATCAATAACATCGCTTAGCAGTTGATTAAGAATAAATCCAATTTCTTTTCCTTTGAAACCNATATTAAGTAAGTCATATCCATTGATTGCTAATTCTGAAACNGATATACACTCATTGTCTGTAATAATTTTTTTAGCAATTTGCTCAACTTCTTCTAATTCACTGAGTTTTTCAAGACAGAAGTCCATTTTAGCACTTGCATCAGCCTTTTGAACATCAATCAGTTTAAAGAATATTTTTTTTCCTAGTTTTGCCATAATCCGCTTTATGTTTTTTTTACTTTTAAGAGTATGACTATGATACTGAATAAGCAAAACAATTTCTTCAATTGTCTTGTTATCATATTTTAATCGTTTTAGTGCCTTTTTTGCAAGTTCAGCACTTAAATCAGCATGATTTGGAAAGTGCCCAAAGCCATTTTCGTCCAAAGTAAAGCAAGCAGGTTTACCAGAATCATGTAAAAGCATTGCAAGACGAACTACTCTATCTTGACTGGCACAGGCAACAGCTAGTGAAGAGTGAACCCATACATCGTATTTATGATATTTACTATGCTGTTCAAAGCCAATAGAATCTTTTATTTCAGGAAGAAACACAGCAATAACATCACTATATTCAGTGAGAACTGAAAATACACCACTACCCATAATGAGCTTATCCAATTCTGCATGAATTCGTTCTGATGATATATCGAGGAGATTATAACTTAATTCATGAATCTGAGCACTTGTTTCATGGTCAATCTGAAAACCAAGCTGTGACGAGAATCTTATAGCCCTTAGTATTCTTAAAGCATCTTCTTGAAATCTAAGTTTTGCATCACCAACACAAACAATTTTTCTTTGCGTAATATGTTTTTGTCCATCAAAAATATCAACTATGCCATGCTGAGGACTATATGCAATGGAGTTTATTGTAAAATCTCTTCGTGATAAATCTTCGGCAATATTTGCGGAGTAAATAACATTTGAAGGGTGGCGTTTGTCTATATATTTGCCATCAACTCTATAGGTGGTAATTTCCAACTGCATTTCACCGATTATAACAGCGACTGTGCCATGCTTTATTCCTATATCAATTGTTCGATATTCACTAAAAATTTCTTTGATTTGCAATGGCAATGCGTTTGTTGCTATATCATAGTCAACGGGAATCCTTTTTAATAACAAATCTCTGACGCAACCACCAACAATAAATGATTCAAATCCATTAGCATTTAATTTATTAAGTGCAATTACAACAGGTTCTGGAAGCTTAAACATAGTTACTCCTTTATAAACATAATTGTAAAAGTTAAATGTGCGTTGATTTGGTTTTCTTTTCAAACGGTTATCATATTGTTATCACATTGAAGGTTATAATATAGATATAGTTTAAATATTAGAGTAAATTTAAAATAATAAGGAGGAAGTTGTTATGTTTGATAGAAATGATAATATGTTTAACAATAATACAGATAGCATTACTAATCAGACCAGTGAAGTAAGCTATGCTCCAATAGATGAAAATAATAGCATGGGTAAAATTAAAATGAAGAAGAGACTCAAAGGATTTTTTAAAGCAGTTGGAGCATTGGTTCTTGTAGCAACTATATCAACAACCTCAATTATAGGGTACAAATGGTTTGAGGAAAATGAACCATTAGAAAAGGTGGAAAAAATTTTTACATTTGGTTATAGCGATAAAGAAAAGGATAAATCCAAAGATAGTGAAGATTCGGATAAATCATCAGGTTCTGAAAGCTCTGGAGCAGACAATTCAATTCAAATAAAGGATTGGGTTGAGCTTGCATCAAGAAAGAATGCTTTAACTATTCCGGAGATTGTAGAAAAGGTAATGCCATCAGTGGTTGGAGTATCCTCAACACGAGTAAATGGTACATCAACAGGAACTGGAATAATCATGACAGAGGACGGTTACATTATTACAAATTGTCATGTTGTAGAAGATTCAAAAGAAATAATGATTGTACTTGAAAACGAGGAACAGTATAAAGCAAAGCTTATTGGAAGCGATTATCAGACTGATTTAGCTGTATTAAAGATTGATGCAGACGGTTTAACAGCAGCAGAGTTTGGTGATAGTGATGACCTTGTTGTAGGTGAACTTGCAGTAGCAATTGGAAATCCATTGGGATTTGAATTATTTGGCTCTGTAACAAGTGGTATAATATCAGCACTTGATAGAGAGATAACAATAGATGATAAAAATATGAAGCTCATACAAACAAATGCTGCAATGAATTCAGGAAATTCTGGCGGACCTTTAATAAACAGCTATGGACAAGTAATTGGAATTAATTCAGTTAAAATAACCTCAAGTTATTATACAAGCGTTGAAGGTTTAGGTTTTGCAATTCCGATAACAGAGGCGAAAATAATAATTAATGACTTGATAAATGTGGGATATGTAACTGGAAGACCATCGCTGGGTATATTCTGTCAGGAAATAGATGCGATGACTGCAAGGTTCAATAATCTTCCACAGGGCATATATGTTGTATCCGTTAATGAAGGTGGTGCTGGGGATAAGGCAGGAATTAAAGCTGAAGATGTTATAATTGGAATACAAGGCCAACCAATAACTACTTATACTGAATTTAACGCGATAAAGAATCAATATAAGGTAGGAGATAAGATAACCATTACGGTATCGAGAAAAAACCGGGATATAGATCTTGAAGTAGTTTTAGAAGAGGCATCAAGATAAGGTTTTAAGATAATGTTTGATTAATTTTTCCCCTCCAAGTTTAATTTAATATAGATAAACAGGCAGTATAATTGAGTACTGCCTGTTTGCTTTTTAATTTGGATTATTATTTTGGCAGTGATTAATAAAAAAAGCTCTTACAGAAAGATATGATGAAAAAATCAGAATTACACTTAAAATCAACAACCAAATTGTAACAATATTGCGTGTGGAATAAACTTCGCTTACAGGAACAATACCAAGAATAATTTTATCATCCTGGATAGAATATCTTACAAGTGATTTTTTCCCATTTATCTTAGAGTAGAAATCACCAGATTTATTTTCAAAATCAAAATCATCTTCATTAAACTGAGAGGTCAGTCCAACAACCTCAGAGTTTGTATGGCTTAAATATTTATATGTGTTGATATCAAGGATTGCAGTACTGCCATTTTTATAAAGAGGAAATTCAGATGTTACAAGTGAAATATCTGAATAGGTTAATGCTTTGCTTAATTTTTCGGGGGTATATACAATTTGAACTATACCGTTACTGTCAATTCTTGATGTTCCGGATATTAGGACTAATTCGTCGTTAACCGTTGAAACTATTGTATCAGAATAATTTTTATTTTTAATTGCCTCAGTAAAAAAGGAGTTAGAGGCTATTTCCTCTTCATGCTGATTTGTGCTGTATCTTATTATTCCATTTTCATCAGTTATGCTTATTTCATCAGCACTGATTAGCGACCTCATTTCTTCCAATGCAACTTCATTTTCAAGTACAGAAGGATTTTGAGCAATCAGCATGGAGATAATATTTGCCCTATGTTCATAATCATTAGTAAACTCTTCTAGAATAAAGTTTGTTTCAATTTCATTTTCTTTAATCTTATTTTCAAGCTGATGGAGTCTTTTATCAATAGTTGAACGGGTATTTGCCTTGCTTACAACTCCTATTGAATAGTAGGCGGTTGAAACAATAAAAACTGAGGATAATATCATGGATGTTAATATTAGTCTATATGGGTTTTTTCTCTTCATAATATCCTCCTTTCAAATATTAAGAAAAATGTTGCTCAGTGCGTTTGACAAGTTCGTTGTAAATATAATATAATTTTTGCACATTGTTTTCAAGGAAGTAATAATGCATAATATAAGGTATAACCAAACCGAGAAGAATAGCAATCAGAAGGATTAGTGCAGGTATTTGAGCTACGAGGTAAATTCCGATTGAGATAAACAAGAGTACAGCAAAAAAACAAGTTACTATAAGATGAATAAATCGTTCATGTTGCATAAAATTTATCTGTATAAGGTGTTCGTGTATTAATTTGTCGTAATCGCATTCTTTATTATTGTTTATTATATCCTCAATATATTTAATATAGTCATTAAGATATTTTTTCATTCTAAAAATCACCGTACCAATTTATTTTAATTATTATAGCATATTTATTCCGTTTAGGCAATTAAATATGATTTTTTTACAATGTATCTTTGCAATTATGCNTTACACTTTTGAACAGATAATCATCTGATTGCATTATAATATTCATTATAAATAGTTAAGCCTATGCTTTAAACTAGCTGTCACACAGGATTTTGTTCATCACCATTTTTTAACTAACATATCTATTGCAAATCTACAAAAAAGTCATNTATTTATCAATGTTAAAACTTGACTTTATATTATGAAAAGTGTTATAATCAAATAGATATGTATATATCCATGCATATGAGAAATACTACATTACAGTATTTTATTGAATGAATGGATGTATGAAAAATGATTAATAATTATAACGCTTATCAATTAAAAGAAAACGGAAATGAAGATGGAAATCAGGATAATGACCAAAATGAGAAAACAGATATAGAGGAAACATTAGACCAGGCGAATTTAATTGAAAAAACAGGTGAGGTAGTTCCGAATAATGCGAAACACCTTATTCATTGCCTTACAATTATAGGTCAGGTTGAGGGGCATTATGTTCTGCCATCACAGAATAAAACCACAAAATATGAGCATATAATACCATCACTTGTTGCAATTGAACAGGACAGGTCGATAAGAGGGCTTATTATTATTCTGAACACAGTCGGCGGCGATGTTGAGGCAGGACTTGCTATTGCTGAGCTGATTGCAGGAATGAAAACGCCTACGGTATCGCTTGTTGTTGGGGGCGGACATTCAATAGGAGTGCCTCTTGCAGTAAGTGCTAAGAAGTCATTTATAGCCCAGTCGGCAACTATGACAATACACCCTGTAAGAATGAATGGATTAGTCTTGGGAGTACCACAAACAATGTCTTATTTTGAGAAAATGCAAAACAGAATAATAAATTTTGTGACATCTAACAGCAGAATTACCGATGAAGAATTCAGGAGACTTATGATGCAGACAGGTGAGCTTACTATGGACTTGGGCACAGTTATTGACGGGGAGAAGGCAGTTGAGATAGGTTTAATTGACAGCATAGGTGGTCTTGGTGATGCGATTGAGTGTTTATATCAGATGATTGAGGAAACTGGTGAAAAGTATCCTGATACGGTGCAAGAGAATGGGGTGGAGCAATCGTGATGCACACTATAATAAGCCTTGATGATGTATTTTATATGACTGTAAAGAATATTAATACTATGCCTGCACCGATTAATAATCTTGATTTAACTAATCCGATGATTGATAGGGAAATATTTTCGACTAATCCAAACGACTTTCTTGATAGGTTGCGTATGGAGGGTCAGCTTATTTAAGAAATATTCATGTTAGTTAGCAAATACAGATGAAAAGGGCGGGTTGAACTCGCCCATTATGAATTTACGGAGGCGACATATGACAATATTTGAGGCTATTATACAAGGAATTATTCAGGGGTTAACAGAGTTTCTACCTATTTCAAGCTCAGGGCATTTATCAGTTTATCAGCATCTAACTGGCAATAGCGGTGAGACAGGATTTTTAATGCTGGCTGTTTTACATCTAGGTACGCTGGTAGCAGTTTTTATAGCGTTTTGGGATACAATNTGGGCATTAATAAAAGAATTTTTTGTTATGCTAAAGGATATATTTACTNGGAAGTTTAAGTGGAAAGAAATGAACGGTGAGCGACGAATGATAATAATGCTTATAATTTCGCTTTCAATGCTTATACCATTTTACATATTCAAAGACTTTTTTGTGAGGATTTCAAAGGATAATGATATAATAGTTGAGGGAGTTTGTTTTTTATATACATCGCTGATACTATTTTTATCTGACCGTTGTGTAAAGGGAAAAAGAGAACCAAAAGATATAACATTAAGGAATGCTGTAACGGTTGGAATCTTTCAAGGTGTGGCATTAATGCCGGGAATATCGCGTTCGGGTTCGACGATATGTGGAGGTCTGTTTAGCGGTTTTACAAGGGAAACAGCAGTGAGCTTTTCTTTTATATTGGGTATACCAGCTATTTTAGGTGGTTGTCTCCTTGAGGTTAAAGACGCATTTGAGGCAGGACAGACTGAGATAAAGGTATTGCCATTTTTAATTGGCTTTATAGTTTCAGCTGTTGTTGGAATATTTGCGATAAAATTGGTTAAATGGTTGATAAAAACTGATAAGTTTAAAGTATTTGCATTCTACACATTTGTGTTAGGAATAGTTGTGATAAGTATTGGAATAATTGAAAAGGTTGCTGGAAAAGGCATAATGGAGATTGTGTAGAGTTTCTACAAAGGAGGGAGAGCGGAGAAGTGGCAGAAAAGAAAAAAAAAGGGACGAAAAACACCTCATCCGCAAAAAAGGAAAAACAGCCAGAGGTCACAACAACAAATATAAAGAAAAAAAATAAAAAAACATATACAAATCAGTTTTGGTCTGTAGTATTGTTTGCGGCAGGAATTTTAGTTTTTCTTTTAATAATTATAGAAGGCAATTCAGGCTGGTATTGGATACATAATGTTATAAGAGGACTATTTGGTTTTTCAGTAATTTTTGTACCAATAATCTTGATTTACACATCCTTGCTTATTGCAAGGGATGAATCTCAGGAGATTGTAGCAGGTCGTGTCTTATGGGGCATAGGTCTAATGATGCTTACAAGTGCCATTGTCCAGATTTTTATAGTAGGAGAGATACCTGGTTCTGATTTCGGATTGAAGATAAAGAATCTTTATGATAATGGTAGGAATTTAAAGGGTGGAGGAGTTATAAGTGGTCTGGTAGCATGGCCACTGTTGAAGCTTTTCGGTGCGATTGGTGCAAAGATTATTATTCTATTATTGTTCTTTGTATTCATGATGCTACTTACTAATTTCGGGCTATTTGACTTTTTTGGATTATTTTATAAGCCAGTTAAAACAGCACATGGCTATATGAAAAGAATAAGAGAAGAGAACGCATTAATTGATGAGTATGATGAAGAGATAGAAAAAGAGAAGGAGCTTGAGAAGAAAAAAGACAAGGAAGCCTTAGGGATATTTAATTCTAAAAAGAATAAGCCAGTATTGCCAAACAAAGATTTTGATTTGGATATACCAATAACAGTGGGTGGAAATAAGGTTAAGGATACAGGCCTGGACATTCCTATTTTAGATAAAGAGGTTAATGCTGACAAGTCAAAAAAGCAGAAACAGAAATCAGACGGTGAGCCAGAAATTGAAGAATTAATCAATCGTGCTATGGAGGACTCAATCAAAAAGAAAAAAACAGAAGCCTATACACAGGATGAATCTGTAGCTAAAGCTCAAGTTGAAAGCCCATATAAATTCCCTCCGATTTCTTTGTTAAAGCAAGGTACAAATACAGAGGTTGATGTTAATTCGACCATTGAGATGAAGCAAAAGGCTGATATACTTGTTGATACACTTAAAAGCTTTGGCGTACAGACGAGGATTGTAGGGATACATAGGGGACCGACAGTTACAAGATATGAGGTACAGCCATCTGCAGGAGTAAAGATTTCAAGGATTACAGGTTTAGCTGATGATATTGCATTAAATCTTGCAGCTGCGGGCGTGCGAATTGAAGCACCTATTCCTGGAAAATCAGCTGTTGGTATAGAGGTACCGAATGAGAAGAAGGACCTTGTTACATTGCGTGAAATTCTTGAAAGTAAAGAGTTTAAGACATCAAAGAGCAAGCTCACATTTTGTCTTGGAAAAGATATTGCGGGTAATGTTGTACTTGGAGATGTTGCAAAAATGCCTCATGTAATAATCGCTGGAGCCACTGGTTCAGGTAAATCAGTTTGCACTAACTCAATAATTATGAGTATACTTTATAATGCATCACCTGATGAGGTAAGGCTTGTCCTCATTGACCCTAAGATAGTTGAATTTAAGGTTTATGATGGGATTCCGCATTTGCTTATTCCAGTAGTTACAGACCCTAGAAAAGCAGCTGGTGCGTTGAATTGGGCTGTTCAGGAAATGCTTAAGAGGTACCAGCTTTTTGCAGATAATAATGTTAGGGATATTACTGGCTATAATGAATTGGCGGCAGAAAGAGAGGACATTACTCCGATTCCTAAAATTGTAATTGCAATTGATGAGCTTGCAGACCTTATGATGGCAGCATCAAAAGAGGTTGAGGACGCAATCTGTCGTCTTGCACAGATGGCAAGAGCGGCAGGTATGCATTTAATTATTGCAACACAGCGTCCTACTGTAAATGTAATCACAGGTTTGATTAAGGCTAATATTCCAAGCAGAATTGCTTTATCTGTTATGTCGCAAACTGACTCTAGAACAATTTTAGATATGGGTGGAGCTGAAAAATTATTAGGACATGGTGATATGCTTTACTTTCCATCTGGTATGCCAAAACCAGTAAGGGTACAGGGGTGTTTCTGTTCTACAAAAGAAATTGAATCCGTTGTTGAATTTATAAAGAAGGAAAGCCAGCCTGATTACAGCGATGAAATTTTAGATGAAATTGAAAAGAATACACCAGTGATACCTGATGAAAAGGAATCCCCTGAAATAAGTGGTACAGATGGTGATGATGAAATAATAGAGAAGGCAATTGAAATAATAGTAGAGGCAGGACAAGCGTCCACCTCAATGCTGCAGCGACGATTGAAATTGGGGTATGCGAGGGCTGCAAGAATTATGGATGAGATTGAGGGCATGGGCATTGTTGGAGAATCAGAGGGTGCAAAGCCTAGAAAGGTGCTTTTGAGCAAGCAGCAATGGGCAGAAAGAAAGATGAGAGGTAATATTTAATAAGTATGTTGAAAGTGGTGCTGTAATGGATGGATTTTTACCTATATCAAGGCAGGATATGCATGAGATGGGGATTGAGCAATTGGATTTTATATTGGTAACTGGTGATGCATATGTTGACCATCCAAGCTTTGGAATTGCAATAATTTCACGATTACTTGAGGCAAAGGGATTCAGTGTCGGAATTATTTCACAGCCTAACTGGAAAAGTGATAAGGACTTTAAGGCTTTAGGTGTGCCTAAATACGCATTTTTAGTTACATCCGGCAACATAGATTCAATGGTGGCACATTATACAGTTGCAAAACGCAAGCGTTCTGATGACGCTTATACTGCTGGTGGAAAGGCCGGAAAGCGTCCTGATAGGGCAGTGATTGTATATTGTCAAAAGCTAAGGGAAATATTTGGAGGTATCCCTATAATAATAGGTGGGCTTGAGGCGTCGTTAAGGCGTTTTGCACATTATGATTATTGGGACGATGTTGTAAAGCCTTCCGTTTTAGTGGAAAGTAAAGCTGATTTGCTTTTGTATGGCATGAGTGAAAATCAAATCATTGAGGTAGCAAACAGACTTAAAAATGGTGAGGATATTAAAGCATTAACTGATATTAGAGGAACCTGTTATCTTACACAGCCTGTAAATACTCCCATAGGTTCAGCTGAATGTCCAAGCTTTGAACAGGTTTCTGTAAATAAAGAAGCCTATGCAAGGGCATGCAGAATACAATATGACCAGCAGGATGAGGTTTATGGAAGGACTGTGATACAGAGGCATGGCAAGCAGATGCTGGTTCAGAATCCTCCCGCAAAAAGTCTTACACAGGAAGAGCTTGATTTTGTTTATAGCTTGCCGTATAAGCGAACATATCACCCATGTTATGAGTCAGAGGGAGGAGTTCCTGGAATTGAGGAGGTAAAGTTTTCGATAACTCATAACAGGGGCTGTTTTGGGCACTGTAATTTTTGCTCAATAGCACTGCATCAAGGCAGGCGTATTTCGTGTAGAAGTGAGGAATCAATTTTTGAAGAAGCTGAAAGGATTATGCAAATGCCTGATTTTAAAGGTTATATCCATGATGTAGGCGGTCCAACTGCGAATTTCAGGCAGCCATCCTGTCAGAAACAGCTTGAAAAGGGATTGTGTAAAGGAAAGAAGTGTTTGGCACCCTTTCCTTGCAAGGCTTTGGAGGTTGACCATACGGAATATCTTCGAATATTAAGAAGATTAAGGAAAATAAAGGGTGTAAAGCGTGTTTTCATTCGTTCAGGAATACGCTATGATTATTTGATAGAGGATGAAAATGATGAATTTATGCGTGAGCTTATTAAGCATCATGTCAGCGGACAGCTGAAGGTTGCACCTGAGCATTGTTCAGCAGTTGTGCTGGATAAGATGGGTAAGCCGCATATTGAGGGATATAAGCGCTTTCAGGAGAAGTTTTACTCTATTACAAAGGGGATTAATAAAGAGCAATATCTTGTTCCATACCTTATGTCATCACATCCAGGAAGCACTTTGCGAGAGGCAATTGAGTTAGCTTTGTTTTTAAAGGAAAATAATATTCGTCCTGAACAGGTACAGGACTTTTATCCAACCCCTGGAACAATTTCAACTTGTATGTTTTATACAGAGCTTGACCCATATACAATGGAGAAGGTGTATGTGCCGAAAACATCTCATGAAAAGGCAATGCAGAGAGCGTTGTTACAGTATTTCAAGCCACAGAACAGAGAACTTGTGATAGAGGCATTGAGGCGTGCAAACAGGCATGATTTAATTGGAAATACTGAAAAATGTATAGTTACAGACAATTCCAATGGTGGAAAAGTCACTAAAAGCAAGGTTAATAAAAATTCAAAGCATACATCTGGTTATAGAAGTGAAAGGAAAGGCGAATGGCAAAGAGTAGAACAAAAACGCAGACGAAAAAGATAAAAGGTAGATTAAGTGCGATAATAGTATGTATTTGTTTGCTTGTTGTAGCAACACTTGCAATAACTGATTACTTTGGTATTTTCACATATGAAAAATTAATTAGTGTTTTTGGACTCAATAATGGAGTTGTTGTTGACGGAGATTTAAGTGTTCATTTTATCAATGTCGGACAGGGTGATTGCTCATTAATTATAAGTAATGGAGAAACAGCTCTAATTGATGCAGGTGAGGCTGAAAATGCTGATACGGTAGTGTCTTATCTAAATTCACAGGGAATAAAAAGGCTTGATTATGTAATTGTGTCACATCCTCATTCCGACCATATGGGAGGAATATCGATAGTGCTTGAAAGCTTTGAAATAGGAAAAGTGATTGTTCCGAAGGTTTCGGAGGAAATGACACCTACGACTAAAACCTACAAGGTATTCTTGCAGACAGTGCAGAATGAAGGCTTAAAGCTAACGCCAGCAAGGGTTGGAGATGTGTATAATTTAGGTGAAGCAAGTCTTGAAGTGCTTGCTCCAAATTCAGAATATAAGGATTTGAATAATTATTCAGTGGTAGCACTTTTAACACATGGTGAAAATAAGTTTTTATTTACAGGTGATGCTGAATCAGAATCCGAAAAAGAAATGTTGAAAAAAGGACTGCTTACAGGCGTTGATGTTCTCAAGGTTGGTCATCATGGAAGTAATACATCCTCTAAGAAAAAGTTTTTAGAGGTAGTGAGGCCTGATTATGCAGTGATAATGTGTGGTGATAATTCGTACAATCATCCGCATAAGGAAACTATTGATAATTTACTTGAATATACCGATAATATATATAGGACTGACCAGCAAGGGACAATTGTGTTTATTTCCGATGGTGAAAATTTGAATGTTCGATATGAATAGTGGAGGGGTTTAATGTTAGTTATTGATAGGTTTGAGGGAGATTATGCCATTGTTGAAGATGGAAATAAGCATATTAAGCTAGAGAAAAAAAATCTCCCCCCCGATGCAAAGGAAAGTGATGTACTTATTTTTGTTGATGGAAAGTATATAATAGACAAAGAGCAAACTCAGAAAAATAAAGAGGAAATAATAAAGCTGCAAAACAGCCTATGGGAGTAAATATGCAATATGATGTTATAATAATCGGTGGTGGTGCAGCAGGTTGTATTGCCGCAATTACAGCTGCTAAACAAGGTCGTATAGTAGCTATTTTTGAGAAAAACGGCAGGCTGGGGAAAAAGCTGCTGATAACAGGTAAGGGTAGGTGCAATATTACAAATAATTGTACGCAAGAGGAACTTATGCAAAACATTCCTTGTAATCCAAGATTCCTATATAGTGCCTTTTCACAGTTTTCACCACAGGATGTAATGGATTTTTTTGAAAATGAAGGTGTGCCGCTTAAAACTGAACGAGGGAATAGAGTATTTCCGCAAAGCGATAAAGCAAAGGATATTGTAGTGGCATTGGAGAAATGCATTAAGGAATATGGAGTTAAGCTGGTTGCAAATAAGGTTACAGCACTTATTTTGGAGGATGGAGTATGCAAGGGAGTTAAATGTAATGATGAGGAATATTTTGCCGAATCTGTTTTGATAGCAACAGGTGGAAAATCATATCCTGCAACAGGCTCAACAGGTGATGGCTATACTCTTGCAATTAGTGCTGGGCATACTGTTACACCGCTTAAGCCTTCATTAGTGCCTATTGTTGCTGAGGAAAAATATTGTTCAGATATGATGGGTTTGTCACTTAAGAATGTCACGCTTAACTTATATGATGAAAAAAAGAAGATATATAGCGAAATGGGCGAAATGCTTTTTACGCATTTTGGAATATCCGGACCATTAGTTTTGAGCGCAAGCTCACATATACGAAATATGGAGCGAGGTAGATATAAAATTTTTATTGATTTAAAGCCATCACTCAGCGAAGAGAAGCTGGACTTGCGAATACAGCGTGATTTTGCTGATAATATAAATAAGAGTTTTATTAACTCTTTAGGTAAATTATTGCCGAATAAAATGATACCAGTGGTTGTGGGATTATCCGGGATTCCTTTTGATTTAAAGGTAAATAGTATAACCAAAGAGCAAAGAAAAAATCTTGTAAAGCTATTAAAGGCATTTCCGATAACGGTAACGGGTTTTCGTCCTATTGAGGAGGCTATTGTAACAAGTGGCGGAGTATCTGTAAAGGAGATAAATCCTAAAACTATGGAGTCCAAGCTTGTAAAGGGATTGTTTTTTGCTGGAGAGGTTATAGATGTTGATGGTTATACAGGTGGATTTAATTTGCAGATAGCTTTCTCAACTGGGTATTGTGCAGGACTTAATATATAGGAGAAGAAATGATTTATGGATAAAAAGAAAATTAATATTGCAATTGATGGACCAGCTGGAGCTGGAAAAAGTACGATAGCAAAGGGTATATCAAAGAAGCTGGGCTTTATATATGTAGATACAGGTGCATTATATAGAGCAATCGCATATTATGTTTTAAAAAAAGGAAAGGACCCATCACTTGAAAGTGATGTTGAGCCATTTTTGAGTAAAATTGCTGTTGAGCTGAAATTTATTGATGGTGAACAGCGAGTATTTGTGAATGATGAGGATGTTTCCGATAAGATAAGAACGCCTGAGGTATCGATGGGCTCATCAACTGTTTCAGCAATTCCAAAGGTAAGGGAGTTTTTATTTGAGCTGCAAAGGAAGATTGCAAGGGAAAATGATGTAATTATGGATGGCAGGGATATTGGAACTGTTGTTCTGCCGAATGCTGATTTAAAAATTTTTCTTACAGCCACTCCTGAGGAGAGGGCAAGAAGGCGTTATAATGAGCTTAAGGATAAAGAAAATTCGCCCACATATGAAAAAATACTTGCAGATATTAAAATTAGGGATTATAATGATAGTAACAGGGCTGTTGCCCCATTGAAACAGGCTGATGATGCTATTTTACTTGATACAACAGATTTGAGTCTTGAAGATTCTATAAATAAAGTGGTAGAATTTGTTAAAAAATTACCGAATCAGTAAAATGTTAAAAAATTACCGAATCAGTAAAATAGGAGAGTAGTAATGATTAAAGAGGTTTTTGAAAGTGATAGAGAAAGCTTTATACGATTAATGAAAGAATTTTATGATTCTGATGGTGTTTTGAATAAAATACCTAATGAAAATTTTGATAGAACCTTTGATGAAATTATCAACTCAAGGGTATATGCAAACGGATACTTGTTTGAACTGGACGGTAAAGCGGTTGGTTACGCTTTGACAGCAAACACCTACTCTAATGAATCTGGCGGTATGATTGTATGGATTGAGGAGATTTATATACAGCCTGAATACCGTTCTAGAGGACTGGGTAAGGAGTTCTTTAAGTATATAGAAAACAATATGGGAAGAGATGTAAAGAAGATAAGGCTTGAGGTAAGAGAGGACAATGAAAGAGCAGTCAAGCTTTATGAGCGTCTGGGATTTAGCAAGGTGGAGTATATGCAGATGGTTAAGGTTTATAAATAATATTAATGGAGAGAAGATATGTATACGATTGCAAGATATATTGTACTGCTGATTTATAAGATTGTATATAATCTATCCTATGAGGGTGTTGAGAACATTCCCAAAGAGGGTGGAAGAATATATGCATCAAACCACAGAAGCTATGCTGATCCTGTTCTGATATCTTTACCAGTAAGAAAAAGATTTGCCTATATGGCTAAAGAGGAGCTTTTTAAAAATCCGTTTTTTTCTGCACTCATAAGGTTTATGGGCGCATTTCCCGTTGTAAGAGGAAGTGGCGATATGAAAGTAATAGATGAGGCAATAGCGAGACTTAATAAGGGTAGAAATCTTGTAATCTTTCCTGAGGGAACACGCTCTAAGGATGGAAGGGTTGGCAGAGGTAAAACAGGTGTTGCATTAATTGCAGCAAAAGCAAATGTGGATGTTATACCTGTTGCAATAGTTTTTGAGGGTAAATTAAAGTTTCGAAAAAAGGTTGTTGTTAAATATGGCAAGCCGATAAGTGCATCTCAGTTACAGATAGGTGATAAACTTGTGCCATCAGAACTGAAAAAATTGAAAAATATGGTGATGGAATCAATTACAGAACTTGTTGATTACAGATAATTTACATATAATAAAAAGGATAGTTTTATGGTTGAAATAAAAGTAGCTAAGACTGCTGGATTTTGTTTTGGGGTTGACAGAGCAGTCAGGCTTGTTTATAATGAGATACAAAAGGGCGAAAAATGTGTAACCCTTGGACCGATTATTCATAATAAACAGGTGGTTAATGATTTGCAGGAAAAGGGAGTAAGAATAATTGAGGATGTATCGGAGTATGAGTCCGATGAAAGGGTTATAATTCGCTCGCATGGGGTCGGACAGTCAATATATGACAAGTTAGAGCAAAACGGAAATAAATATATTGATGCAACTTGTCCATTTGTTGCAAGAATTCACAAAATTGTAAAAGATAAAACACAAGAAGGATATATAATATTAATAGCAGGTGATTCTGAGCATCCTGAGGTGGTTGGAATTACTGGACATGGTGATAATAATTGCATCGTTTTTAAGAATTCTGATGAGTTAAAAGAAATCTTTTTAAAAAATTCAGATTTTTTGGAAAAAAAGGTTGCAATTGTTGCGCAAACAACGTATAATATTATATTATGGGAAGAGTGTCTGAAAGCTTTACCTAAGAATAATTCTAATATAATAATATATGATACTATTTGTAATGCAACCTCATGTAGACAGGAAGAGGCAGTGGAGTTATCCAAGAGCTCTGATATAATGATTGTAATTGGTGGAAAGCATAGCTCAAATACAATAAAGCTTTATGATGTCTGCAAGGAACATTGTAATAGTACTTATCATATTGAGAATTCTGATGAGCTTTTCGCTTTGAACCTTACTAATGCTAAAAAAATTGGCATTACCGCCGGCGCATCTACACCGGCTTATATAATTAAGGAGGTACAAACAAAAATGACTGAAATTTTAAATAATTTCGACGAGGACATTAATTTTGAGGAGGCTCTTGCACAGTCTTTCAAAAAAATACATATAGGGGAAAGGGTAAAGGCTTACGTTGTTTCTGTTAATAATAGTGAAGCTATTGTTGATGTGGGTACAAAACATACAGGATATGTACCTCTTTCAGAATTAACTGATGATCCAACGAAAACTCCAAGCGATATCCTGAGCGTTGGCGATGAAGTTGAATTGATTGTAACTAAGATTAACGATCAAGATGGAATTGTTACTCTTTCAAAGAAGAAGATTGATGAAACACTTGGCTTTGAGCAGATTATAAAGGCAAAGGAAGAAAATTCTGTTGTTGATGGTATTGTTCAGAATGTAGTCAAGGGTGGTGTATTGGCGTCTCATAATGGTGTAAGAGTATTTATTCCCGCATCACAAACAGGACTTGGCAAGAATTCTAAGCTTGAAACATTGTTAAAGAAAAAAGTTGAGTTTACAATCATTGAGGTTAATGAGCAGCGTCGTAGAGCAGTAGGTTCTATCAGTGCAGTTTTAAGAGCTAAAAGAGAAGAAGCTAAGTCTAAATTTTGGGAAACAGCTGAGGTTGGTAAGGTTTATAAAGGTGAAGTTAAGTCTATCACAAATTATGGAGTGTTTGTTGATTTAGGCGGCGTTGATGGAATGATTCACATTTCTGAGTTGTCATGGGGAAGAATTAAGCACCCAACCGATGTTGTACAGCTGGGCGATGTTGTTGAGGTGTTCATAAAAGAACTTGACAAGGATACAAACAGAGTTTCATTGGGTTATAAGAAAATTGAAGATAATCCATGGGAAAAATTCAAGGCTCAGTTTAATGTTGGAGATGTTATAAAGGCAACTATCGTGTCAATTACACCTTTTGGAGCATTTGCACAGATTATTGAGGGTGTTGATGGTCTAATTCACATTTCTCAGATTGCTAATCGCAGGGTTGACAATATTAATGAAATTCTTTCTATTGGCCAGGAAGTAGATGTAAAGATACTTGAAATAGATATGGATAAGAAACGCATTAGTATTTCCATGCGTGCATTGCTTGAGGAAGAGTCTGAGGCTGTAGAGGAAGTTACTGAAGAAGCAGTAGAAGTAACTGCAGAGGTTGATACAGCTCAGGCAGAATAATTAGCTGTAAAATTAATAAAGTGGTGGCGTAGATTGGGCGGATGTAATCTGTTCTATCGCGCCATTTCTATTATTTTGTGGAGGTAATGGATATTAATATGGATGTGTCGGCAATTATAGTTTGTGCTGGGAATTCCAGCCGTATGAATGGTCAGGATAAAATGCTTTTAAGGCTTGGAAATACAAATGTAATGGGAATGTCTATGCTTGCATATGAAAGATGTAAAAGCATAAAGGATATTGTGGTTGTAACAAAAGAATGTCTTATACCAACTGTAATGGATACTGCTAAGCGGCTTGGAATAACAAAGCTGACTCATATTGCTGTTGGAGGAGAAACAAGGCAGCAGAGTGTAATTAATGGATTGAAGCTGATAGACAAGGATACCACTATGATAGCTATTCATGATGGTGCAAGACCACTTGTTGAGCCAGAGGATATAGAGAAAACAATAAAGGACGCAAGGGTATTTGGTGGTGCAGTACTTGGAGTTCCTGTTAAGGATACGATAAAAGTAGTTGATGATGGACTTGTGGTGGATACTCCATACAGACCGAAATTATTTATAACACAAACACCACAAGTTTTTAAAAGGAGATTATATTTTGAAGCTGTGGAATTTGCAATAGCGAATAGATTGGATTTTACAGATGATTGTCAGCTTGCTGAATCCATAGGTGCAAAAATTTACATGACAGTCGGAGACTATAAAAATATAAAAATAACAACACCTGAGGATATAAAAATTGCAGGTGCTATTCTGGATAAACAGGAGGACAATATGCGAATTGGAAAGGGCTATGATGTTCACAGGCTTGTTAAGAACAGGAAATTAATTTTAGGAGGAGTTGAAATACCTTATAAAAAAGGGCTTGAGGGCCATTCTGATGCGGATGTTCTTACTCATTCAGTGATGGATGCGTTATTGGGGGCGTTGGCTCTAGGAGATATTGGAAAGCATTTCCCTGACGATGATGATCAGTTTAAGGGTGCAGACAGTATAAAGCTATTGGAAAAGGTATATGAAAAAATTGATGAGATGGGGTATAAGATTGGCAATATTGATTCTGTTATAGTGGCTCAATCGCCAAAGCTTTCTGCATATATTGATAGTATGAGGGAGAATATAGCAAAGGCATGTAAAACAGATGTATCTAATATCAGTATAAAAGCAACTACGGAGGAGGGACTAGGTTTTACAGGTGAAAAGCTTGGTATCGTTGCACATTGCATATGCTTGCTGAATCAGAAATAATTATCTTCCATTTTTTGTGGAGATATATGTCGCAAACGCATACAATATATCATACCTTAGTAAATGGAGGGGATGATATGAATAATCGTAAAAGTGGTGCAATAGCTATGCCGTCGGTGACATATGCAATGAAAGCACAAAAACTTCTTACTTCTAAAGGATATACTTGTGATATACAAAGGATATCAGGTTCTTTAACGAAAAGTTGCACTTATAATATTTATGTAAATGAAGATGCTGACATAGTCAAGAAAATACTATTAGATAATCATATATTAATTGATGGCATGGAAAGTTAGGTGACATTATGAGGATATTCAACTCAAATGCGTGCAGCTCTCGTACAGGTTCTAGTAGAAGGTATAATAAGCCTGCTATAGTAAATTTTGATAATGCTGCTACAAGCTTTCCAAAGCCTATAGGAGTGAAAACAGCTGTAATAGAAGCTCTTACAAAGTATGGAGGAAATGTTGGTAGAGGTGGACATAGCCTAGCTTTGTTAACATCTGCGATGGTATATGATGCACGACAGACTGTTGCCGATTTTTTTGGAGCAGAATTGGAGAATGTGGTCTTTACCTATAATTGCACACACGCACTTAATCTGGCGATAAAGGGAGTAGTTGGCAATAGCGGTCATATTATAATTAGTTCGCTTGAACATAATTCAGTTTCACGACCTGTTGTAGCACTAAGCAAAACAGGAAGAGTTAAATACAGTGTTGCAAAGGTATATGATGATGATGAGAGAACATTACAATCATTTAAGGATTTAATTACTAATGAAACAAAAGTAATTGCCTGCACGATAGCAAGTAATGTTACTGGTCAAATTCTGCCTTATAAAGAAATAGGTGAAATATGCAAGGCAAGGAATATATGCTTTATAGCTGATGGAGCACAGGTTTGTGGAGTAATCCCAATTAAGCTGTCGGATGGAATAAATATACTATGCACAGCTGGTCATAAGGGGTTATATGGAACAACAGGAACAGGTCTGCTGATAAGTGATGGAAAGTATGAGATATCACCAATTATGCAAGGTGGTTCAGGAAGTGCATCTTTAAGCCTTGAGCAGCCTAATTTTCTTCCAGATAGCTTAGAATGTGGCACAATCAACATAGTAGGAGCAGCATCAATAAAGGCTGGAATAGAATTTATTAATAGTATAACCCTTGAAAAGATATTTAGGCATGAAAGTATGCTTTGTAGCAAATTTATATCAAACTTATCGAATGAAGTAGGAATAAGGATATATAGAAGTCCCGGTGTAAATTATGTACCTATTGTATCATTCAATGTAGATGGAATGATGCCGGAGGAAGTTGCAGCATGTTTAAATAAGCATGGATTCTGTTTAAGGTCAGGATTCCATTGTGCAGCATTGGCACATCAGAGTCTTGGAACAGAATATGGTACGGTAAGACTGGCACCATCCGTATTTAACACAGAAAATGATATTATGAGAATTACTTCTGTTATCAAAAAAATTAATAAAAATATATAAAAAAGTATTGAATTAATTTGTATTTATGATACAATTATAATAGAAGTGGTAAAGAAATTAATTAAGTATCGGGCATAAACTGCCCGATTACATATAAAGTGATATAAGTAGATTTTTTGTATAAAGAGTAATAAGTTGCTTAATATGAGAGAAGGAAAAATTTGGTTAATACTTATTAGGATGTGAATTATGCTGTATTTTTTGTATGATTTCGGTAATTCAATCTGGAATGTTATTAAATCGATGACGATAATAGATATAATAGACATAATTTTGATTACCTATCTGATTTATAAAGGAATAAAACTGATTCGTGAAACAAGAGCGGGTCAGCTAATGAAGGGTATAATCCTGTTCATTATAATTTATATAGTAAGTAAGGAAATTGGTTTCAAGGTTATGACATTTTTACTTAAAAACACATTGGATATCGGTTTGCTTGCAGTATTGATAATGTTCCAACCGGAATTAAGGCGTATGCTTGAAAAAGTAGGACGGGCTAATGTTTCGTTTATCGGATTCTCTGAAAAAAGTGATGAAATAATAAAAAAATGGTCTGTTGCAGTGGATGCAATTTGTGAATCCTGTGAAGAGCTTTCCTTAACTACAACAGGAGCTTTATTTGTAATTGAGCGTCAGACCAAATTAGGGGAACAGATTGACACGGGCACAAAAATAAATGCAGAACCTAGCAAGGAGCTATTTGGCAATATTTTTTACCCTAAAACACCACTACATGATGGTGCAGTTATTATAAGGGATGGTATAGTTCTTGCAGCTGCTTGTTATCTTCCTAAGCCTCAGAAGGAGGAGTTGATAAACAAACAGCTTGGCTCAAGGCATCGTGCAGCTATTGGAATGAGTGAAAATTCTGATGCAATAGTAGTTGTTGTATCTGAAGAAACGGGAATTATATCAGTAGCTGATAACGGGGAATTAAAAAGAGGACTGACTGTGGATGAGTTAAAGGAAATATTATACTCAAAGGTACTTTCAAAGCAGAAGGAAATTATAAATAGGAAGAAGAACAGAAAAAACAGATTGAAATCTCTTAAGAAAGCAGTAAAAAGAAGAGGTAAAACTAATGAAAATATTCAAGATATTGAGGAAGAGCTTTAAAAGATCTATAAGGCACGATGGTACAATAGTAATTTACTCGCTGATTATTGCTATACTTTTGTGGTTTATTGTGTCAATAAAAATATATCCTGAAACACCTAAAATGATAAGAGATGTGCCAATTACAATAGATTTAACTGGAACAACAGCAGCTGAAAATAATCTAGAGGTTGTTTCACATGATGTGGAAAAGGTAAATGTTCAAATTCAGGGAAATAGGTCGCAAGTAGGTAATCTTAAGGCGTCTGACATAAACGCTATGGTAGTTGTTGAGAATGTTGTAAATCCTGGCGAGTATAAATTGGATATTAATGTAACAAGCAAAGAGGGAATTAATTTTGAGGTAAAGTCAATTTTTCCTGAGAAGGTTTCCGTTGTTTTTGATGTTTATGAAACTAGAGAATTTGTAGTAGAGGCACAGGCACCGAATGTGACAATTGAGGAAGGACTATATAAAGGTGCATTGACCTGTACGCCAGAGACTATGAAAATAACAGGTCCAAAATCCCAATTGGATAAGATAGATAAATGTGTTGTGTTAGCAGAGAACAGGTTAACTCTGGATAATTCACATACATTAAGAACATCGGAAATTAAGCTATATAATAAAACGGGTGGACCTGTAGATAGAACATTTTTTAATATGGAAACAGTTGAATTTACCGTAGATATTCCTGTATATATGAAAAAGGAGTTAAAGCTTAACTATACACTCCAGAATGTACCAAGCTATTTTGACTCAAGTGTACTGAAATTTCAGTTAACTCCTGAAACTATAACTGTTGCTGCACCAAAGGGTTCATTACTGGACCAAAAGAGTTTAAATATAGGATATATTAATTTAAGGGAAATTGATTTAATAAAATCCTTTACATTTGAAATTAAGTTGCCGTCGAACTATCAGAATTTATCGAATACAACAATGGTTACAGCAAAACTGATGAATGAAAATCTAGCTAAGAGAACAATAACAGTGAACAGCAGTGAGTTTAAGATCATAAATGCACCAAGCAGTAGCAAGTTTAATATTCTGACAAATTCCTTAACGTTTGATATTATTGGCCCTGAGGAGGATATTATGAATATTACCGACAGGGATGTCGTGGTTGAAATAGACCTTATGGATGAAAAAATACAGAGTGACTCATTCAGTATGGATGCATCAATAATAATTCCGAACTATAAAAAAGTATGGTCGTTAGGTAAACACAGTGTTGCATTAGAGGTAGATAAAAATGCTGTGGTACCGGCAAATGTGCTACCATAATATATGCGTAAAAGGCAGCTGCAGATAGAAAAATATTACATTTATATGTAGTTTATATCTATCTGTAGCTATTTTATTTAAATGTATTTGTAAAATAATGTAATTATATATAATTAATAATTTTAGAAACTTATTGTTATGTAATATAATAAATAATACGCACAATTTACAATTTATTAATATTTAGTTCGTAATATGATAATAATTATAAAAGGTATTAATAGTATAATACAATTACTATGTGAAATATTATTAAGAAATGGTGGTAAAAATTATGGTGCATGTCAAAAAGAAAACTAAAATTAAAGCTGCACTGGTTGGAGCAACGATGGCAATTTCAGCAATTGTTTCTCCAATGAAACTGTCTACTAACACTCCAGTAGATGCTGCAGCTAATGCAAATTTCGCAAAAGCACTTCAGTATTCTCTTTACTTCTATGATTCTAATATGTGTGGTACAGAAGTAGGGGAGAGAAGTGCTCTTGAATGGAGAGATGATTGTCATACATATGACGCAAATGTTTCAACTCCATATGGAAAACTAGATTTAAGCGGGGGCTTCCATGATGCGGGGGACCATGTTAAATTTGGTTTGCCTGGAGCTTATTCAGCAGTAACACTTGGATGGGGCTTTTACGAATTTAAGGAAGCATTTACAGCAACAGGTCAGGCAGCTCACGCACAGGTGATTCTAGACCACTTTGCTGAATTTTACAGAAAAGCAACAGTGATGGAAGGTGACAGGGTTAAAGCTTTCTGCTATCAGGTAGGAGAAGGTAATTCTGACCACTCATATTGGGGTCCACCAGAAAAACAAACAACAGATAGGCCTGCATATTTTGCAACTGCAAGCAATCCAGCTACAGATATTGTAGGTTTGACTGCAGCATCATTGGCAGTTAACTATATAAACTTTGGTAACCCTGATGATTTAAAATATGCAAAGGCTCTTTATGATTTTGCAAAAAACAATAATAAGAGTGTTGCTACTGATGGTGTAAGCGGATTTTACAGTTCTGAGGATTGGAAAGATGACATGGCTTTTGCAGCAGCATGGCTATATAAGGCTACAGGTGAAAGCTCATATAAATCAGATGCTCAAGGATTTGTTTCACAAGGTGGTTATGCAAACACAACAACATGGCCATATTGCTGGAACTCTGTTTGGGCAGGTGCAAACGCATTGCTTGGTGATTGGAATGCTGTAAGAAGTAACTTAAGCAGTGCACAAGGCTCTAACTATGTACATATAGATCAATGGGGTTCTGCAAGATATAACACAGCATTACAGCTAGTAGGACTTATTTATGATAAATACAATAACTCCAATACATATTCAAACTGGGCAAAAGGACAGATGGAATATTTGTTAGGTAATAATAATCATAATAAATGCTTTGTTGTAGGATATAGCTCAAATTCAGTAAAATTTCCACATCACAGAGCATCATCAGGTACTGCTGATGCAAATGATAATAGTCCACAAAAGTATGTATTAGTAGGAGCATTGGTAGGAGGACCTGAGGATCCAGGCGGTGGTCATAATGACGTAACATCAAACTATATTGGTAATGAGGTTGCTGTTGACTACAATGCTGCATTTGTTGGCGCATGTGCTGGCTTATATTTAAAATTTGGTGCAGGACAACAGGTTGACTCAAGTATTGTTGGCGTTAAATCATCATATGAGCCTCCAGTGACCACAACTACAACAACCACAACCACAACAACTACAACTTCAACTTCAAAAGAGGAAACAACAACACTAACTTCAGAAACAACATCGGGTGAAAGCAGTGGTAAAAAGCTTATTGTTAATAAACAGATAAACAGAGATGTTGAGGGTTCAAAGACAGTAGAAGTAAAGGTAAAGGATTTAATTGGTCCAAGAGATAAAATTAAATCCATAGCAGTAGAAATTGAGGCGTCTGGAAATATTGGCAATTTTGTTGGCGGATATGGATTCTCAGTTACTAATGGATACTCAAAGGAAACATCTAAGAACTGGTTCCAGTCAGATAACTTCAACCAGACAATTAATTCAAATTCAGGTACAATTGTATTAGATATTGATCCTGAATTAGCAGATTATATAGCATATGATGGTAACTTTGTATTTGGTATGTGGTGGAGTGACCAACAGCTAGTTACAGTTAAGTCAATCACAGCTACTGTAAAGGCTGGTGGGGAAGTAACAACAGTTACAACACCTATGGTTACTACTGTAACAACAACAACTTCTGAAACTACAACACCAAAAGAGACAACAACTGTTTCTGAAACTACAACACCAAAAGAGACAACAACTGTTCCTGAAACTACAACAACACAAAAGGAAACAACTACTCCTCCACCTGTGACTACACCAAAAGAGGAAGTAGAATGGGATAAGGTTGTTTACGGTGATGTAAACCTTGATGGAGATATAAGAATTACTGATATAATTGAATTTAACAAATTCTTGATTGGTTCAATTAACCTTTCACCTACAGCAAGAGAGAATGCGAACTGTGTATATGATGATAGACTAGATGTTTCTGATAATATGCAGATAGCTAAATACTTGGTATCACAGATTACTAGGGATAGTTTAGGTNGTAAAAGGTAAAGTTAGATAATAAAAATGCCTGACTAAAGTATTAGTCGGGCATTTTTTTTTGGATAATAAAATCTCTCACCAGTTAAACTGGTGAGAGATTGAAAGAGCGAGCATTTAAGATATATAGAAAATAAAGATGGAGAGTGATATTGGAAATTAAACATTAAAGCATTAGTTATAGAATAAAGCATATTAAGCCGTTGCAGCCTTCATTTATAATTCTTTCAAGAGTTTCCTGAAGCTTTAGTCTTGCTTCAATTGGCATGCGATATAATTTGTTATGTAGCCCTTCGTTAACAAGTTCATGTAGTGATTTTCCAAAAATATTCGACTCCCAAATCTTTTTTGGATTTTCTTCGAACTCTTGAAGCAGGTACATGACTAATTCTTCACTTTGTTTTTCGGTACCAACAATTGGACTTACCGTAGTATTTATAGATGCCTTCATAAGATGGATTGATGGAGCGGATGCTTTCAATTTTACTCCATATTTGCCGCCCTGTTTGATTATTTCAGGCTCTTCGAGGCTTAACTCATCCATAGTCGGCATAACAATACCATATCCAGTTGCTTCAACTTCTTCTAAAGCAGTCTTTATTTTCTCATAATCCTTTTTAATTTTGTTGAGATTAAGTAGAATTGGCATAAGGTCGCTTTCGCAAGTTATTTCAAGACCTGTTGTTTCACCTAAGATTTTATAGAACAGGCAATTTTCAAGCTCGACATTGATAGTTACACTGCCTTTACCTAAATCTATATCAGTAATTCTTGACTCAATTACATTATCGCATACCATAATTCCTTTTGCAACATTTTCTGAATCACGGACAGAAGACACAGTTCCAGCAGCATTACGAATTGCAGAGAAAATATTTTCTTTAAGCCAATGTGTTTTATCAAGACTGGTAATCCACTTTGCCATATTGATATTAATTTCTTTTACAGGGAAGGCAAAAAGGATTTGAGTAATAATTCTTCTGATGTCATTTTCGTTTAGAGTGAGGCAGTTAACTGGCATAGCAATTGTGTTATACTTATCCATTATGTTCTCACATATTTGTTGTACCTCTATGGAATTAGGGTTAACTGAATTTACAAGCACGATAAAGGGCTTATCAATTTCCTGTAATTCTTTTATAACGCGCTCTTCACATTCAGCATATTCTTCACGAGGAATATCAGAAATACTGCCGTCAGTTGTAATTACAAGCCCGATAGTTGAGTGTTCAGAGATAACCTTCTGAGTACCGATTTCAGCAGCCATATTAAATGGAACTTCATCATCGAACCATGGAGTCTGGACCATTCTGGGCATTTCGTTTTCTATATAGCCCAATGAGCTTGGAACAATATAGCCAACGCAATCAATCATGCGTACATTTAATCGTGCAGAGTTATCTAGGCTAATTTCAACAGCCTCTTCAGGTATGAATTTAGGCTCAGTAGTCATAATAGTTTTGCCAGCAGCGGATTGAGGAAGCTCATCAATAGCTCGTTCACGCTTAAATGCACTATCAATATTAGGGATTACAAGTGTTTCCATAAAACGCTTGATAAAGGTGGACTTACCAGTTCTGACAGGGCCGACAATTCCAATATAAATATTGCCATCCGTACGCTGTGCAATATCGCAATAAATATCTTTTGTCATTTTGAAACCTCCAATTTAAATCCAATAAGGATTAACTTAACTAAGTATTGGTATAATAATCATGCCGTTTTGAGTAAGCTTTTCATTTGTCAACTCATTTTCTTCCATTATTGCGGATACAGATGAGCTGTATTTTTTTGCGATTTCCCAAATATCTTCATCTTCAACACCGTAGTAGAGTTTAACAGCATAATCACCGTCACGCTGTTTTTTTATAGAGTTATCAACGCTTAAGTCGGTGATAATATCCATAACAGAGGATGAATAAAGGTTTCCGTTGATCTTCAAATCTGCCTTAACTGTAACAGTATTTGAAGATGAAAGATTGTATGAACAAGAGAGGATGCATACAGATGCTTCAAGAATTGAGCTATCAGTTATACCATTAAAGTTGGAAACATACTCAAAGGCCTCGTCTTTTTCAAGCATAATAGGCATACCCTTTTCGTTTCTTGCCATAATAGAATATTTAATCATACCTGAAACGGTTATTTTTTGCTCTTCAGCATTGACAAATGAATTAATATTAGATGTATTTGCCCAGACATCGTAGATACAATCTATTTCACCATCGCTATATTCAACAGTTGATTTAACCTGATGCTGAGCCTCAATAATTGAAGGGAATTGCTCAATCCTTACAGGAGAGGTTGTAAATTCACATGGATGAGTTGTTGAGTAGGCGTCTGTAACCAGTTCAACAACTGATGATTTTAAGGCTGTGCAACTAAGATTGATAGCCAGCTCACATTGAAGTGTTTTTGCATCGCCATCATTATTTGCAACGGTAGTAACATCACAGCTTATAACATCGGCATTAATAATACAATCAAAGCTTTCGTTAATACCATCTAAATCTATAATCTGGCTATACGGAAGATTGAATTGCATTGCCTCAAGAGAACCTTGACCATCCTTTTCACATGAATAAAGAATATTAATAATTGCTTCACCTTTCGAAACCAACTTGTTTGCAATTATTTTTTTGTCGCCAGTAAGAACGACAGCATCACTACGAATAATACCTAAAACAGGTGGGTTTGACATATTAAGTTCAATATCCTCATTGATAATAAATTGTTTTGTAGCAGTTATTTTGTTAGAAGCATAAGGAACACATTGTTTTTTAAGTTGAGTATTCAAGCCAAATGCGTCGCTGATTAGCTCGCGNTTTTGCTCTGCATAAATTTTTGACTTAATTGTAACTGCTCCTCGAATATCAAGTCTTCGCTGATTAACGACACGACAATTCACATAATCAACCTTAGGAGTAAGCACCACACTGAGATTGTCGTAGCTTTTATTAAGCTCTATTGTTTTTGAATAGCTCAGCTTTTGGTTCACGCATTGTAACAGACAACTTTCCTCACTGCAATACATTACTCTGAGTTGAACAACAAGTTCATAAGTGACCCTATCACCGTTTATTGAATAAGAGACGATTTTAGGACACATCTGACATTTTATTAGTTTAAAAATTTCTGGATAATAGTCAGGAAGAATGTAGTCTAACTCAACACTCTGTTCCTGCATACCGTCAAATATAGCCTCTTTAACGGATACTATTTCTTTGTTTAATTTCAATTCCATATGTACCTCCACATCTTTACTGATTAATATTCTTGCTAAAATATTCTATTCAGGAGAATAGGACAATATTCCTTACACAGCATTAAATATGCATTGACATGAATAATGTAGTGTGTTAGAATAAATAGTAGTTTGTAATAAAATATATGGTATATAATAGTATTTATTCATGATTGGAGAGAAATATAACATGGGCAAAAAAGATATTGACTATGTCTGGACAGATAAAAAAAGAACTCTTTTTGGGCTTCCAATAACATTTACAAGATATTTTTTAACTAATACAAAGTTTATAACGAGCATAGGCTTTTTAAATATTGAGGAGGATGAACTTGAGCTTTATAAGGTGACTGATAAAAAGCTTCAGTTACCATTTTTTCAAAGGATATTTGGCTGTGGCACAATAGTTTTGTATGTAAAGGATACGGACACACCGGTTAAGATTATACAATCTGTAAAGCAACCACGAAAGGTTTCCGCAATGCTTGATGAGAAAATAAATGCAGAGAGGAATAAGTATAAAATTCAAGGCAGGGATATGATGGGTGCATTTAATACCCATGATTGTGACGGAGATTTTGATATAGATGAATAAATGGTACCATTTTTATAAATGAAAAGGGGGAGAATAATGTTATCATTTATTAAAGAAACCCGTTCATGCTGGGAGTCACTAAAGGAAGAGAAACGCCCTATATATATATATGGAATGGGAAATGGTGCTTTAAAAATTATGTCTGCTTTTAAGCAATATGGAATACCGCTTGCAGGAGTATTTGCAAGCGATGACTTTGTTAGAGGGCATGAATTCGAGGGATATAGGGTACAGAAGCTCTCTGAAATAGAGGAAACAGTTGAAGATTTTGTAGTTGTACTTGCATTTGGAGTATGCAAGCAACCAATGATTGAAAAAATTGAATCGCTTGCATTGAAGTATAAGGTATATGTTCCAGATGTTCCTGTGGCTGGCAATGGTTTGTTCACATATGAATATTGTGTTGAGCACCAGGAGGAATTGGAAAGGGTATATAATTTACTTGCTGATAATTTTTCCAGAAAAGTTTTTGCTGATGTTATAAATTTTAAAATTAGTGGAGATATGAAGTATTTGAAAAACAACACTACTTCGAGGTCGGATGTATATCAGGGCATTATTAAGCCTAGTAAGGTTGAAGTTTTTGTTGATTTAGGAGCGTATAATGGTGATACGATAAAGGAGCTTTTAAGTTACACTGGTGGCTCTTATTCAGAAATATACGCTGTTGAGCCTGATAAGAAAAATTTTAAAAAATTATTAAGGTCAATAGAGGGCAAGGAAAGGATTACTGCAAAGAACGCAGTTGCATGGTGTATAGATACGGAAATTCAATTTGCTGCAAGGGAGGGGCGTCAATCCTCAGTTTCAGCATCAGGTTCAAAAATGCCAGCAATTTCTGTTGATAGTATGCTCGAAGGGAAGAAAGCAACATTAATAAAGATGGATGTTGAGGGAAGTGAAACAGAGGCAATTTGGGGTGCGTGTCATACAATTGCACATCATACACCAAAGCTAATGATTTCTCTATATCACAGGAATGAGGATATCTTTTCTATACCATTGCTAATTAACTCATTTCGTTCGGATTATAGGCTTTACATAAGGCGCCAACAATATTTGCCTGCATGGGAAACTAATCTATATGCTGTCTTATAGGTATAATAAGGGTGAATGGTCATTCTTATTTTGTTATAAAATGTATTTTATACAATGTTTAAATGAATAGATTTTTGTTAATTATATAAAAAAACAAGACAATGCATTGTGCATTTTGTCTTGTTTTTTATTTGTTTTGTTAAAAAAGATTATAAGTAAAAATGCGGATAAACTATTAATAAACTATTGACAATAATTTTAAATTTAATTATACTTAACTAGGTTAAATGTTTTAATAGTTAAATATATATATGGAGGAATCATGTTAGAGGAAAATCATAAGGAACAACTTGTAAGTTTAATAAGAAAGGTAAAAAGGCTTGATATTTGCTCATTAATGGGGATGAGTCATTCAGATTTTCATCTGTTTAAGGTAATTGATCAAATACAAAGCAATACTGATGCTCCGCAAATTAATGTAACAGATTTAGCAGATGAGCTCAGGGTATCAACCCCTGCGGTTTCAAAAAAGTTAAAATCTTTAGAAGAAAGGGGATATATTAAGAGAATTATTGACAAAAATAATCGAAGGAACACCTTTGTTGTATTAACAAAGGATGGTAAAGAAAAATATAGTAGGTCTAAAAAAGCTATGGACAGATACTTAAACAATGTATTTGTTGCTATGGGAAAAGAAGATATGGAAACATTAATTAGATTATCATGTAAACTATACAATATAATGGAAGAAGAGGTAATGAACTTTGCTGAAGATAATTAAATTTTTAAGGAAATCATGGGCGTATATACTTTTAATTATTGTACTTTTAGTAGTTCAGGCATTATGTGATTTATCACTTCCAGGCTATACTTCCGATATAGTAAATGTTGGAATACAGCAAGGAGGTGTTGAAGAGGATACTCCGGAGGCTATTTCTGAGGCTGAGTTTCAAAAGCTGCAGCTGTTTATGAATGATGAAGAAAAGAAACAGCTTAATTCTGCTTATTTTAGAGTAGATGAAAGTGTTGAGGCTTCAGAATACAATGCTTATAAGAAGAAATATAAGGTTTTGGAGAATAGTGCAATATATGTACTTAAAGAAGATGAAAAGGATTTAAGTGAGCTGTTGGAGGAGCCTATTCTAGCAGTTCTGACATTTTCAATGCTCGATGAAGAAAGTACGCTTGTTATGTTTTCACAGCATATGGACACACAGGGGATGACATTGTCACAATTAGCAGAGGCTATGGGTATTACAGTTGATGGAAATGAGCAGTTAAATATATTTGATTTTATAAAATCAGGGGTATTGGATGGTGTTGAACTTCGTAATAGTATTGTACAGCAGTATAGCAAGGCGGCGGACACAATTATATCCCAGATGTCAATAGCCTATGTTAAAGCCGAATATGAAAAAATTGGGATGGATATGGAGAAAAAGCAAACTAATTATTTGCTTTATACAGGTACAAAAATGCTTGCATTAGCACTATTGGGAACTATTATAAGTATAATAGTAGGATTAATTGCCTCAAAGGTTGCAGCAAAAGTAGGTTGCGATTTAAGAGAGGGTGTATTTAAAAGGGTAGTATCCTTTTCAAATACAGAAATGGACAGATTTTCGACAGCATCGTTGATTACAAGAAGCACTAATGATATACAACAGATTCAGATGGTATTGGTATTAATTTTGAGGATGGTGATTTATGCACCGATTTTAGGTATAGGTGGGGTAATAAAGATTTTAGACACCGATACCTCAATGGCATGGATTGTAGGATTTGCAATATTGGTGATAATATTTATTATATCAATTCTAATGGTTATTGCATTGCCAAAATTTAAGAAAATGCAAAGTCTTGTGGATAGACTTAATTTAGTAAGCCGTGAGATTTTAACAGGTTTGCCTGTTATAAGAGCATTCAGCAGACAAAAGCATGAAGAAAAAAGGTTTGATACAGCAAATATTAATCTTACAAAGGTTTCCTTGTTTACTAATAGGGTTATGGCATTTATGATGCCAATGATGATGCTTGTAATGAACTGTGTAGCTTTNCTTATTGTATGGGTTGGTGCAGACGGGGTTGATAATGGAAAGCTGCAGGTTGGCGATATGATGGCATTTATAAGCTATTCAATNCAGATAATTATTTCATTTTTGATGTTAACTATGATTTCTATTATATTGCCTCGTGCAACGGTATCAGCTAATCGTATTGATGAGGTTTTGACAACTGAGCCGATTATAAGAGATAAGGAAAATGTGGTAAGTCTTAGTCCAGGTAACAAGAGAGTTATAAACTTTGAAAATGTTAGCTTTAGGTATCCCAATGCTGAGGAGGATGTTCTAACAAATATAAACTTTACAGCAAACGCAGGAGAAACTACAGCTATAATAGGAAGTACAGGAAGTGGAAAATCAACTCTTGTTCAGCTTTTACCAAGATTTTATGATGTAACAGATGGAAGAATAACAATAGATGGAATAGATATCAGAGATATATTACAGCATGAATTAAGAGAAGAGATTGGATATGTTCCTCAGAAGGGAATACTGTTTTCAGGCGATATTGCATCAAATTTAAGATTTGGTAATGAGAATGCAACTGATGAGGAGATTAAAATAGCGGCAGAAATTGCTCAGGCGGCAAATTTTATTGAAGAGAAGCCTGACAAATATAAAAGTAGCATTTCACAGGGTGGAAGCAATGTCTCAGGAGGACAAAGGCAAAGGCTTGCGATTGCAAGGGCTATTGCAAAAAATCCTAATATTTATGTTTTTGATGATAGCTTTTCAGCACTTGATTATAAAACAGATGTTGAATTGAGAAGAGCGTTAAAGGAGAAGATTGCAGGTGCAACAGTAATAATTGTGGCACAGAGAATTAACACTATAAAAAATGCAGATAAAATTATAGTACTTGATGATGGAAATATGGTAGGAATGGGAACTCATGAGGAATTATTGCAGAACAATGAAGTATACAGGCAGATAGCAATGTCGCAATTATCTGAAGAGGAGCTTGGAATTGACATGAAGGGAGCTGAAAACAATGTCTGAAAAAATAAGAAAGTCAAATTCTCATAAGAATAAAGGTGGCATGGGTGGTCCGATGGGGGGAATGCCCGTTGAGAAGGCTAAGGATTTTAAGGGTACAGTATCAAAACTGATAAAATATATAGGAAGATATAAGTTTTCAGTTTTTGCAGTTATAATACTTTCAATAGGAAGTACAGTATTTAGTATCATAGGTCCAAAGCAATTAGGTAAAGCAATAAATGAAATATTCTATGGCTTGCAAAATAAAATTAGAGGTACTGGTGGAATAGATTTTGATGCAATCAAGAAGGTTTTGTTATTACTTTTGCTTTTATATGTAGTAAGCTCATTGCTTTCATTCATACAGGGCTGGATTATGACAACTGTATCCCAGAAGGTGTGTTATAGGTTAAGAAAGGAGCTTTCTGGGAAGATACATCGCCTGCCTATGAGCTTTTTTGACAAAACTACACATGGTGAGGTTCTTTCAAGAATTACAAATGATGTAGATACGCTTAATCAGAGTCTTAATCAGAGCATATCACAGCTAATAACATCAGTTACAACAATTATTGGTGTTTTAGTAATGATGCTGAGTATTAATGTTACAATGACTTTTATTGCCTTGCTTATTCTACCCATATCGGCAGTGCTCATGGTTGCTGTTGTGCAAAAATCACAGAAATACTTTAAAGACCAACAGGAATATCTTGGTCATGTAAATGGTCAGGTTGAGGAGGTCTTTGCTGGACATAATGTAATCAAGGCATTTAATAAGGAAAAATCAACGATTGAGGAATTTAATCAAAAGAACAAAGAGCTATATGTTTCCGCATGGAAATCGCAGTTTTTCTCGGGAATGATGCACCCCATTATGACATTTGTGGGGAATCTAGGATATGTTATAGTAGCTATATCCGGAGGGTTATTTGTTCTTAAAGGAAAAATTAAAGTTGGTGATATACAATCGTTCATACAATATGTAAGAAATTTTACCCAGCCCGTATCTCAGCTTGCACAGGTTTCAAGTATGCTCCAGAGTACAGCTGCAGCAGCAGAAAGAGTATTTGAGTTTTTGGCAGAGGAAGAGGAGGAGCAGAATGTTNCAGAGCAAGCAATCATAAGAGAAAAGACAGTTGATGAAAATGGTGGGGAAAATTATATTGAACGACCTGTTGCTGCAAGTGATATTGTTGGAAATGTAGAATTTGAAAATGTAAGTTTTGGATATAGCCCTGATAAGATTATTATCAACGATTTCAATGCAAAGGTGGAAAAGGGACAGAAAATTGCAATAGTAGGGCCTACTGGTGCTGGTAAGACAACAATGGTAAAGCTGCTTATGAGATTTTATGATGTAACTAGTGGCTCCATAAAGCTTGATGGCTATGATATCAGAAATATTGATAGAAATGAGCTTAGAAGAGCCTTTGGAATGGTTTTACAGGACACATGGCTTTTTAAAGGCACTATAATGGAGAATATAAGATATGGTTGTCTGGACGCATCTGATGACGAGGTAATAGCAGCAGCAAAAGCAGCGCATGCCCATCATTTTATTAAAACTCTTCCTGGTGGATATAACATGGAGCTGAATGAAGAAGCCAATAATGTATCACAGGGTCAAAAGCAGCTGTTGACAATTGCAAGAGCAATATTGGCAAATAATAAGGTTTTGATTTTAGATGAGGCAACTAGTTCGGTGGATACAAGAACTGAAGTAAGAATACAAAAAGCAATGAATAATTTGATGAAAGGCAGAACGAGCTTTATTATTGCTCATAGATTATCAACCATCAGAGATGCTGATTTGATTTTAGTGATGAAAGATGGAGATATTATCGAACAAGGTAATCATGATGAATTGATAAAGAAGAATGGATTTTATGCGGATTTATACAATTCTCAATTTGATAAGGCGTCATAAGATTAAAGAGGTTGCAATATAATGCAACCTCTTTTCATCATTAATTTTTATTAAAATTAATAAATTGTTTATAAGTTTTTTTATGATTTTATTGAAAAAGAGTAGATAATATGGTAATATAATAATATATTGATTGGAGGAGGGCGAGAGATGTCAACGATATTAGAGGTAAAGGACTTAAGCAAACAATATTCAAAGGTTCTTGCTGCAGATAATGTATCATTCAGTATTGATGAAGGTGAAATATTTGCATTAATAGGTCCAAATGGTGCAGGTAAGACAACAACAATCAGAATGATATCAACTCTTATAAAACCTACTTCGGGTGATGCAATTGTTAATGGATATAGCATTAATGATAAGCCTGAGAAGGTAAGGGAGAGTATTACTTATCTGCCTGATGAGGCTGGAGCATATAAAAATATGACGGGGTATAATTATCTTAAGTTTATGGCTAACATTTTTACAAATGATAAAGATAAGGCTGAAACATATGTTAAGCGTGCCGTTGAAATGTGTGGTCTAGGGGATAGACTTAACGAAAAAATTGCAAGCTACAGCAGGGGAATGATTAGAAAATTATTACTATCAAGAGCAGTTATGACATATCCGAAGCTTGCAATTCTTGATGAACCGACAAGTGGACTTGATGTAATAAACGCACTTGAAATCAGAAAAATTATAAAGGATTTGGCAAATAAGGGAATGTCTTTTTTAATCAGCTCCCATAATATGCTAGAAATTGAGTTTGTTTCCGATAGAGTGGGCATAATATCTAAAGGTAAGCTTTTGGTGGTTGGCAAAACAGAGGAATTGAAGCAAAGATATAATGTAGCGAATCTTGAGGAAGTTTTTGAGAGGGTGGTGTTGGAACATGAAGTTTATTAATTTGTTAAAAAAGGAATTGCGTGAGCTTATAAACGCACAAATGATTATCGGATTAGTTGTTTCAATGTCACTATTGGTGTTAATTGGTGGAATCATGGGTGACGCAATTGAAGATGCAGTTTCTAATAGTGGAGATGTATATATATGCGACCAGGACAATACAGAGTTTACCAAGAGAGTTATTGAAAATTTAAATGCAATGGGTTATAATGTTAATGAGAAGTCAGTAACAAAGGAAGATAGCGTGGAAATTCTTGAGGAATTGAATATAAATAGCCTTATTATCATTCCAAAAGGGTTTACGGAAGGAATTTTGAAAAATAATGCTGCTTCTGAATTAGAGTATATTAGCAGAATTAAAAGCACATCTGCAATGGCTAGCTTAGGGGATGGCAGTACATCAGCCATAGAGAGTATAAAATCAATAATTTCAAATTTGCTTATGCAAGAGGGATATGGCTTAAGTGAGGCTGATATTACTGTTTTAGAAAACCCAGTTAATTTGAAAGAAGTAACCGTAGTGGATAAAAAATCTGCTAATGTAAGTGCAAGTACTATAATCGGTATGGCATCTACTCAGGGGATGATTGTACCAATTGTTATATTCATTTTAGTAATGTTTACATCACAGATGATAATTTCTACAATATCCACTGAAAAAATAGACAAAACACTTGAAACATTGTTATCAGCACCTGTTTCTAGGCTATCAGTTTTAGGTGCGAAAATGCTTGCAGCAGCAATAGTTGCGTTAATTAATGCAGTAGCCTATATGATTGCATTTAGTAGCTATATGAGCGGAATGCTGGGAAGTACGCTTGATACTACTGCAGTTATCGGTGAAGCATTGACTATGTCAGACATTTTAAAGGAATTAGGATTAAAGCTGACTGCGGGAGGATATATCCTATTAGGCTTGCAAATGTTCATGACAATAATGATAGCACTTTCTGTTTCATTGATTTTAGGTGCTATGGCAACTGATGCAAAGTCTGCACAGACATTGGTAATGCCGATTATGATTTTTGCAATGATACCATATATGATATCATTGTTTATGGATGTAAACTCCATGTCGAATATTGTGAAGATATTTGTATGGCTAATACCATTTACACATACATTTACAGCAATAAACAATATAATGTTTGGTAACTGGCCTGTATTCTGGGGAGGTTTGGCATATCAATTTGTTTTCTTTATCGTGTGTATGTATTTTGCATTAAAGTTGTTTACATCTGATAAAATCTTTACAATTTCACTTAATTTAGGGCAGAAGATGAAACTGAAAAAAGTTAAAAAAGGTTAATTATATATGAAATAGCACCTCCTACTAATATGCGTATGGAATGAATATATTTGTAATATATTAATGGAGGTGTTATTTTGTTTTTTGATAAGTACAAATTTATATCCCATAGGGGCTTGCATTCTAAGAGGCTGGATATTCCTGAAAATTCGATACCAGCTTTTTTAAGGAGTGTATCTAAAAACTTTGCGATAGAGTTGGATATAAGGATGAGCTCTGATGACGAAATTGTTGTTTTCCATGATGAGAGTTTGGAAAGAATGACTGGGGTAAAGGGAAATGTAGCTGATTTTACATCAGCTGAACTTCAAGAGCAGGTACTGAATGGCACTAAATATAAAATTCCTGTATTATCTGAGGTTTTAAGGCTTGTTGATGGAAGGGTTCCAATTTTAATTGAGCTTAAAAACGATGGTCTTGTGGGGAAGATGGAAAAGAGGCTTGTTCAAATTTTAAAGGGGTATAATGGTGAATATGCTATTCAGTCGTTTAATCCTTTTGTTTTACTATGGTTTAGGATTAATGCACCTCATATTAAAAGGGGACAGCTTGTAAGCGGCGATAATGGCTTGTGTCTAAAAAAAATACCTTTTAATTTTATAACTAAGCCTGATTTTGTTTCTTATAGATATAGTGATATTAATTATGATTTATACCAGAGATATAAAAAAGCCAATATCCCTATTATATGCTGGACAATTAGAACAATTGAGGATTTAAACAGAATGAAGGTCTATTGCAAGGCTTTTATTTTTGAGGAAATAGATAAGTTTAATAAATAAAAAAACAGTGAGGTTTTAATATGAAGTTTAAATATAGTAAAATTGCACCATATCTTATAGCTTTATTATATGTTACTGTTATAGTTTTAACTTTAAAAGGCATGTTTGGAATTTTTTCAATAACAGTATATTTTACTATATTGGCTGTTCTATATTTTATTACATCCAAAATTTTAGAGGTAAAAGAAATATTTACTAAAAAGATGACCGTTTTGTTGCTAAAATATCTTATTACGGTTGTCTGCATTTCAGGAATACTTTTAATTAACAATATGAGTTATATAAAGTTTTATCTAGTGATACATTTATTTTTTGCAGGTTTTTTTGCACTTAGATTTACAAGATTATATAAAGAGTTTAAGGCTAAGTCTGAGAAAGAGGATTTATGGGCTGAAATTACAAAGAGCTTGCAAAGAATAAATACTCTTGCGGGAAGGTTACCCAAAATAATTTATGATAATATCAGTGAAGATATAGATATTTTAAATCAAATTATAAATGAATCTCCTGCTGATTTAGATGAAAAAGTAAATTCAGTAGAAAAAAAGATATGCGATGCAATGATTGCATTGGAGGACCTTATTCAGTTAATGCTTGAGACAAACAGGGTTGAATATTCAATTGTGACAAATAAGGTTATTCGTTTAAGAAAACTTATTCAGGAAAGAGTTGATATATTATCTGGCTTTGATGAAAGCAAGAATTAAAAAGTGACGAAATAAGGAGTGTTTTTAAATGCCAAAGAAAAGTCCAAGATTTTATATAACATTATTTTTAATTAAAGTAATTACAAAAATTATGAGATTGCTAAAAAGAAATGCTACTAATTTACCCGGCGTAGTAGCATTAAAATTATGTCCGGACATACTTGCACAGTTAGAAAAACCGAAAACTATTATTGCAGTAACTGGAACAAATGGTAAGACAACGGTTTCTAATATGATAGTTGACGCGTTGGAATATAATGGGTATAAATTTATGAATAATCGTTTTGGAGGTAATATTCAAACAGGAATTATCTCTACTCTAATTGATAATACTACTTTATCTGGTAAAATAAAATATGATATGGCAGTTCTTGAGATAGATGAAAGAAGTGCAAACAGGATTTATCCATATGTAAAGCCTGATTTTCTTGTATGTACTAATTTGTCTAGGGATTCGTTTAAGAGGAATGCTCATCCTGAGTTCATTTCAGATATTTTGAATAAATATATCCCTAAGGAAACAAAGCTGATATTAAATGGTGATGATTTAATCAGTTCGCATCTTGCACCTGAAAATGAGAGGATATGCTTTGGTATAAGCTGGGAGGATGACGAAGAATCGATAACAGATAATATAATAAAGGATATAGTTATGTGTCCTGTTTGCAATTCAGTATTGCAATATGATTTTGTGCGATATAATCATATTGGACGAGCAAATTGTGAGAAATGTGATTTTGGAACATTGCCGATTGATTATGATGTAGTTAAAAGGGATTATGAAAACAGAAAACTAACAATTAAAACTCCTGAAGGTGAAGAGGAATATAGACTGGTAGGGGATAATATTACCGATTCATATAATATGGTGGCGGCAATAACATTATTGCGTGAGTTTGGACTAAGTAAGGAACAGGTTAACAATGCATTTGAAAATATGAAAATAGTTGAGACCAGATTCAATTCTGAGGAGATTAATGGTAAGCAGCTTATTATTAATCTTGCAAAAGGGCAAAATCCAATTGCCTGCTCTAGAGCTTGTGATTTTGTACGAAAGCATGATGGTAAAAAAGCTGTTATAATGATTCTAGAAGATTTTTATGATGCTAAGAATACAACTGAAAATATTGCTTGGATATATGAAACTGATTTTGAATTTCTGAATCAAGAGGATATAACGCAGATTATTGTCGGTGGCAAGCGCTCAAGTGATTATATGGTAAGACTACTTATGGCGGGAATTCCGAAGGAAAAGATTAAATGCTGCACTTCAGAAACAGATACACCAAACTTTTTGGATATAAGTTCAGTTGACAAAGTATTTATTTTATATGATTTGTTTAATGTAGATTCACTTAAAAGTATTCAAGAACAGGTGAAGAATAAGCTACTTAGTGGAGGAAATTTATCATGAAAATAGAGATTCTTTTTCCTGAGTTTTGCAATTTATTTGGAGATATAGGTAATATTAAATATTTAAAAGAATGTTTGCCTGATGAGGAGTTTATTGAAACATCATTTCAGTCAGAACCAAGATTCATATCTGAGGATGTAGATTTTATTTACATGGGTGCTATGACTGAGAGAATTCAGGAGAAGGTTATAGAAAAGTTTATGCCACATAAGCAAAGAATCAATGATTTAATAGAAAATGGAACAGTGTTTTTGTTTACAGGAAATGCAATGGAGGTTTTGGGTGAATATATTGAAGATGATGGTAGGAAGATTAAATGCTTAGGTTTGTTTAATTTTTATGCAAAGCGAAATATGATGGCAAGATATAGTGGTTTAGTGTTTGGAAAATTCAACGATATTGACATTGTTGGCTTCAAAGCACAATTTACTATGGCATATGGGGAAAATGATAACTCATACTTTATTAAAACTATTAGGGGTATTGGTTTCAATAAAGATAGCAATTTTGAAGGAATAGTAAGGAATAATTTTTTTGGAACATACTTGATTGGTCCAATTCTTATATTAAATCCACTGTTCACAAAATATTTATTGGAAAAGATGGGAGTAGAGTCGCCTAAAATAGCATTTGAAGATGAAGTTATGGAGGCTTATTATAAGAGATTAGAAGATTTTAAAAATCCTAAAATTGAAGTTTAATAAAAAAATGTTACGAAATCATTTCTTTATATTTTTTAATAAATTGTTAAGATAAAATCACATTATTATTAATATAATATCACATTATGTAGTAAACTGTGCCCTTACATTTTTGTAATTATATGATAAAATTAATAAAGATAGATAGAAAAAACAAATAAAAAAATACAACAAAAGAAAGGAAACAAGAAATGAGAGTAGTAACAAAGAGAACAAATGAAATCAAGGAGGTAAACAGAACAGTTTATGTGGAGGTGCTTGGTAATAATATGATTACATATAGAATTACCGAGAGCACCATTCTGATTGAAGGGGAGGAAAAGCATACATATGGCGTAGAAATTGAAAGTAATCTTAATGGTAAAACTGTTAAGGAGTCAATTACTGATTTCTCTCCCAGTCTATCTGAGGTAGTTGAATTTACAGAAAAACTGATAAGAAATTCTGTTTTACCCGCATCACTTTATGACATCGCCTTAGATTATCTTGGAACATGCATATAAGAATTTAAGGGAAACAATGAAAAAATGGTTGTGATAAAATTTCACAACCATTTTCTTTTATTTACCAAGAACAATTTTACTGATTTGTTTTAAATCATAGCTATTAATTATATTATCAGAGTTGAAATCAGCATTTGCAAAATTAAATGATATCTGTTCTTCCTTATTTAAAATATATCTCTTTGTTAATGCAACATCAAGTGAATTTACTTTACCGTCTGAATTAACATCTCCATTAGCAGTTGAAGGAGATGTATTATAGTGTTCAGATAGGCTAATACCATTGCTGCCAAGTGGTATCTGATGGTCAAGTCCTATAAATTTTCCCTCATCATTTTGCCATAATGCAGGCTTGAGGAGAGCGTATTTTTCCTCATCCCATTTGGAGAAGTTATCATAAACCAATCCACCAGTATCACCTGAATTTTCATTAAAGCACCAAAATGTGTGATGGAGTCGCTTTTCAATTATATAATCGCGAAGATAAGTCATCCATTTTTCATTATCTCCTCCATCCATAAAGCCACCCCATTCACCTATGAGTATTGGGGATATTCCTTCCTCATATAAATATGCCCAGTTGTCATACCAGCAGTCGTTCATTAAACTTTCCTGTGTAAAACCCTCATAAAACCAGGTTTGCTCATAAACCAAGGGTCCGTAATCATGAGGAGAATAAACTAATTTATTTTGATACTCACCTAAATCAATAGGATAGTCCCTTACTCCACGCAAATTACCACCCCACCAGGTTGAATGGTAATAAGTAAAGTTAGTTGTCCATTCGATTTTAGGAGCAGTCCAGTCATAGCCCTCCTTAGGATAAACCTCAGTACCCTCAACCACGATTAAAAGATTTGGATTTTTAGCAAGAATTCTTTTACCAGCAGTTTCAGCAACATGCTTCCAGTTATTATGATCGGTTGAGTCATCCCATTTAGCCATATTATCTGGTGTATCAGCAGTTCCATGTGGCTCATTTTTTATATCAATTGCAAGAATGGTATCATCATTTTTCCAATAGTCAGCAAACCATTCTAAAGCTTCATACATCATTTCTGTAGTATATTCTTCAGTATACCATAAATTAAAGACATGGCCAGCAGCATGTGTTTCAGCACTATGAATATCAATCATTATTTTTATGCCATACTGTTTACACCACTCAACAGCCTGTTCAAAGAGCTGTTTACTGTTCATACCAACGAGCTCAGGGTTTGTGAATTCGTTAACCTTAGGTGGCGCAGGGTCTGGGTCATCATTTTTCCACTGAGTAAGTATTTGCGTTGAAACAGGCACACGCAAAAAGTTTAGGCCACGATCAGCAATAGATTTTATTGCATCATGCATATTACATGACCAAACGCCATCAAAAACTCCACTTCCAACATTAAAACCAAACCAGTTACAGCCAGTAATCCAGACTTCATTTCCGTACATATCGACAATTTTATTGCCATCGACATATAGCCAATCGTCATTCGATGAGTCGATAGCTGCAAAGGCTTTAGTATTTGTGGAAGTATTTATAGAAAAACTCAAAGATGATATCATTGCTGCTGAAACAGCAATAGAAGTTATTTTTTTAATAATGCTCATAAGTATGTCCTCACTTTTACATAATTATTAAACATTATGTTTTACACGGTCATAAACCTCTGATTTTTTAGCATCATTAAATCTGTCGATAGTGCCAACCAAGTATCCAGTAATGCGTCTAATGCGTTGAAATGGAATATCCTTGAGGTAGTATTTAACATTCACAAAATCCCCATCCAATTCAATATCCATAGCATCTATTAATTTATTAGGATATTTATTCCTTCCATTTGCTATATATGCTTTTATTTCTTTATCAGAAACCTCACCGTTAAGTACATTTACTTTCACCATAATTATACCTCCTAAATTCTCCTCATTCAAGTAGCACATTTTGTGCTTTAGCAATATTATAACACAAGATAATGTGATTGACAAGCTATTTTTCAAAAAAAATAAAAATTTTCAGGAAATAATATAAAGCTATTATTTCCTGAAATTATTAGGTGATTTTTATCAGTATCAGAATCTGAAATCTCTTTCTCCTGCTTTAATCAGTTCAAGGTATTCATCAAATTTATTACGAACCTTTACTTCAGCGATATTTTCCCTTTCTTTTTTTATTACATTAAATGCTAGTTCTTTAAATTCATCATCTCCATAATCAAGAGCATATTCTGAAAGAGTAAGCATAGCATTTGGCAGACAGCAGTTTGAAATATCGCCTGTTTTGGCTAATTGCATAAATCTGTCCCCAGTTCTACCCTCACGATAACAAGCAGTACAAAAGCTTGGAATAAAGCCATTTTTAAGTAAAGTTTTTGCTACATCAGCTTGTGAGCGTTCATCTGAAACTTGAAATTGAGCAGTGCTGTCTTCTTTACATTTGCAGGGATTGTATAGGCTTTCTGCATATCCGCCAACACCAGTACATGAGCCGCCGCTTGCCTGAGAGATACCGAGAGAGATGATTTCATCTCTGAAGTGTTGCTCCTCTCTAGTGGAAATAATCATTCCAGTATAAGGAACAGCGAGTCTTAAAGCAGCAACAATTATTTTAAATTGCTCATCATTAACTATATATGGGTATTTATTTAAATCGACTCCTTCAGCTGCTCTTAATCTTGGCACTGAAATAGTATGAGGTCCTATACCAAAGGTATCTTCAAGGTGGAGAATATGCAACATAGTCGCAATTACTTCGTATTTATACTCATATAGACCATATAGAACACCGATTCCAACATCATCAATTCCAGCTTCCATAGCCCTGTCATGTGCAGTTGTGTGGTAATCATAATCACTTTTCGGACCTGATGGGTGATATTTCTCATAGGTAGGCTTATGATATGTTTCCTGGAAAAGTATATATGTGCCAATACCAGCATCTTTGAGTTTTTTATAATTTTCAACTGAAGTAGCAGCAATATTCACATTAATTCGTCTTATTTCACCATTTCCGCTTTTAGTGTTATAAACAGTTTTCATACATTCAAGTATGTAATCAATAGGACAGTTTTTATCGTCTTCTCCAGCCTCTATAGCGATACGCTTATGACCCATTTCAGCAAGAGCTTTGGTTTCAGCAGAAATCTGCTCCTGTGTGAGTTTTTTTCTTTTAATGCCAGAGCCAGTATGGTATCCGCAATATTTACAGCCATTAATGCAATAATTTGAAACATAAAGTGGTGCAAACATTACAATTCTTTTGCCATAAATATCTTCTTTAATTTTTCTTGCAAGTGAAAAAAAATGTTCGCGTAGTTCTGAATGTTCACCTGCTTCGCAGGCAAAAAGAAGAACAGAAACCTCCATATAATTTAAACCCTTGAGTGATTCAGCTTTTTTTAGAATTTCAAGTACTAAATCTTTATTATTTTTATTATCCTCACCGTATTTCAAGGCTTTAAGGATTTCATCATGACTGATAAATTCTTCAGCTTTTTTTGATTTACTATTAAACATATATTAGCTTTCTTATAATGAAAGCGTCCCTCCAATCATACTTAAATTAGTGTTTAGAGATGGCAGCCTTGACAGAAACGCCTTTTATTTGACCTAATTTACCAGTAAGGCTACTTATTTCATCAATAGTTGCATTTACAGCAACAGAAATAACAGAAATATTTTTTTCCCTGTAAGGTAAACCCATTCTACCGATAATTATTTTATTAAACTCATGCAAAATTGAATTTACTTTTTCTGACTTATCAATTTCATCTAAAACAATTCCAATAACAGCAATTTTTTTTTCCATAAACACCCCACAAAAAAACCGATTGCATAAATTCACACAATCGGACACAGCTAACATATTAATTTCACATTATAATTAAAGTTAGTCGTTATCCAATTGCCAAGACAGCTCTCTGCAATTCGATTAACATACAGTTTAGGCAATCAACGGGAGAATAAATCCTTCCGCTCATTGTTTCTATACTAATCATAAACCTATTTTTAAAAAAAGTCAAGCATAAAATAAAGAAAATTCTTAAAAGCACTATAAAAGATTCAGACGATATTTCATTTCCAACTTTTTAGGTAAAGGTTGCTGATTATAAACATCATACACAATTCTTTTTGCAATTGTAAGTATGAAATCAACCTCCTCTTTAGTGCAGGTATGTTCGCTAAGGCTTGCCTTGAGGACATATTCAATAATGGTTTGCATTTCTCCTTTTTGTAAAAGAGAAGAGTGCTTTTCGACATAATCGGCAAATTCAAAATATTGCATATTTGAGTTTTCGATACCGATAAAGGCAAGTATTTTTGTTATATATAAGTAAAGGTTTATGACATTGGAATTATTATTATCAGATTTTAAAGCTTGTATCATTTTTAAAAGAACATATTTTCTTTTAAGTATTATAAAACTGAGAGATAATATTACAAAGGAAATTATAGTAATAATCGTAATTACAACTGAATTTCTAAAAACATTTTTCTGCGGTGTAGATGATATAGATTCAGTATTAGAGGTTAATGATTTTTGAGCCTCTGATGTACCAGGTTTTGTTGTAGTTTTAGTAGTTGCCTTTGGTTCAGTTGCTTTGGTGGTTGTTGTTTTCCTGGTTGTACTAGTTTCGCGTTCAGTTTCTTCAGGAGTATCACCATTACTATATCCAGGAGTAAATTCATAAGGCACCCAACCGACATCATCTATATATACCTCAACCCATGCATGTGCGTATTTATCCTTTACATTAATTTTATATGAGGCATCAATATTTTTATTTGAAAGGTTAAATTCTGATTTTGGGATGATATAGCCTGTTACATACCTTGTAGGAATGCCAGCCATTCGTGCGAGCACAGCACCTGCGGAAGCAAAATGTGTGCAATATCCCTTATTATTTTCAAGCAAAAAGTAGCTTACAAAATCTTTATTTTTAGGAGTTTTACCAGGAGAAAGAGTGTATTTGGCATCCTTAGCCAAAGCTGTTTTTATTTTATCGAGCGTAACTTCTGGTGAATAATTATCTTCAAAGATAAAGGAATAGTTTTCATAAACCTCATTAATGTTGAAGTTTTCTGGAAGCTGAGTGTAATTATTATAAACAAAGTCACGATATGAGCTTTCTATTGTATGAATATCAGTAAAATTATTTACGCGGAAATAATTATTGAAATCATCAAGTACGCCATATGATGATTCCATGCTTTTAAAAGTAAAGGTGTATTCCTGCTTATTTTCTAGAGCTATTGTAGTATCATTTATATAAGTAAATTTATCGTTTTTATTCAAGACATAATACGGAACAAAATTTAAATTCTGATTTTTATTGTTGACAGTGATTTTAATAGTGTTTGTGTAAAAAGGATTTACGAATTCGACTTTGTTATACAATAAAAAATCTTGAGGGTAATACCCGGATTTTTTCATTTTTTCAAAAAGAGATAAGTTTTTCTCATATTCATTTTGAGGAATAATACTCCAACTATATCCAGTATAAATACCTCCTACAAAGCTTTTTAGATATAAAGCTTCATGAGGATTAAAAGAAACCTCTACAATTAAATCAGTTACATTATTATATTTAAGAAATCCCTGCTGACCGAGTTGTTGTTCGTAAATATTTTCTGAATATTCATTTTTAAAGGCTGATTTAATTTTTTCGATACTTTCCTGAACATTATCAACAGAAAATTCCTCAATAGAGTTTTTTATATTTGAGCGTAAATTATCAATTGTTTGAGGGCGTTTAAATTCTACAACATTTATTACAACATTGCTTAATATCAAAATTGAAAGGGCTATTGAAAAAGCCCATACTGTACTTAGCCCATCAACTTTTAATTTTATATTGGGTTTTGAATAGAAATTATTTTCCTTTCTGAGAAAATTGGCGTCAGTATTATTTGCATATTCATTATAGCTGGAATTTTGCAGAACCAAAACAGCAATCCAGAATGAAATAAGCATAAAAGTAAAAATATATTTAGGAGTAATTCCATAATACAAACCAATTTCCAAAAGAGGAAAAGTAATTAGGAAGCATATTGGTAAATTAGGTCTGGTGATTACAAAATAGCAGATAAGCATGATTAAAAGAAATGATGAAAAGATAAAAAAAGTGGTAATGCATTCTGATTGTGAAATTCTTGTACTAACTCTATAATATCCTATACTTGTTTCATTTATTTCGTTGTAAATTCGATTAACAACCAGCTGAAAACCGTTTATGTAGGTGTACCAATTCTTTTTTATGAGTGTTAAATATATTAGTAGTGTTGGTATTAATGTAAGAAGAAATTTTTTAGGCAATAAAAAAACAGTAACAAAAAATGTAAAAAATAAAGATGCATAAAAAAACAAGCCGAATTCATAAAACTTAAAGCTAAATAGGCTGATAAAGCTATAAATAGCTCCAAAGCAACCGAAAAAAGCGGTTAAAATCCTTGCAAGATATTTAAAAGAATATTCCTGCTTATGTAAAACAGAAAGTGATATATGGTCTTTTATTATTATACTTTTTTTGGGACTTTTAATTGTTTTTTTATTGTTAGTTCGTTTAACCATACTCTTAATTCCTTCTATGAATTATATTATAAAATCAGCTAAACACTGTTTTATTTTATTAGGCTTTATGTTGACAGAATTTATATCTAAATAATTTTCAGTAGTGGTAATATTATTTTCCTCTCCGACAAGGAGCAGTGTTTTTTTCACGCAATTGTTAATATTAGCAAGAAGATTTAAAGAGTCTGAATTTGCAAATGCAGTCAAGTAGATTGTATGAACATATTTATAATTGGAATCAGAATGAGCGTAATTTATTAAAGCATGTGGACTGTCAAAAAAATTTCTAGCATTAAAAATATTTCCAAGAAGTTTAAAAATATCCTCCTCATTGTTTATGACATCTGATTCTAATTTATCAGTAAATTGATTATACCAAGCTATTGTATGGATACTATTGTTTTCGATAAGAAAAAAGGAAATTGATAATAATGTTTCAGCAAGGGTATCGAATATTTCAATGTTTTTTTCATCAGTTTTAGGGTAGTAAAAATCAAATATAATCAGTGTGTTATTTGTTATTGGACGACTATATTCCTTAACCATAGGATAATTAGTCTTAGCGCTTAATTTCCAATGTATTTTGTTGATTTTATCCCCTTCATGGTATTCTTTTATATCGAAAATTTCAGATGGGTCATCACCGCTTTTAGTTTTTGAAAATATATCACTATCCTGATTTTCCAAAAATTTGTTAGAAAGATATGCATCAATGGAGTGGCAATCAGGAGTAACGACAATGCTGACAGTGGGTTGTTTAGGGACGAGTTTAATAGAACATAACTTCAAGTAGTCTATTATTGTTATATTTTGTAAGTTAATTTCTATTTTACCACAATATTTTGAGGTAAGTTTAAAGTTAACCTCTTGACGGTTTCGTGCCTGAATTGGGATAACAGCCGTAAGCCTGTCCGGAAGTCCCTCAAGGGTATTTTGGTATGTAATATTTATAACAGCATTCGGAATTGGAAAAAGACTGCTATTTTCTATAGTGACTTTGATATCTATGTCAGAATTTTTAGAACAGACCATAGTTTTTGACGATATATTTACATTGGACTTCTTTTTTACAATATTCAATATTGCAAACATTGAAATTGGATAAGAAATAGTAATCACAAGAAAAATAAGTGATAATAAATCAACATATAGGATAAAAAAGCATATTGAGATAAATAGAAGAATTGTGTAAATAACTAATTTTTTACCCATGATATACACCTACATGTTTATTTCAGGAACGGGAACATTGCTGATTATTTCAGCAAGTACGGATTTAACAGTAACATCATTAATTCTTGCCTTGGAATTAAGCAATATTCTATGTTCAACAACATCGTTAAAAATATATGTAACATCGTCAGGAATGACATAATCACGACCTCTTATTAGGGCGGTGGATTTTGCCATATTAGTTAATGCAAGTGTTCCTCTAGGACTTACACCAAGCTTGATTAGGGGGTGTTTCCTTGTTGCCTCAATTAATCTTGCAATATAAAGATATACCTTATCATCAATATAAACACAGTCAGCAAGTTGTTGCATATAGAGAATATCATCAGTAGAAAGAACTGAATTTACCTGCGACATAGGGTTATTGTTCTGTTTAGATTTAATTATATTAATTTCACTATTTATATCAGGATAGCCCATACTTAACTTAATAATAAAGCGGTCAAGCTGTGATTCGGGAAGCATTTGCGTGCCAATTGAGCCGATGGGATTTTGAGTTGCAATTACTATAAATGGTTTAGGAAGCTCACGAGTGATACCATCCACCGTAACCTTACTTTCCTCCATAATTTCAAGCAAAGCTGATTGAGTTTTACTTGAGGTTCTGTTAATTTCATCAGCTAGTAAAAGGTTGCACATAACGACACCCGGCTTATAATCAAAGTTACCTGTTGTCTTATTATATATGGTAAATCCTGTAACATCGGTAGGGAGAACATCTGGAGTAAATTGCATTCTATTATAATTTAGGGAAAGTGCTTTAGAAAATGCAAGAGCAAGTGTAGTTTTTCCCACTCCTGGAATATCTTCAATAAGGATATGTCCTTTAGAAATGATTGCAAGGAGTGTTTTTGCGATTATTTTTTCTTTGCCGATAATAACCTTTTGAATTTCATGCATTATACTTCTTACTTTTAAAATTGTACTATTACTTGATGTTTTTATGTTTGCATTCAAAAAATACACTTCCTTTATAGAATAAATCTTTATTTTATAATTATATCATAATATAGTAATTATTTCAATAGTTAAAATACAAAGAGCTGGTAGCTTTATTTTTTAATATGAAAATGTAATTATTTTAAATATTAATTTGAATAGTATACCCAAGAAAGAGCACTTATAAAACAATGTTTTGTGTTAGTTTTACAATAAAACTATATTTTTTTATGTACCTCCTACAAATATAATTTATAATGTATTAATTTTTAAAAAAAACAAGAAAAATGAAGA
>JGI24709J26583_10000045_pt1 | contig 79508 bp, 68 predicted proteins | sample BioPla2DNA1_FD_26583 | JGI IMG/M metagenome (IMG submission 26583) | reverse complement strand
TGCTGAGTTCTCTTCAGATGCTGCTGCAACTGTCTCTAACTGCTCACTCATACTATTAAAACGGTTTGCAATATCCTCCATATTTGCGTATGCAATATGCATTTTGTTATTAACTAAATTAATAGAATTCATAAAAGCTACAAATANTTCCTTAACATCATTTGCCTTTGCAGTACTCTCACTAACTGAAGCATTACCCCTTTGAACTTCTTCTATAGCATTATTTGTGGTATCTTGTGCTTCGACAGTTATTTTTTGAATATAGCTTGCTGACTTTGAACTTTGCTCTGCCAGCTTTCTTATTTCATCTGCGACTACTGCAAATCCTTTTCCTGCTTCTCCAGCTCTTGCTGCCTCAATGTTTGCGTTCAAAGCAAGCATGTTGGTCTGTGAAGCAATACTAGAAATCTCATCTACAAAATTATCAATCTCATTCATTCTTTCTTGTAATTCTGTTACAGCTGAAACCGCTGAATTAATTGATTTTTGCATAATAGCCATATGGTAAGTCAATTCATCTACTTTACCAGAACCAACCGAAACTGCTTCTGATGTNGANNTAAATTCTTTTTCAATGTCTTTAGAAAGATCATATGTNTTGCCTGTAAGCTTTGCTGACTCGGAAACATAATTGTTAATACTATTAACTGCTGATGCGCTCTCTTCTACAGCCCTAGAAATCTCGTTAATCGTTGTTGTTATAGTTGTTATACCTTCTTGGTTCATTATAATTCTATCATTTCCAATATTAACATTTTTAAAAAGGTTTTCGACTGTAGCATTTACTTGTTCCATAACATTAGTAAGATTTTTATTTAATACTAAAGCTTTTTCACTTTCATTTCTTGCATTGTCTAAATGTTCATTTCCCCATCTTGATAGAAAGTATAGCGCCACAACACCGCATAGAAACATACCCATTCGTGGTAAAAACTCGCCAAAACTATTATTAACTCCAAGTAGTGCTTCGGGCTTTATGGCATATGTTATTACTATAGCTGCGGTGATAACTGAGGTGTAAATCACCAAAACTTTTGAATTAAAATATACTGCAGCAAAACAAGCACAAAGAAGATAAGCAACAAACATACGCTCTGCTCCACCTTGGGATATTGAATAAACCAGGCTTCCTAGAGCAGGTAACAATGGAATAATTATGGATTTTAAAAGGTTGTGTTTTGATTTTATAAAAACTATTCCAGTTACAACAATACATGTACCGAAAAGTATAACAGAAGCTTGCAGCGCTCTAGTCATTCCAGCATTAACATAAGCTGTAGCAGCAAGTATTAATCCAAAAACCCACATTAGCGCAGCATTTAACTTATGGACCCTATTGGTATAAGCATCCATTTTATGATCCCCCCCCTAGATTATGAGAACGTTCTATAGCTCTTATATTAATTATCGGCTAGTATACATAAAAAAATTAACAGCTATTTAACTGGGACATTTCGCTAAGCTGCGAATTTGTTATATATTAAATAGCTGTTTATCCATGTCACATTATATAATCAGAATTTATATTTTAATCAAGTTTTTTTAGAAATGCTTTATAGCCTTTGTATGCCGTATAAACATCAACTTTACTTGTTATCTCAAAAGGAGCATGCATAGATAAAACAGGAACGCCACAGTCCACAACATCTACACCAAGATTTGCTATATACATAGCTATGGTTCCGCCGCCACCTTTGTCTACAGCTCCAAGTTCTGTGGTATGCCAAGCCACATCATTATCATTGAAAACTCTTCTAATTTTTGATAATAATTCTGCATGGGCATCTGAAGCACCTGATTTGCCACGCGCACCGCTAAACTTCAAAATTGCTAATCCTCTGCCTAGGTAAGCCGAATTGTACTTGTCATGAGTACCTTCATAATTTGGGTCATATGCAGCATTCACATCCGCAGATAGCATTATTGAGTTGTTGAGGCAACGTCTTAATATAATATCAGTATAATTCTCATTTGTTAGGTTACAAAGATCTGCAAGGAAGTCTTCTAAGAACCTTGACTCTGCTCCGGTATTTCCTACGCTGCCAATTTCCTCTTTGTCGGTAAGAACGCATAATGCTGTGTATTCCGGATCTTGTATATCGAAAAGAGCTGTCATTGAAGTGTATGCACAAACTCTGTCGTCTTGTCCATAAGCTCCTATCATACTTCTATCAAAGCCTACATCCTTTGCCTTAAATGCAGGTACTAATTCCAGTTCTGCTGAGAAAAAGTCTTCTTCAACAATATCATACTTTTCATATAGTAAGTTAAGTATGTTAAGTTTAACTTTTTCACTAACTTCTTTATCACCATATGGTATTGAGCCCACTAAGGCGTTCATTGCCTCAGCTACTATAGCTTCACTCATTTTCTTATCCATTTGATCCTTAGCAAGGTGTGGAAGGAGATCTGTAATAGTGAAAACAGGATCGTTTTCATCTTCGCCAATGCTAACATCAACTGTTTCACCATTCTTCTTCAATATAACACCATGTAAGGACAATGGTATAGCAAGCCATTGATATTTTTTTATTCCACCGTAATAATGTGTTTTAAAAAAGGCCATGTCGGTATTTTCATACAATGGATATTGTTTAATGTCGATTCTTGGCGCATCAACATGTGCACCAACCATTCTGGTTCCTTTATCAAAAGGCTTTTTTCCTATTATAGCCAAGATTACTGCCTTGTCTTTAATATTTCTATAAACTTTATCACCTGCGGTTAAAGGAAGATCCTCATCGATAATTTTGTCTAGATTTTCATAGCCAAGCTTCTCAGCTCTTTTAATGGTTTCTTTCACACATTGACGCTCGGTTTTTCCAATGTCTAAATATGCTTTATAGTCATCGCAATAACTAAATATTTTTTCTCTGTCTGGAATCTTATCCCAAGCATTTACTTTTTTATAACTAAGCTTTTCCATCAATTTCTGACCTTTGCTCTTTACTTTTGTTTCTTCCATAGTAACCCTCTTTCCTAGTAAAAATCTTATTGGTAAATTTTTTAACTATTCATATTATACCACATAGGGCAAATAAAAAAACATTAAAAAACCCGGTAAACCGGGTGTTAAAGTTCATTTTTTAATTTATTTACTATTTATAGAATAATACAAATTAACCCCCCACTGCCTTCATTTATTATTCTTTGCAGTGTTTCTTGTAGTTTCATTTGAGCATCTTCAGGCATTCTATATAGTTTATTTTGGAGACCTTCAGTAATAAGTTCATACAATGATTTACCAAAGATATTGGAATCCCATAGTTTGTCGGGCTGACCTTCAAACTCCTTCAAAAGATAATTAACAAGCTCTTCAGATTGTTTCTCCGAACCCACAAGAGGTGCGATTTCTGTTTCTATGTCAGCTCGTATCATATGTATTGATGGAGCGCTTGCCCTAAGCCTTACACCAAATCTATTACCTTGTCGTATTATTTCAGGAGACTCAAGTGTAAGCTCGTCAAGCTGTGGTGTTACAACGCCATAACCTTTGGTCTTAACTTCGTGTAATGCATACTCAATTTTTTTGTATTCATTTTTAATTCCTGATAGCTCTTTAAGAACACTAAACAATTCGTGTTCCCCTTCAATATTCAGTCCTGTCTCAGTATTTAGTATTTGATAGAACAGACCATCTGACATATTGACTTCTAAATTAACTCTTCCACTTCCAAGCTGCATTTCAGATATTCTACAGCTTTTTACAAAATCATATTCATTTAGCATACAAATATTATTATTTATATGTCTTATTGAGGCCTTATCCACCATTGCTTCACGTAGTGCACATATAATATCATTTCTTAACCAATGCTGTGGCTCAAGTCGTGTAATCCATCTCGGAATGTCCACAGCTACCTCGCGAACAGGAAATTCATATAGGATTGTTTTCATTGCTTGGTGAATATCTCTTGTTGTCATATTTAAGCAATCCATTGGAATAACTGGTTTATTGTACTTATCAGAAAGCTTTTCAGCCATTTGCCTAACCTCAGTCTGGTCGGGAAATGCTGAGTTCAGAATAATTATGTAAGGCTTTTGACTTTCATCAAGTTCAGCTATTACTTTTTCCTCTGCTTCTTCATACTCTTCTCTTGGTACATTAGTAAAAGAACCATCACTTGTCATTGCAATCGCAATCGATGAATGCTCTCTTATTACTTTTCTTGTACCTGTTTCAGCTGCTTCTTCAAATGGAATAGGATCTTCAAACCAGGGTGTATGAACCATTCTCGGCACTTCACCCTCCATATATCCCAATGCGCTTTTTACCATGTATCCAACACAATCTACAAGTCGTACATTCATTGTCGCATTATCTTCCATCTCAATTGTTACAGCTTCGTTTGGAACAAATTTGGGTTCAGTTGTCATTATTGTACGTCCCGAACCACTTTGCGGTGTTTCATCAATTGCACGCTCTCGTTCATAAGGATTTTGGATATTTGGGATTACTAATCCTTCCATAAATCTTTTTATAAAAGTAGATTTTCCAGTCCTGACAGGACCAACAACACCGATATAAATCTCACCATTTGTCCTTGTTGCTATATCTTCATAGATCCTGTAATCTCTTTCCACGGCGTATCCCCCTCTGTTTCATAGTTTTAACGGGTCTCCCAATCCTTCTATAATATATTGAACAAGTCCTTCATTTATTCCAAAAAAATAAAGCCTTATAAGGCTTATTTTATTATTTTATATTACTAGGAATTTATCTTTATATTTGTTGGTTATAATTCGTCTGCGTTAGATGGTTAATCTGTTAGATTGTTATTTATATGATTCTTTTTTAATCTGTCTTGTTTACTCGTTAATATCATCTTCAATTTTGTTTACTTGATTAACATTCTCTTTTATACTATCTGATACATTATTGTCATCTTCCACTTTAGTATCATCAGTATGATCCATTTCGTCAGCATCGTCTGCGTCCATACTGCCCTGATTTGCTAATTCCTCTCTTTCAGCGTTATCAGCACGTTTTTTCATGATTAAAAATAGCACATAAAACAGCATAATCACTAAAGTTTCAGTAGATCTGTAGTGGAAAAACAATAGATTTATAAATAGAACTAAAAATACTATTAATGCTATCCATGCTAAAATTCTTCTTTTCATTTATGCCACTCCTGTTTTTAGTAAAATTAATAGGTATATTTCCAGGTTATTTATCCTTATCTCTTCGACTAAGGATCCAGTCATGAATTCTAAGCTCATAACCATTTTGAGTAGGCTCATAATAAATAGTACCCTTCATAACATCAGGTAAATATTCTTGATCCACAATATTGCCTGGGAAATCATGAGCATATAAGTAGCCATTTCCGTAACCCAATTCAGCCATACCTTTAGCTGGAGCATTTCTAAGGTGCATGGGCACCTCACCTGTGTTTTTGTTCTCCACATCTGCAAGAACACTATCTATTCCTTTGTAACATGAATTAGACTTTGGACTTGTTGCTACCATAACAGCTGCTTGGGCAAGCAAAATTCTTGCTTCGGGCATCCCAATCCGCTCTATTGCTTGTGCGGCTGAAACCGCAACTGTAAGTGCATTCGGATTTGCCATTCCAACATCTTCAGCAGCACAAATCATTATTCTTCTTATAAGAAATTCCGGTGTTTCACCAGCATAAAGTGCTCTACCTAAGTAAAACAATGCGGCATCTGGATCGCTACCTCGCATTGATTTTATTAGAGCACTAATATTATCATAATGAGCTTCAGAGGATTTATCAAACCGTACGGCCTTTTTCTGGACACATTCTTCAACAACTTTAGTATCTATTATGTAATATCCATCGCTGTCAGTTTCAGAAGTAAGAACTGCAAGCTCAATAGCGTTTAAAGCAACTCTTGCGTCTCCACTTGATAATGCAGCAAGAAGTTTAAGTGCATCATCAGATATATCAACTTTAAGTTTTCCATAACCACGCTCTTTATCTTCAATAGCTTGCTTTATTATACTGATAATATTCTCATCAGTTAGTGGTTTTAGCATGAATACTGTTGATCTTGAAATTAGAGCCTTGTTAACTTCAAAGAAAGGATTCTCAGTTGTAGCTCCAATCAAAACAATAAGGCCATTTTCAACATAAGGCAGAAGGGCATCTTGTTGTGATTTATTGAATCTATGAATTTCATCAATGAACAATACGCAGCGACCCGAAGGGTTCAAGAACTCATTTGACGTCTCTTCAACTATTGCTTTAATATCTTTCACACCAGCTATAACTGCATTTAGCTGACGAAAAACTGTTTTAGTTGTGTTGGCTATTATTCTGGCCAGAGAGGTTTTACCTGTACCAGGAGGACCATATAAAATAATGGACGATATGGTATCGGCCTTAATCATTCTATTTAACAGTTTACCCTGTCCAACAATGTGTTCCTGCCCTATAAATTCATCAAGTGTTTGCGGCATCATTCTAAATGCCAACGGTTCTTTCTTTCTGTACCTCTGCAATTAAACCACCTTTCTGATTTCTACGAAATTCAAATAAGTTTATATTAATTCATTTTTTTCTAAACAATTTTTATATTTCTGATATAAATCAGGTCTTTTTCTACGAGTTGTTTCAACTTTCTTTTCAAAGCGCCATTTTTCAATTTTAGCATGATGTCCAGACAACAAGACGTCGGGTACACTTTTTGATAGAAATACCTGAGGCCTGGTATATTGTGGGTATTCTAGCAAGCCATCATAATGAGATTCATCCTGATATGCATCTTCCGAAGGCAGTACACCATCTACCATTCGACTAATGCAATCAATAAGAACCATAGCAGGTAATTCGCCGCCCGTTAAGACATAATCACCTATGGATATCTCTTCATCAACAATTTCTTCAAGAACACGCTCATCTACACCTTCATAATGTCCACAAAGAATTATAATGTGTTTTTCCTTAGAAAGCCTTTTTGCCGTGCTCTGCGTTAGAACCTTTCCCTGTGGGCTCATATAGACTGTTAATGGGCTGTATGTGAGATCTTTTTTTATATGTTTCCAGCAGTCATATATAGGCTGTGCAGTCATAACCATGCCTGTACCACCGCCATATGGGTAATCATCGGTTTTTTTATGTTTATTTTCGGAAAAATCTCTAATGTTATGAGTTCGAATTTCTATAATATTATTATCACGAGCTCTACCAATAATGCTTTCAGATAAAAATAAATCAATACTTTCTGGAAAAAGTGTCATAATATCAAATATCATCTATCTACAAGTCCTTCCGGTAAACTAACCTGAACTTCTTTATTTTCTATATCAATACTCAAAACCACTTGTTTTATGGCTGGTATAAGTATTTCACCGTATTTTTCACCATTAACAACATACACATCATTACTTCCTGTCTCAATAACATCGGTGATGTTACCTAATAACTGACCTTTTTCATATACATTGCATCCAATTAGATCAACGATGAAAAACTCATCTTCACTTAATATTCGAGCGTTTTTTCTATCAACCTTTAGAAAGCAATCCTTTAACTCGTCAGCTTTATCCTTATTATCTATGCCATGAAGTGTGATTAGAACGAAGTTCTTATGGTACCGAACTTTATCAACAAAATATTCGGTGAGTTTAGCATCCTTCTCAATCCAAACGATTTTCAAATAATCAAAGCGCTCAATATCAGATGTTGATGAAATAACTTTCAATTCGCCTTTTACACCATGGGTATTTATGATCTTTCCAATATTAAGATACTCGCTCAACTCTTTCCTCCACTACCGAATAAAATTTTCAACACAAAAAAATCATTATTAATATGATCAATATGCTTCACTAATTAGCATTTAATTAAAACCCCGACTAAATATGGTCTAAGTCGGGGTTGTTCTTTCTATTCTGATATTGGTTTATCAACTTCTTTGATTGACCATTTTTTAACTGTTATCTTTGTTCTTTCAACACCTGTTTCAATGGTGAATTCATCATCTTTAATGTTAACAATTTTCCCAGCAATACCACCAATGGTAATAACTTTATCACCAACAATTGCATTGTTAATCATCTCTCGGGTTTCTTTCTCTTTCTTTCTTTGCGGTCTAATAAGAATAAAATACATAATTCCAAATAATAAAATTAAAGGCCCGAATTGAATTAAAAATACTAGAATACCATTCATCTCTTCTGCACCTGCAGCTCCTGTAGCTGCTCCGTCTGCAAATGCTTTTAAAAACCAATTCATAGTTTTTCTCCTTTCAAACTTAAGCAAATAAGCTACATGAGTAACCATGTAGCATAAATCATTATACACAATTGCGATAGCCAATTCAATGATTTATTTCACACAAATGACATTTTCATTGCGTATTTCTTTCATAACAAACTTTTATAATCCTACTTTATAACGTATCTAAATTAAATTTGGATACAAAATCACTTAGCACAGGAAGAGCCTTTGAAAAATAAACCATTAATTAATTATCATATCCGTATTTCTCAAAGAACATATTTCTAAAGTCACCTAAACTATCATCACGAATTGCCTGCCTGACATCTTCCATCAGTTTCAATAAGAACCGTAGATTGTGCCATGTTGCGAGCCTTAATCCAAGCATCTCCTTAGCTTTAAATAGATGCCTTATATAAGCCCTGGTAAAGTTCTTACATGCATAGCAATCACAATCATGTTCTATTGGAGAAAAATCCTCCGCGTACTTAGCATCTCTAATAATGATTCTTCCGTTTCGTGTAAATACAGATCCATTTCTCCCTATTCTGGTTGGATGAACGCAATCAAACATATCCACTCCACGTATACTACCATCAATAAGGTAATCGGGGCTACCCACTCCCATAAGGTATCGAGGTTTATCGGTTGGAAGAAATGGTATTGTTTTCTCTAGAATATCCATCATTACTTCACCAGGCTCTCCAACGCTTAATCCTCCAATAGCATACCCAGGAAAATCGAACTCGGTTAATTGTTTTGCGCTTGCCTGTCTTAAATCAGCATACATACTGCCCTGGACTATACCAAAAAGAGATTGCTTATCGCTATTCTTATGTGCTTTAATACATCTTTCTGCCCATCTAGTTGTCATCTCCATAGACTTTTTCGCATATTCATAGTCACATGGATATGGGGCGCATTCGTCAAATGCCATAATAATATCAGAACCAAGTGCATTTTGAATTTCCATTGATTTTTCGGGCGATAAGAAGTATTTCGAGCCATCTATATGAGATTTAAAAGTAACACCTTCTTCTTTAATATCCCTTAAGTCGGCAAGGCTAAATACTTGAAAGCCTCCGCTATCGGTAAGAATAGGTCTGTCCCAGTTCATGAAGTTATGTAGCCCTCCCGCCTCACGTATCAATTCATGACCTGGGCGTAAAAATAGATGATAGGTATTACTTAGAATAATACCTGCACCCACTTGTTTTAACTCGTCAGGTGACATGCCCTTAACCGTAGCTTGAGTTCCGACAGGCATAAATGCAGGTGTATCAAAACTTCCATGAGGAGTATGGACCTTACCAAGTCGTGCACCTGTTTGTTTGCATACATGAATGAGTTCATAAGTCACTGCTGGCATTTATTACATCCTTTTTATGAGTATTGCTGAATAATAATTAGCTTTTATATATTAACCTAGATCTTAAACAAGGTCAACTTGTAGTCATATCTAAGGCTTTTATGATGTAACCTTTTTATTGATGCATGTAATCATCATAATTATTATTGCTTTGTTTTCTTCCTTTAGCCAACATTGCCAGACCTGCTACTATTAGAACGGCTGGTAAAATGAACCTTGAAAAACCTCCAAGATTTCTAATTGTAAACGAGAAAAAGATTAGTGATATTCCAGTAAGTATACCGATAGGAATTAATAAACCTTTCTCACGCTTTCCAAAGATATATAGTTCAAAAAGTCCAACTGCAGGTGCGAGAATACAGCCAGGCCACATTACATCATAGATGTGCCACAGTTCTGATGTTTGAAAAACAATACCTAAGGCTAATAGAATTCCACCCGGCACTAAAAGTCCTACATTTTTTCTATTAGAATAGTATCCTGCATGAAATAGTAGTGAAATAAATATTAATATCATGGGCCAAAACGTTGACATAATAGATCCAAGGCTAGGAATAATGCCAAAAGAACCCAGTACTGATAATACACCTACGCAAACGAGTATAACCCCAAGCACAAAATTGCTATTATTTTTTCTCTCCATGATTCAACCTCCTAATGGGCGTTTTTTATAGTTCTATTATAAATAACTATTATGAAAATCCCCTTAGTTGTTTATTAGAATTTAATTAGAATTTACTTTTTTTTGATAGAATACCATCCAACCATTCCATACATAAATCTATCCACCCTGAAACATGCGGATATATGTTCATACTATCTGTGTTTGTTTCCTCATTTGCTAATGATAAACCATGAGGCCCTTTAGGATAAATATGTAGCTCAAACGGAACCTTGTTTTTTTGAAGTGAGCATGCAAACATCAGGCTGTTTTCAACTGGTACTGACATATCTTCCACTGTATGCCACAAAAATGTCGGTGGAGTGTTTTCTGATACTTGTGTTTCAAGAGACATTTCATTTATTAGTATATCACTGGGGCTTTTACCTATTAAATTCTCCCTTGAACCATTATGTCGAAATTCTTTCATTGTAATGACTGGATATGAAAGAATCATTGTATCGGGTCTATTTTCACCTAAAACTATGCCCTCTGTTTTAAGGTATGGCTTGTTATAATGGACTCCAAGGCTTGCAGCTAAATGAGCTCCCGCCGAAAACCCGCATATAGCAACTTTATCTTTGTCAATATTCCATTGTTCTGCATTTTCCCTGATGATACACATAGCCCGCGAGACATCAAGAAGGGGTTGTGGATGTTTGTTAGGAGCTACACTGTAATATAAAACAAAAGCATGGTAACCTCTTGCTGTGAACTGCATTGCTATCGGTTCGGCTTCCCTTTCAGATTTATGGGTATATCCGCCACCTGGGCATATTAAAACAGCACCACGTGTTTTATCTCCTGAAAGTATGTATGAATTAATATAAGGCTCATAACCATCTACAATATGCTTTGGTGCTAAGCCTTCCCATAATTTAATTTTTTGATTCTTCATATCCATCCCTCTTTTTGAATAATCTAATGTTTATATAATAAGCATTGCATCGCCAAAGCTGAAAAACCGGTAATTCAAGTCTATTGCTTCATGGTATGCATTAAGTATATTCTCTCTACCTGCGAATGCACTTACAAGCATTAAAAGAGTTGACTCGGGCAGATGAAAATTAGTAATAAGTGCATCTATGGCTTTAAACTTATAGCCTGGATAAATAAAAATATCTGTGTCTCCCTCTGTTGGAACTACAGTCCCATCATTATCTGCAACCGACTCCAATACACGGCAACTTGTTGTGCCAACAGCAATTATCCTGCCATTGTTTTTTCTTGTATTATTTATTATATCAGCTGCTTTTTTGTCTATTACAAAATGCTCGGAATGCATATGATGTTCTTCAATGTTTGAAGTTTTTACCGGCCTGAAAGTTCCTATACCAACATGAAGTGTTAACTCAGCAATTTTAACACCCACCTCTTCCAAATCAGCCATGAGCTCTTTTGTAAAATGAAGTCCTGCTGTAGGCGCAGCTGCTGAGCCATTATATTTTGAGTATATAGTCTGATAACGCTCCTTGTCGCTTAGCTTTTCAGTTATATACGGTGGTAATGGTACAATACCCACTTTATCGAGTACTTCTTCGAATATACCTTCGTAATAGAATTTTACAAGTCGGTTTCCACCATCAAGTATGTCAAGAATTTCTGCCTTTAATAAATTATCCCCAAAAACAAATATCGTGCCCCTTTTTGCTCTTCTTCCGGGTTTTAATAAAACTTCCCATATGTCTGTATCATGTTTTTTTAACAATACAAACTCAATTTTTCCTTTAGTTTGCTCTCTTTGACCTAAAAGGCGCGCAGGAATAACCCGGGTATTATTTATTACAAGGCAATCCCCAGGATTAATATATTTTTTTATATCATAGAAATGTTGATGTGTTGTTTCCCCTGTCTCTTTATTAAGCACCAATAATCTTGACATATCTCTTTTTTGAATTGGACTTTGCGCAATAAGAGACTTAGGTAAATCATAGTGAAAATCTTTAAGCTGCATATACGAATCATATCCTTTGAAATAACTAACACTGCATACTAACTATTTTGAGCTTTATTTATGGTTTTCAAACATAAGCTTACATTTATCAGCCCTGTACTTGGAAATAATGTATTCTACAGCTTGACCACTTTTTGATAAGAGAATATTATATATGATTATTAATGCTTGCCCAGGTTGGACATGTAACTGTCCTGCATCAATAGAATCAGTGTAATTTACCTCCAAAGTGCTCTTTGAGTTATATGGTACTAAAGGATATTTACCCCTTAATATTTCATATGAAGGTTTTTTATTCTTAATATCCTCACCAATATCTGGGAAAAGACTTTGGGGTATGTATGAAGTATTATATGAAAAAACTTCATCATTACGTTTATTTAAATAAGTAATACAGGTAAACAATGAGCTATCAGTTTTTATATTAAATATTTCTTTCAATTTAGAACATTCTTTAACTGAAACTGTTTCTACTGAAAGTATTTCCTTCTTTTCAGGTTCAAGACTATCAAGTATTGAATCAGTAAAACCGGTATAATCTTTTATATCTACACTGGATTTGCGTTTTGATACAAAGGTACCCTTGCCTTTCAACTTATATAACTGACCATTATTTGTCAGTTCACTAATAGCTTGTCTAACTGTGGGACGACTTATACCGTATTGTTCACATAGTGCCTGTTCAGATGGTATTTTTGAGTCTTCCTCATATTCACCTGATTCAATCTTTTCAAGTATAATATTCTTTAGTTGACAATATAGTGGTACATTACTATACCTATTAAAGCCTGCCACATTATTTACCCCCAATTTCTTATTATTCTATCTCTTAATAGCAAAACATAAAAACAAATCAAGTTATAAATTAAGTAAGTATATGTCATAATGATGTAAAGTCATTCTTACATTATAACATCTTATATGTTCTTTATAAAAAAATCAAGTACAGAAATGCGTTGAATTATAAATTAGTTCAAAAGACCTATTACTCAACTATTGGTTTAACGGTTGTTTGCGCAAAATATATAAATTGTGCACAAACAATTGTATATAATTTTTTTATCTTTGGTAATTGAGAATTCACAATTTATGCGGACAGTGTTTAGCATCTAAGGATTTTTCGGCTATACATTTAAACTAACCTCAATATCCTCAACTGGATTAGCGTCTAAAACAGCTTTAACTTGGTTTTTAAGAAAATCTTCAACCTGCTGAGCACTTCTTCCTATATAATCCTTTGGATTTAAAATGTTTTGTAATTCATCTTTATTCATATTGAATGCAGAATCTTGTGAAATACGCTCAATAAGGTCATTACTTAAGCCTTCATTCTTTACTCTATTTGCAGCATCCATCGAATGTAGACGAATTTTTTCATGAAGGATTTGTCTGTCTCCTCCCTTTTTAACTGCTTCCATTAAAATGTTCTCTGTTACCATGAAAGGGAGTTCTTCCATTACCCTTTTTTCAATCATTTTAGGATAAACAACTAAACCATCAGCTATATTAATGAAAATATTTAGAATTGAATCTACCGCAAGAAAACCTTCAGGCATGCTAATTCTTTTATTTGCAGAATCGTCAAGAGTTCTCTCAAACCATTGTGTTGAAGCAGTTATTGCTGGGTTTAATGCATTAACAATAACATATCTTGCAAGGGATGAAATTCTTTCGCTTCTCATGGGATTTCTTTTATACGCCATTGCCGATGAACCAATTTGGTTCTTTTCAAAAGGTTCCTCTACTTCTTTCAAATGCTGTAACAATCTCAGGTCATTGCTAAACTTATAACAGCTTTGAGCAATGCTGCTTAATACATTTAAGATTCGAGAATCTTGTTTTCTTGTATATGTTTGTCCTGAAACTGGTATTATGTTCTTAAACCCTGATTTTTCTGCTATAAGTTGTTCAAGCTTTTTAACTTTTTCATGATCGCCATCAAAAAGATTTAGAAAACTAGCCTGAGTACCAGTAGTACCTTTATTTCCAAGGAAAAACAGATTGTCTATTACAAAATCAAGTTCATTAACATCAAATAATAGATCCTGAATCCAGAGACAAGCCCTCTTTCCAACTGTTACTAGCTGTGCAGGCTGGAAATGAGTAAACCCTAAAGTAGGCATATCCCTATACTCATATGCAAACTCAGAAAGCTTTTTAATAACATTTAAAACTTTCAATTTAATAATAAACAATGCTTTACGATAAATAATAAGATCTGTATTATCACAAACATAACAGGATGTTGCACCAAGATGGATGATCCCTTTAGCATTCGGACATTGAGCTCCATAAGCATGAACATGTGACATAACGTCGTGCTTTACTTGTTTTTCAACCTTTTGAGCATACTCATAATTTATGTCATTTTGATATTTCTTTAGTTCATCAATCTGCTCTTGACTAATAGGTAGACCAAGCTCTTTTTGTGATTCTGCTAGTATGATCCATAGAAAACGCCATGTTCTGAATTTCATGTCTTCCGAAAACAAAGCTTGCATTTCTTCACTTGCATATCTTGTTGAAAAAGGGCTTTCATAGGTACTTTTCTGCAATATATTGTCCTCCAAAAAGTAAATAAAGATCTCTCGCACGATATAAAGACATTATGTCGTTAATACATAATGTCTACCAATTACGTCTGTATAAACTATTATATATTGTTTTCAAATAAAAATCCATATGTGTTACCAATATTTATAATTTAATTTTTTATGATCGAATATAAAACATAATTAGACTTTGTAAAGTTAAATTAGACATAGTAAAAAGACGCCAATATTTAGCGTTAGATGTTAATTGTAAAACTAAATTAGACCCAAGTAAATCCTTAGGTCTAATTATAAAAGATGTTGTAATTATAATCTTTTAACTATCATAACTTGTGTGTGTGATTCTTAGCAGCCCATTCTTAATAAAATAATAACTTATTATGAACTCCTGTATATAGATTACAGCAATTTATCTAAAACAACAAGCTCAACACAGGTGCATAGAACTTCTATAGCCAGCTTAAGTTCATCAATTGGTGGAAATGTAGGAGCAATTCGGATATTTTTATCTTCTGGATCTTTCCCATAAGGATAAGTGGCTCCCGCACCAGTTAGTTTAACACCAGCTTCCTGTGCTTTTGCAACAACTTGTTTTGCGCATCCCTCTGGTACATCCAAACTAATAAAATAACCACCCTTTGGATTATTCCATTTAGCAATATTTAAATATCCCAAGTTCTTTTCGAGCATATGTGTAACCATTTCAAACTTTGGTCTTAGTATTTCAGCTTGCTTCTTCATATGTTCTTTAATACCATCAATGTTTTTGAAGTAACGAGCGTGGATTAAGTGATTTATTTTGTTTGGACCTATTGTTTGAGCAGATAACAATTTTTTTGTATAATTTGCGTTATCAATACTACATGCCAAAGCCGCAACTCCTGCACCGGGAAATGATATTTTTGATGTTGAAGCAAAAATATAAACCCTATTGGGATTACCTGCCGCCTTACACTCGTCAAGTATATTTATAATCTTCTTTTCTTCATATAAGTGGTGAACAACATAAGCGTTATCCCAGAAGATAGTAAAATCATCTGCTTTTGTTCTCATGTATGCTAATCTTTTTACTACCTCGTCAGAGTAAATTATTCCAGTCGGGTTACTGTAAACTGGTGTGCACCATATGCCTTTAATGCATTCATCTTCCAACACAAGTCTTTCAACCATATCCATATCAGGTCCATTATCATCCATAGGAACTGTAATCATTTCAATGCCAAAATGCTCGCATATAGCAAAATGCCTATCATATCCGGGGCTAGGGCATAGAAATTTCACTGTATCAAGCTCTCTCCATGGTTTAGAATTTATAACTCCGTGATTGAATGCCCTTGAAATTGTATCGTACATCATATTTAGGCTGGAACTGTCACCAAGTATAACTTCTTGCTCACTAACTTCTAAAATTTGTGAAAAGATTCTTTTCATTTCTGGAAGACCATCAATAACACCGTAACTCCTGCTATCAATTCCATCTTCAGATATAAATCCTGATTGTAAAGTTTGTGTATAAATTCCATTGGAAAGATCTAATTGTTCAACAGAAGGTTTACCTCTTGACATATCAAGTGTGAATTTTTTGTTTTTAAAACCTTCAAATTTCTTTTCTATTTCTATTTTGCGTTCTTTTAATTGTTCTATGGTAAACCCTTCATACAATTTACTCATCATATTCCTCCATTGATAGACACATATATCTGAATGTCATTTCTTTGCATATTAATTTACAACATAATAATATATTTTTATGATATTTGCAAGTTTGAGGTGATAAAATTTCAAAAATAGTTTCACTATATATATATTCCACAACATTACTCATTTTGATACAGGTACATTCAGTCTATGGTTTGAAGTTCATAATGATATGAGTATCAATCATTTTACAAGTTCTAACCATTCAATGAACACATCTATAAAGTATTGGAGTATTGTTTTTTGTTTTATTGATTTTCCTGCTCTGATTGAAGATTCACAAAGTATTTTNTCACCTAGATATACAGATAGTGTACCAACAACAGACTTTTCAGTTATTGGTGCCTGTATATAATCGGGAAGTGATAATTTCGTATAAAGAGCTGCAACCTCCTCATCTGATAATGGTAGTGTTATTGTTTTCTCTACATATATTGGTACTGATTTTTCAAATCCTTTCTCGACGGGCAATGACCCTAAATATTGGCTACTTATTATTGTGCGGGGGTAATATAATGAAAAAGTATAGTCCAATATTTTTTTACTACTTAAAGCCCTTTGGGACCTGCTATCACAGAAAAGTACAACTGATATAAAGCGCCTACCATCGCGTGTTGCTGAAGTTATGAGACAACGTCCAGCTCGTCCAGTATACCCTGTCTTTACCCCATCCGCTCCCTCATAACTAGTTAGCATTTCGTTTGAATTATTTAAATATCTATTTCCAACTTGTATTGATTTTGTTTTTACTATTTCATTAAATACGGGTATGTTTAGAGCATATTTTGTTATCAAAGCCATGTCATACGCTGTAGAATGATGCCCTACATCGTCTAAGCCATGTGGGCTTGTAAAGTGTGTATTATTTGCTCCTATTTCCTTTGCCTTATTGTTCATCATTTCAAGGAAGCCTTCTACACTTCCACCAACATGTTCAGCGATTGCAATTGATGCGTCATTTCCTGAGCATAAAAGAAGTCCATACATTAAATCGCGTAATGGTAGTTTTTCACCTGTATGAAGATGCATAAGAGACCCATGTATGGATGTTGCATTTCTGCTAATGGTAACTATATCATCTAAATTACCATTTTCAAGAGCTATTATTGCAGTCATAACTTTTGTAGTACTTGCCATAGGTCTTCTTTGATATGCATTTTTTTCAAAAATCACTCTGCCAGTATCAAAATCCATAACAATAGCAGATTGAGCATTTATTACTGGCTCATCACCATTGAATGTTTCGACTGCTAAATCTTCAAAAATAGAAGAAGTAGATGCAGCTTCATTCATATCATCTGCATATATAACTGTCAAAAATAAAATCATTAAAACTATTACTATGGCTAGTATTCTTTTCAAAGCTAACCTCCTGATAGACCAAAACGAAATAAATGAGCTATTCCACTTAACACAAGCACAAACACAAGCACAAATCACAGCTGCCAGCACAAAATAATAGACCTGCTAAAATAAAGCTATATACATATATATTGTTTTTAGTAATTAAATAGTACAACCATATAAAATTAGTATAGATATAATTAATAAACATTAACTGACATATAGTAGATAGAGGTGTTAGTTAATAGAGGGTTGATTGTATGACAGCCTTTGATTTTGATAAATTAAAACAAAAAACTCTGCATAATTTAAGAAATTTAAGTGTTGTACTATTGTCTATATTCATAATGAGGACTTTGATTGTTCAAGTAAATTTCAGTCTTGAGGAGATTGAAGCTTCAAAAATTATATCTGAATATAGCCCCTATAATATCCATATTAATTTAGATGAGCAAATAATGTATGTCTATAAAAATAATGAATTGTATAAAACATATCCTGTCTCGGGAGGAAAAAACAATACTCCCTCTCCTACTGGTGAATGGATAATAGTTCATAAATCAAAATGGGGCAGTAATTTTGGTGGAGCATGGTTGGGTTTAAATGTACCCTGGGGGAAATATGGAATACATGGCACTAACAAGCCCTGGGCTATTGGACAACAGAATGTTTCGGGTGGTTGTATCCGCATGAACAATGAGGATGCAAATGAGTTATATGAATATATACCCCATGGAACAAAAGTTACTATTGTATATGAAAAACAACCCTTTAGAAATCTAAAGGATGGGGATATTGGCTCTGATGTCTATGCTGTACAAAATGCTCTTAAGAGTTTGGGTTATTTTAATGATTGGTGTGACGGAAAATATGGAAAAACAACAAAAAGCGCTGTTTTAAAATATCAAAAGGACGTGAAGCTTGCACAGACAGGCGTTGTAAATATAAGTACTTGGGAAAAACTCATGAAAGAATACGAAGAGCTTGAAGAGAAGTAATTTAGATTCTATTTTAGATAGTATTATAGTATTAATGTAATGCATGATTTGGACTATTATAATTTTCTTTATGCAATGCACGATAGAGTAAGTGCAAACATAGTTAAAAATCTTTAATTCATATAATCATCTTTATATAATGCATAATATTTCAGGATATTTCAGGATATTTCAGGCACAACCTATATCTAAATGTCTATTGATAAAAACTTAACCACGACTCAATAATACTTGAAGCAGCGTCGTTAAGAGTTGTAGTATTGACAATATGTATGTCACAAGTTCTTTTGTACAATGGATATCTTTCATTAAATATTTTAATGATCTCTTTTTTCCCATTCTTTAGAAGTGGTCTTTCTGATATATCTATATCTTCGAGTATATTATCCAATGGACGATCCACAAAAAATATTATTCCATTCTTTTTTAGAGCGTTTATATTGTCCTGCCTTTTTACAACTCCGCCTCCTGTTGCTATTACTACATTGTGCATTTTACTTATGTCCAGAACTGAATTATGCTCTATATTTCTAAAGTAATCCTCGCCTTTTAAGAAAATCTCTGAAATCTTACCATGCATTTGTTCTATATACTCATCTATGTCAATAAAACGCATATTCAGTTTTTCTGAAACTATTTTCCCAATAGTTGTTTTTCCACAACCCATAATTCCAGTCAAAACAATATTGTGCTTCATTTCTTACTCCTTCCAACACAAGCAACACAGAGGAACACAGAGGGACGGTTCTTTTGTGTTATTTAACACAAGGGGACGGTTCTTTTGTGTTGTAGGAACCGTAAAACCCTAAACTATGTTATAATTGATTGTTTTTATTAAGATTAATCATTCAAAACTTTAGCGTAAACCTTGTTTATAAAATCATTTCCATACTCTATACCATTCCATATTTCATGAGCTTTTATGGCTTGAGCTATTAGCATATAGAGTCCATTTACATTAGTTATCCCGATTTCTTCTGAAAGCTCCATTAGCTTTGTTCTATTTGGATTGTAAATTAAATCAAATACAAACTCAGCCCCTGTAATATGCTCTTTTGTTAATGGTGAAACTCCGGTATGAGGATACATTCCAACAGGTGTTGTATTAACAACTATATCAAAAGATTTGTACTGGGTTATTTGATCATAGTAAATTGGAATAATGCTTCCTTTTTCTGTTGAGTTTTTTTCAGTCTTTATTTGGGCTAAAATATTTTCGGGATTTCTAGACGCCACATAAATCTTGTTCACTCCGGTATCAAGCATGTATGTAATAACTGATTTTGCAGCTCCTCCACTCCCAGCAATTAAAATATTCTTACCTCTTACATCCACCTCACACATTGAAAATGTACTCTTTATCCCACAGTAGTCGGTGTTAAAGCCTCCTATATCATTTCTGAAATTAATGGTATTAACTGCTCCTATTTTTTTAGCTTCTTCAGATATGGTATCAAGAAAAGGGATAACCTCGGATTTATATGGTATTGTTACATTCAACCCGTTATACCCTTGTTTTTTTGCATCCATTAGAAAGCCTTTCAACTCATTTTTGTTAAGTTCTATTAGGCTATACTCTCCTTCAATTTTCAATGTTTCAAATATTGTTCTGTGAATTCTGGGTGAATAGCTATGACTTAGCTTCTCCCCTATTAATCCATATTTCATAAATAACTCCTAACGATATAGAAATATTTTAGCTATAAAACTTTTATCTTCAGTTAATCTTTGTATGCTAAACTATTCTTGATTTAAAGTCAGTAATTAAATCTCATGAGACACATAATTTCCAAGCAAACGGAAACTTTGTGACATATTTTTCAAGCTTTTTAGCAATCTTTGTACATTTTCATCTTTCAAATTCCCTTCAAAATCAAAGAAAAACATGTACTGCCAAGGCTCTCCAATAATCGGCCTTGATTCTATTTTGATCAAGTTTATATTATTCAGTTTGAATAAGCGTAGTACTTTAAATAGGGCTCCTGTTCTATGAGCAATATCCATTATAATACTTACTTTGTTACAATTACTATTTACAGATAGATTTTTTTCAACAGTAATAAAACGCGTATAATTATTTTTATTATAATGAATATTCGGCACTAATATTTCAAGACCATATATATCAGCACACCGTTCTGGACCTATGGCGGCTTTTGTTTTGTCGCCAAGCTCTTTTACCAGCCTTGCACTATCTGAAGTACTATTAAAAATAATCTGTTCAAAAGAATACTGTTTGAGAAATTTACTGGTTTGTTCAAGCCCCTGATGGTGTGAATAAACGGTTTTTATATTTGACAATTGTGTACCTGGAATGACCAATAAATGCTGTCTGATTTTTTGAATATGCTCACCAGTAATGTAAATATCGTTATCTCTAATTAAATCCATCACATCAGAAACAGTACCAGTGGAAGAGTTCTCTAACGGCAAAACACCAACACTAATTTCATCATTAAGTAGTGCAGATATTACATCGTCAAATCTTGAATACCCTTTTCTAACATAACCATCACCAAAATAATTAATGGTTGCTTCTTCTGAAAAAGAGCCTGTTTGACCATAAAACCCAATAGAGCTGTTTTTATTTATTGTATTTGTCTTCATCATACCAAAATCTATTATATCATCGATATCATTTGGAGCTAAGTCGTCACGTTGTATTGAATCTTTTTGATATTGCCTTGATACTGCCATTAAACTCTCAAAGAAAACCGTTAAGTATTCCCCAAGATTTTCATCTTTTAATAACGCCTTTGCTCGCTCTATAACCACTTTTTCTCTATTTGAGTCATGGATCTCCATATTGTTTTTCTTTTTATATTCAGCAATACTGGTAACTATCTCCATTCTTTGCTCAATTAACTCTACAAGCTCTTTATCAATTAAATTGATTTTATCTCTTAATTTATCAAGGTTTGTTTCCACTCTTACACCTCTTTTTCTAACAGTAAATCCATAACAACAAGTGCAGCAGCAGCATCGATAACAGGAACAGCCCTTACAGCGATGCAAGGATCATGTCTTCCTTTAAAAATATGCTCAGTTTCTTGCATAGTATCAATATTAATAGTGTGTTGCGGCTTTGATATTGTTGAAGTTGGTTTTATACAGGTTCTAAACAAAACAGGCATTCCGTTTGTTATACCCCCATTAATTCCTCCAGAGTGATTGGTTCTAGTTCTGGGAATATTATTTTCTGGAGTATTCTTTGATATTTCTCGATTATAAGTATCTGAACAGTTTAGATTCACTGTTGAACACCCTGCTTTATCCTTAGAAATATAAAACTCATCATTAGCATCGCTTCCACGCATAGATGATAACTTAAAACCCGTTCCAAATTCAATTCCTTTAACACCTGGAATTGAAAAAACAAATGCAGAAAGCCTGCTTTCAACAGAATCAAATATTGGCGCTCCAATACCTGCCGGTAGGTTTATAATGCTGGTCTCTAAAATGCCTCCAACAGAATCGCATTCCATGCGTGCAGCATTAATCTCTTCTTTCATTTTATCCTGTACTTGCTCATTAACAACAGGAAAACTCATGCTACGGAAAAGTTGTAATTGCTTAGTAGTTACATTTACGGAATCAATGGACTCATCTTGTATATTTCCTATTTGCAGAAGATGAGTTCCGATCACTATACCCTTTTGCTCCAAATATTGATTAGCAATAGCGCCTGCAAATACAATAGGTGCTGTAAGTCTACCAGAGAAGTGCCCTCCTCCACGGTAATCTCCAAACCCATTATAACGAACAAAACCCGTATAGTCTGCGTGTCCTGGTCTCATTATATTTTTTATATCTTCATAATCAGTAGACCTTTTATCATTGTTCTTTATTATCCCGCATAATGGTGTACCCGTAGTAAAGCCATTAAAAAACCCACTGACAATTTCCACTTTGTCGGTCTCTGTTCTTTGTGTTGTGTAAATATTTTGACCCGGTCTTCTGCGTTTCATCTCAAAATCTATTTTCCTTGTATCCAATGGAATACCTGGTGGAAGCCCATCAATAACAACCCCAACAGCTAAACCGTGAGATTCACCAAACACTGATATTTTAATATTGTCACCCCAAATACTACTCAAGAATCTCCCCTCCTAAACTCACAAAATGTTCCCAAAAAGAAGGATATGATTTATTAACAGCGCTAACGCCTTCAATTATAACATTGTTATCACACATTGTTGTTGCAACAGCACTTGACATAACTATTCGATGGTCATTCCAGCTTTTACAGTGTCCACCCTTTAGTTTACTTACTCCATCGATAATGATCCCGTCTCTTTGCTCTATAAGTTTACCACCAATATTCGTCAGTTCAGTAACAATAGCTTTAATCCTATCGCTTTCCTTTATTCTTAGCCTTGAGGCGTTCATAATTTCCATTCTTCCTTCACATATAGAGCCTAAGACCGCCAAAATAGGTGCAATATCAGGACATTGGGATACGTCTATACATATCCCCCTTAAAGTGCTTCTTTGAGCTACTAAACAATCATTTTTCCAAGAAACATTGCCACCCATGCTTTTCACAAGATTCTCTATTACTTTATCACCTTGAATGGATTCCTTGTTTAATCCAGATATATATATAGGTCCCGACATGATACCTGCAGCAATCCAAAAAGCTGCCTGTGACCAATCACCTTCAACAGAATACTTTTGGGCTATATACTTCTGACATCCTGGAATAATCAGCTTATTTTCTTTTTTGTCAAAATGTACTTCCACTCCGAAATTGTTCTGCATACTTATAGTCATATCAATATATGCTGCAGATTCNACTGGCGTAGTAATCTGAATAGTTGAACTCTCTTCAAGAAGAGGCAATGCAAGCAATAATCCAGATATGAATTGAGAGCTAATATCTCCTGGCAAAAAGTAATCTCCGGCTCTTAACCTACCATTGAGAGTCAGTGGTAATTTATTATTATGTATTTCATATTCAATACCACACTTTTCAAAAACAGGAAAGAATGCATTAAAAGGCCGTGAAACAAGTTTTCCACTACCATCTATAGCAGCACTTTCTTCGCAAAGCCGTGATACAGGTATTACAAACCTTGCTGTTGTACCTGATTCACCACAATTTATTTTATAATTTTTAATTGAAACAGAACCTTTACCATGAACTAGCAGTTTCTTACGCCCTAGAAAAGAGCTGTCTAATACTTGTATTTCACCACCTAATGCTTCAATTGCACGACATGTTGATATAATATCCTCTGATAATTCAATATTATCAATCTGGCTTTTTCCATCTGATAAAAAGGCACAAAATAATGCGCGATGGGCCATACTTTTTGATGGTGGAATATTTACACTACCTGATAACTTTGAAGGTCTAATCTCCAAGCATTTCATGAATAAGCTCTCCAATTCTTTCTTTACTAAAGCTTTCTAATCTAACTTTTCCTATGTCTTCGATGAGTACTAGATTAACATTGTTTGTCCTGACTTTTTTATCATTTATCATAACATTAAAAACATCTTTAGCACTAAGNGATGGAAAATGGGTTGGTAAATTATATTTATGTATTAGTTTTTTAATCTGTTCAACCACATTCTCAGAACATATTTTAAGTCTATATGATAGCTGTGATATAGCTACCATGCCTATAGCAACTGCCTCACCATGGGTATACTTCTTGTACCCATAGCATTTTTCTATGACATGACCAAAAGTATGTCCAAAATTTAAGACCATTCTAAGACTTTTTTCTCTCTCGTCCTTTTCAACGATATCTTTCTTAATCATGCAAGAGCGGAAAATGATATCCTGAATATTTTCCATAACTTCTTGCCTATTATTTAAGTTTTCCAATAACGAAAACAGTTCAATATCATGGATACATCCGTATTTGATAATCTCTGCCATACCATCGGCAAAATGCCTGTCGGGTAATGTTTTTAGTAATGTTGGATCTATTAATACTGCCTCAGGATGGTAAAAGCTTCCCACAAGATTCTTCCCAGCAGATAAATTTACAGCAACCTTACCTCCTACACTTGAGTCCACCATTGCCAAAAGTGATGTTGGTATCTGCAAAAAGTTAATTCCACGAAGGTATGTGGATGCAGCAAAACCTGCTAAATCTCCAGTTACACCACCACCTAGTGCAATAANATAATCATTTCGTGTTATACAAGCTTCATTTAAAAAATTATATAGTTTAAGTAGTTCATCATGGCTCTTGCTCTTTTCACCAGCTGGAATAACATAAATATCTGTATTAATGTCCAAGTCTCTAAGTCTTTCTAATAAAGGCTTGGCATATAACAAGTATATATTATCATCAGTAACAATTAAGGCTTTTCTATTTTTAAGTATCATATAAGAGTTATCGTCAATAAAAACTCCTTCTCTAATTGTTATAGGATACTTTTTATTTATTGTATTAACAACAATCTCTGCCATTAATCATCCCTCCAGCTTTTTACCTTCAAGTTCAACCAGTGTTCTAATCTTACCCATTAATTTAGAAAATTGCTCCGGAGTTATAGACTGTTGTCCATCGCATAATGCAAGAGCCGGGTTGTTATGAACTTCAATTAATACACCATCCGCACCTGCGACAACAGCAGCTTTTGACATAGCCTCAACCATCCACGCTTTCCCTGTGGCATGACTTGGATCAACAATAACAGGTAGGTGGCTTAACTTCTTAACAACGAGTATCGAGCTTAAGTCAAGAGTGTTTCTTGTATATGTTTCGAAGGTCCTTATGCCTCTTTCACACATAATAACATTTCCATTTCCTTCATTTAGGATATATTCTGCGGACATTAACCATTCTTCTATTGTAGCCGCAAGTCCGCGCTTTAACAGGATTGGTTTGCTTGTTTTTCCAAGCTCCTTTAATAACACAAAGTTTTGCATATTCCTTGCACCAACTTGTATGATGTCTACATCTTCAACGAATTTTTCAACCATTCCCACAGACATAATTTCCGACACAATTGGAAGTCCTGTTTTCTCCTTCGCGTGCTTAAGGTACTCAAGCCCTTCAAGACCAAGCCCTTGAAATGCATAAGGGGATGTCCTGGGTTTATACGCTCCTCCACGCAAAAATGTAGCTCCATTATCCTTTACCTCTTTAGCTATGGATTCAATCTGTTCTTCACTTTCGACAGAACACGGCCCTGTAATAACACTAAAATAACCTTNACCAATTTTTCGTCCTGCAACTTCTATAATAGTATCATCGGGTTTAAACATCTTGTTCGCCTTCTTAAAAGGCTCCTGAACCCTTAGTATGTTGGCAACTATTTCGTTTGAGGAAATTCTAAATTCGTTTAGATGCGATGTATCGCCTACTAAGCCAAGAATTGAAGTTTCTGTTCCTTCTGTTACCTGAACCTTTACACCCATAGTCTCAATTTCTGATATAAGTGCATTTCTTTTTTCTAACGGCGCATTTTGTTTTAAAACTACTACCATGATAAACCTCCTCGTATAATAAGATTTGTTTCAATACTTCTATACTCAGTTTCCAGTTTATAACTGGATATTCCATAGTTCACTATGTCTATAGCGGACAAGCTGCTGTTTTAGCATTATTTTAATAATATTTTTCTATAAAAGAAAGAGGCTCCAATCGAGCCTCTTTACGTCTAATTATATGTGCTGCTACCCCATTGTGTTTATATTTTTTCACTAATTAAGTTAGTCATGCAAAAGAGCCTAAACCAAAAAGCTAGGCTAAAAAAGCAAAAAAATATAAAACCAATAATTGAATATAAATTATTCATATTATCCTCCAATGAGTTTGATCCATTATATGCATAACGCAAAAAAATGTCAACGACTAATTGGTGAACATCAATGTNAATATTTGGTAATAATGATGGTTGTACGGTTAGTTCATCAAAACCTTCGAGTAATTTTAAGCTATATAACCAATAGTTTCAAATAATCTTCTTTACTTATTACTTCGGATTGCGCATAATTCGTAAGAACCCAGAGTACCTTAGTTCATTATTAATGCTACAACGAAACCGTTTTCGTTGCAATGTTTCTGCAAAAGGCACTATCATGTTCAACAAATAGAATAGTTGCCTTAGATTCAAGTAACAATTCCTCTATTTGCATACGGGAGATGACATCAATAAAATTCAGAGGTTCGTCCCAAATATACAAATGTGCTTTTTCACAAAGACTTTTTGCAATTAAAACTTTTTTCTTTTGCCCGCCGCTAAAATCAGATATGTCTTTGTCAAACTGCTCACGTGAAAAATCAAGCTTTCTCAAAATTGCCTTAAATAAGCTCTCATCAATGTCATTTTCCATTGCAAAATCCGATAAGTTACCGCTTATAGATGATGTATCCTGCGAAACATATGATATTTTTAAACCGCTTCCAATTTGTACATCTCCGCTATACATAATGTTTTCACCACGTATTAGCTTAATTATGCTTGACTTGCCAGAACCGTTTTTACCTTGCAGGGCAATCCTGTCGCCCTTTTCAATTGTAAATGAAACATTTTGACAGACAGTATTTTTACCATAAGAAATGGAAACATCTCGAAGGTATACAAGCTGCCTTGCATAATAATCAAGCTGACTAATTTTAAGGCTTTCTGCAGTTTCGATATTTTTAAGGAGCTTTGATTTTTCGTCTATTGCTTTTTTCCTACGTGTCTCTAATACCTTTGAGCGTTTCATCATCTTTGCGGCTTTATGTCCTACATATCCTCTGTCTGGCTTAATTCCAGAGTTTTTCGTAGCATACTTTGTTTTTTCAATCTTGTGTGACCACGTTTGCTTTTCTCTTGCGGTTTTTTCCAAACGTTTTATTTCGTTTTTATATTTCCTATTTTCTGCAAGTTCAAAGTTATCTTGCAGCTCTTTATTAATAATCCATGATGAATAATTACCTTGTATCACCTCTATATTTGTTTTATTAATAGCCAAAACATGGTCTATACAATCATCTAAGAAGTTTCGGTCATGGGAGACAAGTATAAAACCCTTTTTACTGTTAAGATACTTTGCAACAAGCTCTCTACCACGCATATCAAGATGGTTTGTAGGCTCATCTATGAGAAGAAAGTTATTCTCTTTTAAAAATAATGTGGCTAATAACACCTTAGTCTGTTCACCATTTGATAGGGTTTTGAAGGGTTGATACAANACAGAATCATCAATTTCCAAAAGAGAAAACTCACGCAAAAGCTTCCAATAAATATATTCGGGATAGACTTCTTCNATTACACTTAATGTGTCCAAAGTATCATCTTCTACATCAAACGGGAAATAGGTAAAATTGGTTGAATGTGATATTGTGCCCTGATAATCATACTTGCCAAGCAGAAGATTTAAAAACGTTGTTTTACCTCTGCCGTTTCTTCCTATAAAACCCAGTTTCCAATCGGTATCGATTCGAAAGCTTACATCTTCAAAAATATTATCATAACTACCTTCATAGGCAAAAGTAAGGTTAGAAATGCTTATTTGTGACACTTTTTTACCCTCCTGAAATAAAAATTGGTTGCAAAAAAGTTTATTCTTGTAACCAATTCATAGGCAAAAAAACGCTATAGAATATAACAATCCGAGTATTGGTCTTTAAAGAATGTAAACTTTCTTGCATACAGGCATAACAAACAAGCGGTATCTGAACCGTTTTCAATATGCTTATTGTTATACCTAAAAAATATTAGCAAGAAAATTTCTTCATTCTTTCATCTCCAATCATTAAATTTACTTTTATATTAATATATGACGAGCATTTTTTCAATAAGTATTATCTATAGTTCTGTCAAGTAAACGTTTGCAATTTTTTCGATATAATTCTATTGTAATACAGTTTGTTCAAAAGTTTTGAAATAGACTGGTGTTTAACCACTCAAGAATCCCCTTCCTTTATGTATGGGAGTGTCAGTCTTCTATCTCATAGCTAGAAAATCCACTTTCTGTTTCTACATTATACAATCCGTAAAACGGCAAATGCTCATCCTCCAGATCGCTTAGATGCATGTAGCCTACCCAACTTCTGAAGCCTTCAGGTAATTCCTTTATTGGAGCTTGTGGTGTAAAGATATATATTTCTTTTGCATCACTTAATCCATATGGTTCAGAATAGATATATTTTATTCCATCAATTATCTCTTCAGTTCCCACTTCTTTCTCAAGTTTGATAGATTCAATTGACATGGAATAAGTATAATCATTTACTTTGTTTGGTGTTGTGAATTTGCCTTCAAACGTGGATGAATAAGCCATTCCGATTGGATAGCCTTCATCAATATCTCCCATGTTGGAATCTAAAAAGTATCCTTTGAAAGTTCCATCTTCATTAATATTTAATGCAGTTTGCCAAGCACCTGCTCCACTGGAAAATACAAAATGATACTTTGATAATTCAGAAAATTCAAGAGTATTATCTCCCCCTCTATTCTGCGTTATGTTTGGAATAACTTCTGCACCGGTTGGTTCTACTAGCGTATTTGCATATTTATTATCATTATCTACGGTTTTGCTATCTATTACTTGACTATTTTCTACATTAAAATCATTTGATGTTTTTTGCTCATTCTGACAACCCACAAATAATACCAAGGAAATACTCAATACTAGCAATAATAACACCATACTATTATGTGTATAAATTTCTGACTTCTTTGTATTCAATTTAATATAATTTTTCTTCATACTTTTGCCTTCTTTCAGTTCAATTATATCATCTATAACGAAAATCCATACCCCTTTTGTAAAATACGATATTGTTATTTAATTTGCATCAAAATTCAGCTTCGTAATAGTACGAATGTTCAGTTATTTTTTCTGTATAGCACCAATTATCTCCATTATATAAATATGGTATTATGGAGGTGAAAGGTAGGTGTTTGAAATGCTAGTTGTAAATGCTACTGATGTCAGAAAGAATTTCGGAAGATACATCGATGAAATTGTCAGGAGTAAGCCAATATTTATAAAGCGTTCCAGAGATTATTTTATGGGCATTAGTATGGATATGACGAAAGAGTTGGTTAAGGATGTTTTTTTCACAGCAGACAAGTATGTAGAAGATGACGGTTCAGTTACTTTATCACTATGCGATTTTGATATAGTTGCAAACAGCAAAGATGAATCATCTGCATTAGATTCTCTGATTAAAGAGTTAAGAGAATACGCATTGGAGTTTTACGAAGATATGGATTTCTGGGGTAGTGATATGAATAGAAAGAAGCAGTTTAAAAGAATTTTAAAAGTTCTCCTGACCGATGATGTCAAAGAAATGAAAGAGAATATTGTATGCAAAGCTGGAAGGAGTTAAAAAGGCTTTTTAGTGGGTCATACTTACTCACCTATCATTTTCAACAGTTCATCTATATCTTTCTTAATTAACGAAGACATGCTATCCATATAATTTAATACATTAACTGTTTCTAACTCCGCCTTAATTGTCTCGCACAACTCTGACCTGTATAAAACAACTTCATGTAAAGCTGCAAGACACTGCCTAACTACTATTGGTTTATCATCGTGCAATAGGGCAAACATACTTGGAAGTTTTTTTTGTAGTTTCCCGCTTTCATCCCATCTCGCCTGAGCACAACATAAGGTAAATCCACGTATTCTTACGTATGAACTCTTTGCATTCATCAATCCTGCAAAATCATCAAAATATGAATAATATTCTTCTGATGTAGTCGATTTTGCTCCAATGTCCTTTAACAGTGCATACGCCTTCTTATTATCTTTATCTTGCAATATTTTCATTATATCACGCATCAAATATCCTCCGTCTCTTTGTTATTCAATCCACTCACTCAATTTTTAGTTTGTCGCATGCTGGACATACGCTACCTTTTCTCTCTTTTGTTTTACACCCCGTGATGCTCTCAACATGGCTCGAGTTGTTTGAATTAATGTCACCATCCCAATACATTCATTTTGTTCGCAAGTTAGCGGATATAAAATAATGTTTGCTGTTCTGCTTTTTCCCAGAAAAATAGCAGTCGTCTGTATGTCGAATTCTCTCAATATTATAATTTGCAAACAAATTTATGATGTCATGAAGTGTTACATAAAAGTGAGGAATGCCTTTTTCCGGACCATCATCAGTTTTAATAACTGTGTTTTCATCTAACTTGGGATAGCCGGCATCCTTAAATGACCATGTTTCTTTTGAACATAATGTTAGATAAATTTCGCCACCTATTTTTAATACCCTTGACATTTCATTAATTATCTTTTTTATTCCTATTGAATCAGTATGCGAAATAACATGGTATGCAAAGACTGCATCAAATGAATTATCATCATAAGGGAGTTTCAACATATCAGCGTTTATGATATCGATAGATAAGTTTTCTTTATCTGCCCAAGATCGTAAGTGTTCAGTAGCTTCTACCGACAAATCAAAAGCATTGACCTTAAAGCCTTGCTTTGCAAAGTATATCGAGTGTCTGCCCAGTCCACAACCAAAATCTAATACCTTCTTAATATTTTTATCTTTCCATTTCTGTGAGATAAAATAGCTTTCCTCACTTGGTTGTAACCAAAGAGGGCATAATTCTTTATTCCAATCCCACGCTTTTGATACTGTCATACACAATACCTCCTACCCCAGATAAAATAGTTATGCCTCAGATTAAAAATCTATCGGACTATTTATGTAAAAACATTGTATCGTTTTATTAATGCCCTAATAATGACCTTTAACAAACAACAACTAAACTCTGCAAGTACTGATCACTCTTGTAATAAATGCTTCTTCACTTTTTCTCATCTTCGCTTTAAAATCACTATAGTCAATGCTCTCATTAGGGTTCTTCATACCGTACATCCGCTCTCCCACACCTAAACTACGCCCCTTAAGACTTTCATCTTAGACATATGACATGTACGGCAAATCGAAAAAACACCTAATTCTAAATTAAGTGTTTTTATAAGATATTCTAATTACTATATACATTTTATAAATCATATTCTATTAATACTAATTTAAAGTATTGCTCAATGAGTTTATTTGTTGAATAGTCAATATAGAATTCTTAAGCCTAAGTGGTTCATGTCGTATAATCTCATTTGCTTTTTCTAATATATCAGAATTAACATCTACATATTTATAATCGTTAATATTTATAGTTCCATCATTATTTAATGTGGTCGCAATAAATCTATATTTATTCATGCCCGAGCACAATGCAGTATCTACTAATAATTCTACATCTACAAAGGAGGATACCCTAATAGATTTTAAACAATCTGAAATCTTAGTCTCATAGTCTAATAAAGTAATAATCAAGCTAAAATTATCTATATCTAGATTGTTAACTAAATATTTTTTCATTTATATATCCTCCTCGTATTATAAAGTAGTAGTGTTTATAGTCCCTCTCCAAGGACTTGATGGTATAATTTTCACAAAAGCTTTTGATAGGCAATAACCACAGCCATTTTGTTTAATTGGTAATAGTTGGACAATGCATGACGTTTCATTTAGTACAGGTAATATTCGACAAATTGGTCTGTGAAAGATAACAGTGTCAAATATAGCACAAAAGAGTCTCCATTATGATTTACACAGGAATAGATGTTCCAAAAGACAAGTATAATTCTATGATCGTTGATTCCAACGGGGTAGTTTTTTCACAAACATTCACTATCCAGAACAACATGCATGGGTTTGATCAATTGTTTGCGAAGCGTTTTAAGCATCTCCTTGGGTGCTTATTTGTCATGCAATTATCAAGGTTCAAGTTTGTATGAAATACACTAATGTCAGTCGGTAATAAACCTTGTTTTAAGACTTGACTTTTAGTGATTGGTCTCATACTATAACAATTATATTAAAATATTATATAATATTTATCAACCAGTTTCAAGCCTTCTACTATTAAATCTCTTGCTACATTCATCTCAGTAATCACTTGAACATCTAACGAATTTTGTGACCAATGAGAATATGGATGTCTAATCTTATTATAAAAATTATATAAATCATTTAAATAATCAATTTGATCTACACTTAGTCCATTATTAGTTGAATTATAGTAATATCTTGAATTTAATTCATTTTTGCTAAATAGGAAAAATTATTACGTCCTTTACTATTTTCAGTATTCTTCCCTTTTTATTTTTTTCTCATTTTTACTTAGTTCTTTATTGAATATTTCAATTTTATTCTTTACCTTTTCACTGGGGTTATTTGTCTTGGAATATTTCAATATCTTAGATATTGTTATTGCATCCCTATCTTTATCAAAAACTTTGGCTAACAACATTGTCCCTGAATACAAAAAACTACTATTAGCTATATCCCAAAAATTCTTATATTCATCATATATCTCTGAATTATTTTCCGGTAGTTCATAAAGCTTTGCATAAAGACTTAGATACGCTTTAGAAAGAAATATATCTGATAATACCCGTTCACAATATTGTTGTAGTATATCATCCATCTCTATTCAACTCCTAGCTCTTAAATTTAAGTCATATACTCTAAATTTATTCTTAATAATAATACATTTAACGCCTTTTTCATCACCAATAATGAAAATCAATCAAATATATTAATAAAATAGATTACATCATCATCCTTCGTACTATTCATTTTTTCACCACTGGTTTTTTGTATAATGCAAAGGCAGCAATATTGTGTTTTTGTGTAAATATAAAGAACTTAAAAACATTTGTAAGACTACATAGATATTTTATGCCTGAGATAATTTGGAGCAAACCCCTATTATTTGGTATTACGGAAGCACCACTACTTCATGTTTATATAATATATTCTCTTTATGACAGGTTTAGCTCATAGCCAAAGGTAAACTCAATAATTTGTTTCTCCTCTATACATCAAAAACACATTTCAATGGATATAACAAAAATGGCTTAACATTTCTTGTTAAAACAAATTCCTTCTAAAGTCATTATTCATTTGTAATACCAGTTCCAAACCCTTAAAGATATACTTTTCTTAATTATCTTGTTTGAATCATTTATACTTATGCCGTTCTTTTGGAAACTTTTAGAGTAGTTATAGCTTAAATTTATTCTATCCATATATTTTTCTTTTTGTCAATTATTGTGGGTTAGTTTGTTTTTGATTCTACATTTACAATTATATCATGTTGTTTCATGATATAACATGATATAATTACCTCATATATAAGGTAATATTATGCCTCTAGGGGAACTTATGCGCGTGCAATCTTTTTCGCTGAGGTATAAGAGTGGAAACAAAACTTGATATAATGAGTTTTGTGATGTCAAAGAGTTATGAAACAACCATGAGTTAATCTGTAACTAATTGAAAAATAGAATACTAAAAAGTGTCACGAAACCAACAGTTATTAACTAGTAATCGTATAGAAAAATAATAAAAATATTATACGAGGAGGGACTTTAGTGAAAGAAATAGTATTTGTTACAGGAGCAGATAGAGGTTTAGGATATGCATTAACCGAAAAATACCTTGAAATGGGTTCTTTCGTTGCTGCTGGAAAGTTTTTTAGTCACAGTCCGAGTCTTGATAGTTTAAAAAAAACGTATCCAGATAGCCTTGAAGTCATAGACCTTGATGTATCAGATATTGATAGTGTGAAAAGCGCATATTCTAAGTTTAAAACTAAATTCGATCGACTTGATATTCTAATTAATAATGCTGGTGTCGTTGGTGATATTAAAAGCACAATATATGATGAAATTGATTATGATGATATCATAAACACAATTCAAATAAATACTTTAGGCCCTTTAAGAATGATTAATATCTTTATTCAGTCGATATTAAGTAGCAAAAGAAAATTAATAGTTAATATATCTTCCGAAGCAGGTAGTATTGAAAACTGTTATAGGACAAATTGGTTTGGATATTCCATATCCAAAAGTGGACTGAATATGGAGTCGAATTTACTGCAAAATGAACTTCGCGAAAAGGGCGTACAAGTTCTTTTATTCCATCCAGGCTGGTTGAGGACAATGATGAATGGTAAACTAGATGAAAGAGCACCTACTCTTCCTGAAGAAGCAGCCGAAAGACTAGTAAATAACATAAACAAATATAAAAGATACAACTTAGAACATCCCGCTTATATCGATAACGATACTGGCGAAATATTACCTTGGTAAAGGAGTTCAATATGAAAAAGGCTATATTATATGGAAACTACACAAATTATTTATATCACCCTCTAAAGGGCGTAGACGAACAGTTAAAGTCAATCTTCAAACAATATCTTGATATTAACTCAACAGAAGATTTAAGCGTATTTAAATCTGATACTTTAAATGAAATAGAATTGTTAATCTTGTATAAAGATAATCTTGATGACATTGTTAAAGCAAATCATGCAGCAGCCGTTATATCGTATGTTAGTAATGGCGGAAGACTGCTAATTTTACACAATGGTATTTCATTTTTCAACGGTTTTGAATTTTCTCAAATGGCTGGTGGTAAGTTTGATTATCACCCAGAAATAAGGAACCTTACATTCAAATCAAAAGGAGAACATCAAATAACAGAAGACATTGGATCATTTACAATATTTGAAGAACCCTACAGATACGAATTAACTTTACATACCCCAAGGAATGTATTTTTAGAATATGAGATGGATGGACAAAAATATCCAGCTGGGTGGACTGTGGATTATTGCCTTGGGAAGATTGTTAATCTATTGCCCGGGCATACTTCAGATGTATTTGAAAACGAAAGTTATCGGCAAATTATATTAAACTCATATAAATGGCTTTTTCAGGAATAATATTAGGGCGGCTCATTAACCGCCCTTTTAGATTATTACGTCATTACATCAGTACAACATTACATTAATATGTCTACTTTACTTATCAAAAAAAATAAAATATATATAATAGCAACTACAATAAATACTGAGACCTACTCAAAGAACTCATTATAAAGCGCTATTATTGCTGTATCCAGATCTGCTTCATCAATACCAAACATTATACTTACTTCTGACGAACCCTGATTTATCATTTGAATATTTACTCCACTTTTTGCAAGTGCTGTAGTAGCTCTACTTGCAACTCCAACGCTTTTGAGCATTCCTTCCCCAACTACCATAACCAGAGCTAAATTATAGTCTATGGTGATGCTGTCTACTGACAAATCATGTGCGATTCGTTCCATAATTCTTGATTTCTTTTCATCGTCAAGGAATCTTTTTCTTAAGATAACAGAAATATCATCAATTCCTGAAGGAATATGCTCATATGGAACTGAATCTTCTTCGAGAATTCTCATGACTTTTCTTCCGAATCCAATTTCTCTGTTCATCAAATATTTGTGGATATTAATTGATAAGAATCCACCTGCTCCTGCTATACCAGAGACAGGCCCGTTTTTTATCTCCCTTGTATTGACAATCATGGTTCCAGGAGCATCGGCATTATTTGTATTCTTNATATTTACAGGAATTCCTTTTTTAAATAATGGAGCTAAGGTTTCTTCTTGTAAAATTGAAAATCCCGCATAAGCAAGTTCACGCATTTCACGATATGTTAATTCAGCTATTGGCTTAGGATCCTTAACAAGTTTGGGATTTGCAGCATAAACCGAGTCAACATCTGTAAAATTCTCATATACTTCTGCTTCCACAGAAACAGCAAGTATTGAACCTGTTATATCAGAACCACCTCTTGGAAATGTGACAACTTCACCGGATAGTGAATACCCGAAAAACCCTGGAAATATCATAATTCCTTCAATATCTTTAAGTTTGGACAAGTTTTTAAATGATTGAGGTAATACTCTTGCGTTACCATATTCATCACTTAAAAAAAGACCAGCGTCTTTGGGATTAATATATTGAGCATTAACTCCTTGACTTTTAAAATAATTAGCAACTAACTTTGCACTATTATCTTCACCTGCAGCTTTAATTCTATCTATGAATTTTTCTTTGTTATCAAAGCCTAAAGATATGCGAGTTCTCAAATTGTTTTCTATGTCGCTTATTATTTCACCACTAAGACCAAGTCCTTGTGCTATTTTGTTGTATCTATCAACAACAGTCATAAGCTCTTTTTCACAGTCACCAGTTCTTAAAAATGCTTCTGCCATGTCAATTAACATATCGGTAACTTTTGTATCAGCTTCGTTTTCTTTTCCTGGTGCCGAAACAACTACAAGTCTACGGTCAGGATCCGAAGTAATAATATTAAATACTTTCTTAATCTGCTGCGCAGAAGCAAGCGAGGAACCACCAAATTTACAAACCTTCATGTAATACCTCCAATACACCTACTCGGGTAAAACCCACTAATTCGTACTGAAATTTGCACCTAATACTATAATATTCTATTACTCAAATTAGTTTGTCGTATTATATAAAGTAGCGTTAAATTTAACCTGGTTGAATACTTCACTACACAATAAGTTCAGTTTATTAAACCACATTTAGATTATGTAAGACCAACCTTGAGTTTTCGATATAGTATTTGTCAAGTGTGCAAATTTAAATTTCCCTATTTAAAACAAAGTGAAGAGATTAAACTCTCTTCACTTTATAAAATGTACATTTTTTTCTATGCTCTGTCAATATTCACCGCAAAAGCTTTCAGTGTAATTAATCTTACTTAATCAATTTATATGTTTCTTTTGCAATCGCAAGTTCTTCATTTGTAGGGATAACTAGTGTTCTAACTTTTGCGCCATCTGTGCTAACGTCCAACTCGCCAGATGCCTTGTTGTTCTTTTCATCATCAATTTCAATGCCCATAAATTCTAAGCCAGATGATATTCTTTTTCTCCCTACTGCATTATTCTCGCCTATTCCAGCTGTGAAAACAAGTGCATCTATCCCGCCCATAGCTGCAGCATAAGCGCCGATATATTTTTTAACGCTATATGCGAAAATATCAAGAGCAAGCTGAGCTCTTTTATTTCCTTTTTGTGCCGCTTCATCAAGATCTCTAAAATCACTACTAATACCTGATATTCCTAATACGCCAGACTGCTTGTTTAATAATTCATTTAACATTGAAGCATCGTACTTATCGTGTTCAATTAGAGATGTTACTATTGCAGGATCTATTGTTCCGCAGCGAGTACCCATTGGTACGCCTGATAAAGGTGTGTAACCCATGCTTGTATCAACAGATTTTCCATTTTTAACTGCACAAATACTTGAACCATTACCAAGATGACAAGTTACTATTTTTAAAGAATCATATGGCTTATTAAGAATTGCGGCAGCTCTTTCAGATACATATCTATGGGATGTGCCATGGAAACCATAACTACGTATACCATTTTCTTCGTATAAAGAATATGGTAATGCATAAATATATGCTTTTTCTGGCATTGTCTGATGAAAAGCTGTATCGAAAACAGCTACCATCGGAACATTTTGCATAATCTTTTTACAAGCTTTAATACCTATCATATTTGGACCATTATGAAGTGGTGCAAGCTCTATACATTCTTCTATAGCATTAAGTACTGCTTCATCAATTACAACTGACTGATAGAATCTCTCTCCGCCATGAACTACACGATGTCCTACTGCTGAGATCTGATCCATGCTCTCAATAACACCTTGTTCCTTATCAATCAATGAGTTAATTACGACCTTAATAGCATCATTATGATCATGTAATTCAATTTCATTTTTAAATTCTTTTCCGTCGTGATTTGTCTGTTTTACAAAAGAATTTTGAATTCCTATTCTATCACATAAACCTTTTGCCAGGACTGTTACACTATCAACATCAATTAATTGATATTTTAATGAGGAACTGCCTGAATTTATTACTAGTATTTTCATTAATAGACCTCCCCTACTTTATTACAAGCTCCGTAGTTAATGCTCATAATTAAAGATAAATGATTTATTATTTCTTGTGTTAATAATTTAACATTTTAATCCTGTGTTATAGCACAGGTACTAGTCTTAACAATAAGCTACATCTGTGTTTAATCACAAGTATGGCTACAATACTATTTAATCCTGTGCTTGTACGCAAGTTATAGCTACAACACCAACAATATCCTCGGCGGAACAGCCTCTGGATAAATCGTTTACAGGCTTTGCTATCCCCTGAGTAATAGGACCATAAGCTTCAGCTTTTGCAAGCCTTTCTGTCAATTTGTATGCAATGTTTCCAGAGTTCAAATCCGGGAAAATCAATGTGTTTGCTTTACCTTCAATAGGGCTTTCTGGAGCTTTCGATTTAGCCACTAGAGGAACTATTGCGGCATCCACTTGTAACTCGCCATCAAGCATAAGCTCAGGGGCTTTCTCTTTTGCAAGTCTTGTTGCTTCAACAACTTTTTCTGTTAATACACTTTTAGCACTTCCATAACTAGAATATGACAACATAGCTACTCTTGGCTCAGCTTCAACAAGCTTCTTGAAAGAACTTGCTGAAGAAAGGGCGATTTCAGATAATTGGTCTGCATCAGGGTTTTCAACTAAACCACTATCAGCATATAGGAAAACGCCATTTTCACCAAATTCACATTCTGGTACAACCATTATAAAGAAAGCAGACACCAGTTTAGTTCCTGGAGCTGTTTTTAATATTTGAAGTGAAGGTCTTAATGTATCAGCTGTTGAATTAACTGCACCGGCTACCATGCCATCGGCATCGCCTTTTTTGACCATCATTACGCTCCAATATAAAGGATTCTTAATTGTTTCCTTAGCTTTTTCAGGTGTCATCCCTTTGTGTTTTCTTAACTCATAAAATGTGTTTGCATAATCATCAAACTTATCAGATGATTCGGGATTTACAATAACTGCGCCAGATATATCATGCTCTTTGGCAAGTTCTTGTATCTCATCCTTATCTCCTACTAAAACAACATTCGCAATCCCCTTTTCAAGAATAATTGCAGTTGCTTCAATTGTTCGAATATCAGTACTTTCAGGTAAAACAATAGTTTTTTTATCTGCTTTTGCACGCTCCGATATTCTGTCTAGAAATTTACTCATTTTAGCACCCTTCCTTTTTATCACATGAACCAGTTGTATTAACTATAATAAAAAGATTCATGACCATTGTTTATTAAAGCCCGAATACTTCGGGTAAATTCCGTATTTTGAACCATATCAATTATAACGTAAATGTTTTTTGTATACAAGTAATAATAAAAAATAATATTAGTAATAGTTTATGCATTCTTAAAAACATTATATTAGTAAGAGTGCATTAGCTATATCTTCTGCAGTAATAGTAGATAAATCCTCTCTTTTAACATCATTTAGATTTTTACCTATTCTGTTTGACTGTTGCATAACTATTTTTTCAAACATGTTTCTTACATATCTACCATTGCCGAAATGCTCTAGTTTAAGGTTTACAACTGCGTGAAAATGCTTGGTTAATTGTTCTTTTGCTTCTTCGTTTAAAACATATTGTTGCTTCTTCGCAAATGTATTAAAAATCTCAAATAGTTCTTTCCCGTCATAGTCATCAAACTCAAATACCCAGTTAAAACGGTCTTTCAAACCTGGATTGGAATTAATAAATGTACGCATTTCATTAGTGTATCCAGCTGCAATGACTATTAATCTATCTCTACAGTCATCCATACGTTTTAGTATTGTATCTATTGCATTTCTGCCAAAATCATTATTACCGCCTACAAGTGCATACGCCTCGTCAATAAACAATATCCCGTCCATTGCCTCATCCAAAATCTTACTTGTCTTCTCCTCGGTTTGTCCAACATACCCAGCTACAAGGCCACTTCTGTCAACTTCTATGACATGTCCTTTTTTTAGTATACCAAGGGTTTGATAAATCCGTCCAAGAATTCTGGCGATAGAGGTTTTTCCTGTACCAGGTGAACCACAAAAGATAGCATGATATGACATTTGTTTAACAGGTAGCCCCAGTTCTAGTCTTTTTTGATTTGTCTTGATCAGATTCACAAGTGTTTTTATATGTTCTTTAATATTACCAAGTCCAATATATTCATCTAATTCCTGCATAATACTATCCAATTTGTCCGAGGTAACAATAATCTCGTCTATAGGAATTGACTTTTCTATATCCTCACAAGTGATGATTTTTAGCATATCAACAGTAACATTATCTTCTTCTGCTAGTCTGTCAGACTGAGCTTTAATTAACTTTTCAAATGTATTACGAACCACTCTTCCATTTCCAAACCTATCATCTCGAATGTCGTATAGATAATCAAAATAGTGTTCAATCTTTAATAGAGATTTTTCATCCATAGTATATTGATTCTTATCTAACAGATTTTCAAACATCTGCAGCAATTCAGAACCCGTATAATCTTTAAAATAAAACTTTCGGGATACCCTGGATGAAAGTCCTGGATTAGATTCTAGGAATCCTTCCATTTCTTGAGTATATCCTGCAAGAAAAACAGCCAAACGATTGCGCTCTTTTTCCATACGATCTACCAAAATGTTAACTGCTTCTTTTCCAAAGTCGTTGTCTCCACCTTCCAAAAGAGAATAAGCTTCATCAATAAACAAAATACCATCCAGCGCTTTATCTATTACTTGATTTGTTTTTACAGCTGTACCTCCAACATACTGAGCAACCAAATCAGCCCTGGAAACTTCAACTATATGTCCTTTTTTCAAAACACCTAATGATTTGAAATATTGACCCATGAGCCGTGCAACTGTTGTTTTACCTGTTCCGGGATTTCCTAAAAATGCAGTGTGAAGTGACATACTGCTTTCGGCTAAGCCATGCTCCTGTCTTAGCTTTTGTATCTTTACAAAATCCATTAGGGCTTCAATATCTTCCTTAATATTTGATAGCCCTACAAGCTTTTCAATTTCCGAACGGATTTCTTCGGGACTAAATGGTGGCTCTTCAGTATTTTGGGGCCTTTCTATTCCCTCTTTTTTATAAAAATCATCCATTATTGATTTGAGCTCATTTTCCAAATTATTTTTTGATACATCTTTATCCTTATTGGATGTAGATGTAGTTGTAGATTTAGTTGTATTTGAGCTTTGAGATGAGGGTCTTTTGTGGTATATATCATAATATACGCTATTTAAAAATCGGTTTCTATTATCCATTCTTTCCACCCCATTTTTATCAGTAATTAAAGCATTTAAATAATCTGAATTATCCACCTGTACATTCATTGAATAATTAATTAAAAACTTATGTACGCAATATTTGTAAGCAGTATTTTGTTTTGATGTCATTACAACAACGTTATAATAATTAACCCATCTGATATAATATCATTTTTAATTCAAGAGTTCCATTTTATTTTGCCTCATGATTATTAATTTACTGGGTAGAATAAGTTTTAGATTACAATGAAAGGAAACATAATATATTTATACGATATATTATGCTAAAAAGTATGAATAAAGGACTTTTTCTATATAATCCGAAATCAGGTGACCAAACAATAAAAAACAAACTTGATTATTTATTTGAAGTGTTTCAAGAGCTGGGGATATTCCTTTTACCCTTCAGATTATTTCAAAACGCCGATTCTAATGACAAATTATTAGAACTTATCCACTCAGACAAGTTCTCATTCATTGGTCTATTTGGTGGTGATGGGACAGTCAATTATATAGTTAACATNCTTATCAAAAATAAAATAAACCTACCCGTTGGAATTTTCCCATGTGGAACTTGTAATGATTTTGCTCGTGGACTTGGAATATCAAATGATATAGAAAAATGGTGTAATATGATACATTCAGGAAAAACAACAAGTATAGATGTCGGATGTATAAATGATCATCATTACTTCACTGGTAATGTTGGTGGAGGAATTTTTACAAATGTTTCTTTTAATACTAGTAATGATCTTAAAAAGAGTTTAGGCCGTATTGCGTATTATCTTAAAGCTCTTGATGGAATACCGAATATTGAAGCATTTGATATAACTCTAGATACTGAAAACCATCATATTGAAGAGAGTATTATTCTTTTTTTAGTACTGAATGGTAAAAATGTTGCTGGTTTCTCAAACTTTTATAAAAATGCAGATATGGAGGACGGATATATTGACATCCTGCTTTTAAAAAAAGCTAAACCAATAGAGTTAGCTGGTACATTTATGAAAATGCTTGCTAATGAACTAGAAAATGATAAACACATTATTCACATACACACAAAGGAAGCAAAAATACAATCCACTAAAGAAATTAGTATTACAGTGGATGGAGAAAAAGGGACAATCCTCCCCATTAAAGTGCATTGCGTACATTCTGCCATTCGCCTTTTCACTAATTAGAGTATTAAATTATCTATTCTATTACATATCACCCTACAAATGTGTACGATTCATTTGCTAATGTTACTATATCTCCGTTTTTTAGCTCAGTCTCAGTATTACATACTATTCTTTCATTATTAATATAAGTNCCGTTAACCGAGTTCAAGTCTATGATGAAATAATTATCCTCTTTTTTAATAATTTCAGAATGTATTTTGCCAACTGCATTATTTTGAATTGTATAATCCACACTATCGGATAATCGTCCTAATAGTAGTGATGGTTTGGAAATAATGATTTTCTCTGTTGGACATGAATGACTCTGAAGGTATGCCTGATTTCCAACCGAAGATCCAAGTATCATTGTTTTATCGCTGATAGATTTATCATTATATGTACTTGTTTTTATGTTGCTTTTTACTTCTTGTGTATTTTCGTATTTATCTGTAATATCTGTACTATTGGTACTATTTGCACTATCGATATTATTTACATTTTGTATTCTATCATCTATCTGCATCTCCTTAACAACATGTGACTGTAACCACATACTATTATTAAAGTTATTGAATTTAGGTAATATTATGTCCTCTTCCATATCATTATGTTCGGATCTCTTACTTGCAAAACCATTTGGTTTTTCATTTGAAAATCTCTTTTCTATGCTACTATTTACTTTATGATTTACAAACCTCTTTTCTATTTTACTATCTACTGTATGATTTACAAAACCATTCCCTCCGCTACTATTTACCTTATTATTTAGAAAACCATTCCCAATATTATTATATAACTCATCATTTACAAATCTCTTACCCAAATTACTATTTACTTTATTGTTTACATACTTATTTGTCTTGTTATATTCCATATCATCTTTAATAATAGTTATTCTTTTTTCTTCTGAAAACAATCTTGTTAATAAAAAATAGTTAATTGCGAAACTAATAAGCACTAAACCCAATATCGTAGTTAACAAACTACTTGAATTAGTGATTGTAAAGAAAGTATATATTAATATACCAATGAGAATTATGTTAATCAACCCTGCAATTAAAAATGATTTTAACGGGTAATTCAATTTTAAATTAATGGGTATAGATTCACTCTGTTGTCCAGAGGCGGTATTCTTCCGTTCTGAAAAGTCTCTTTGCATTATAGGAGTTTGGCCATGTTCTAATGCGGTATAATAGCCATTTAAATCACTTTCTTGTTCATTATAACCTTTTTGTTTAGTATAGTCTTTCTGTGTCATATAATTTTTTTCCTTTATATCCTGTTTTATCTCATATTCGGGTGGGTTAGTATAAGTTATCTGTTCTTTTATCGATTGTTCATTTACACACGACAAAAATTGTTCTGGAGTAAAAGTATCCGTTTTAAGTGTATCGAGTAATCTCTTCAAAAGGTTTCCAGATGAATCATCTTGTAATTGGATATCTTCAACAATCAGCTTTTGTAAAAACTCCCTCATATTATTTAAATCAGAAATATTATTCTGAGCCGGTAAATATATGAAATATAGCGATAAACTTGCCGGGTCGCAATATATATAATTTTTTTCATATAATATCGATGAATCATCTAGTAAGAAATCTTCAAGTTTTGAGGAAAGCTGTCCGATTTGTTTTATTACATATTCGAATTCATCAGAACTTAGGCTCTTTCTTTCTAAAAGTTTAGCTAATGAAATCTTTGATGTTATTTCATATGAAAATACGTAATCATTGTTTATTCTTCGAACAATTAGAGAAAGTAAAGAATCAATTGAATTTTTAGTAAGCATTTCTATTTGATATTCATTGAACTCTTCGGTGGCGGGAACTTTAAATGAAATATAGCTTTTACCTGCAACTCCAACGTATTTTGTTTGATACAATTCACTCATAATCCTACCTCACATAAATAATTATTTGCTTTACTTTAACTTAACAATGAAAATATAAACGCAGCAGTTACACATGGTGTTAAAGGTATGGAAATACCTCTGAAGTTTTTCACATTCATACATTTAATTAGACCTACAATAGAAGAAAGTAAAAATGTTGTAAATAAGAAACCAAGGACTTTCTCGGGAATAAGCGCTTGTACACAAAATGTAATTATAAGGATGTCACCTAATCCTATAAGATTTTTGTTAATGGAATAAAAAATAAAAAGAATTGCTATAACTAAAAAGCTTAGGGTCCAAATAGCTAAATCAAAATAGATGAATACTGTATGTAATATGTTAATACTCAATATCTCAAGGCATGCAAACAGCGATACTTTATTTTCACGTATATCATAAACACTGCTTATACCTAGAATGATTAATATTAGCACAGCCCTAACTTGGCTTTCAATACCTATACAAAAGATAATTACTATTGTGTACAAGAGTAGCACAGCACCTAATGCAGCTATATTTAGAATCAACTGATTGGGAATAACATGGCTTTTATTATTATCAATTGGGCTTATTGTATTTGGCTTATACACTATTATAGTCTCCATCTTCTAAATTTATATTGGCATCGTTGTTGCTATCTTATAAATTTTCATTTGCATCGTTGCTGCTATTTACTAAATTTCACTGGTATGATTACTACTGTCTTCAAAATTTTCATTATCACCGTTGTTGCCTTCTTCTAAATTACTCCCCTGATTTTCTTTGTTTTCATCTACAGTATCATTTCCGTCATCATACTTACCATATTTTTGAACCTGTATAAGTTCAATATTCATTTTTTTAGCAGTCTTTTTACACTCTTCAAATGCTTGCAAATAAGGATCGGGTAACACATCATTTTCAGGAATAATAATATATACAACCCTTTGGTAGTCACCAGACAGTAGATCTAAATCTATAGTAAAATCTTTAGTTGTATAATTGTTAAAACTATTTAGCTTATGTAAATTCTCATTTATTACACCAATTACTGCATTCTTCTTACTGTATGTAGGCATGAATGGATTCAATGAGAATATTGTAATTAATTTACCATTCTTACCATTATGTGAATACTCAATTAAGTCTATAGTTTTAAAATGATAGGGTGTAGTTTCTGCATGTGCTCCTATACCCTTTTTTAGCTCCTCGGCGTACAGTTTATCTATTTTATTGCCACGTTCTATATGCTGCTTTCTTACATCCAGATCGCTATTTATATTCCATAGACTTTCGTTCTTTTCATCTTCATTTTTTGATTGTTTCTGTGAAATGCTGCCATAGCCGTTACTCCAAGCCAGGACAGTAACTCTGTTTCTAAGCTTTATTTCTGGAACAATAAATACTTGCGGAATGGGTTTTACAGAATATTCAACAACTATATCTATAGTTTCATTGTCACTAAATAATGTTGAACTTGATAAATCCAGTTGATCCATATTACCGTTTATTCCTAAATATTTGCAAATATAATCACTATCCACTCCTAATTGATTTGATAAGTTGTTCGTAAGCATTGATTTTGTAACTGCACTCAACAAAGCTGTTTTAGATTGACTTACTATACTGTCTGAAAGCGCAAGACCTATTAGCTGCAATTCGCCTTTTGGCTCCTCAATTATACGCCCGACATCCTGTAGTAGCTCATTATAAGAGTTTTGAATGTTATCTACATTCGAAATGTTAGAGGCAATCTTATCCATTGCCCTACTGTCAACTTTATCACTCCAATTCTCTTTTGAAGTGAGGCTTTGAATTGAAGTATAAAACGTCTCTATTGCTTCACCTTGCGACCTCAATTCGTCTTTAGCATTGTTTAAATTATCTTGTAGTCCATCATGCTTTTGCTTAATACCTGTTACCGTAGAAATATAACTGTATTGTGATAATTGCATAGCCACTTGATTTAGTGAATGTTGTACTCTTTCATATGTTGATGTTATGCGAATAATGGATAACACAGTAATAAAAGCAAATATTACTAATGGCAATGTTATTGCAGCTTCCACAGTGGCGCTACCTGATTCAGTCTTTCTTTTTTGCTCAACGGTATATACTTTATGAGAATTTTTATACCGTGGATTTTTGTGTGGTGGGTTATTAGTCCAATGAGTATTCAATAACCATACCCCCATTTTATTTTTATTGTACCTATTTCATCATTTTTTAAGTGTGAGGGTATGAACATACATTTCATTGAAATATCTGCTTCAACAATTAAAAATGTACTGTAATCAGATATATTATAATTCGGATCTTCGAGTGTTTCCTGCATGTTAAGCTGCATTAAATCAGCTGTTCTTAATAGCTTTGTTTTCTGTGGTACGGTGAAAAGAAGAAGCCGTAAATAGTCGGTGTAATCAAAGGAGGTAATGGTACCCACCAGTTGACTTTGCATTCCGGGATCTTCTATACTGTCTCCAATGTCTTTAAAGCTTTCAGAAATATAGTCCACACCTTGATCAATTGCATTGTTCAGGCTTTCTTTTAGCGTAGATACAATATCCCTATAGTAAGGGCTACTAAATATAAAATCTATCAGCTTGGTTGTAATTTGTCTTTTATAATCTTCGAGTTTAATTATGGTCCAGTCAGATACATCTCTTTTAATTGAGTTATACTGTTTTACACATGCATTCTTAATCCAGGCTTTAAGTTCATCAATATCGTTAATGTCACTTAAAGTACCAATATCAGTTAACAGTGCGCTATCAGCAAAATCGGTTTCACTCCCAAGCTCTGTTATCTCCTGTTCAAGCGGTAGAAAAGCTTCATTTACGGCACTGGCTACAATATCATTAATCAAAGTTTGAATAGCATCATCAGCTTTATCAATCACTTCATCCTTTTTTTCTTTCAACATTTGAGAAGATTCATCTAAAAACTCCCCTACTATGCCTGTAAATAGTTTTTTTAAACTTAGTTTCCACGTATTATCTGTTTTATATATAGGTACATCTTTACCACTGTTAATATCTTTTACATCTAAAAATGACTCACCAGCAGCCCAACCAATTAAAATTAAATTCTTTACAATTGGCACACCAAATCCTGTCCAACCTGAAATTGATGTAGCTGCTGTAAGTGCTGCTGCTGTTTTGTCGGTACTTGTATAGACATGTATAGTGTTCAGACCCATTCTAATGCCGAAAATTGATGTCTGAGCCAAATTCGCGTTTACATTTTCTTTCTTTGCTCCAAATATCACGTATTCGACTTCTGCTTTTTCATAAAAGGTTTTCTCTGCTCTTCCCTGCAAGCTTATTTTCTTCGTTTGGACAGTATCTATATTGGCATTTTTAAAAGATCCTATTATAAATTCGTTTACATAAAGACTTTTTAATAGTGCTTGACTGTTATCAGATAAAATACCCCCTATTACTTTAGCCATATTTCCATTTTTATTCAGTGAGTTCTTATAGGACTGTTCAGCATCACTGTTACCTTTATCGCTATTTTTTGACTGTTCTGTTTTTCCTATGTACGAAGGTAATGATTGAAATATGTGGTCTAATTCTTTATTGGATTTACCTATATCCTTACCATTATATGATTTGGTATATTCTTCCTTTTCTTTTTCATCAGCTTTGTTAATATTGTTTCTTAATTTCTTTTCTGCTCCCTTGTCTTTACCTGTAGTTTTGTTATTTTCATTAAATTTTTTATTGCACCACCTTTTAAAAGCATCCTTTTCTTTATTGTTGATAGAAGGTTCTATATTGTAGACCGAAACACTATATGTCAAAGCACTTTGAGAAACCTCGTCATTTTCTCGTTCAACTGGCATTTTAAGTTTAGGTGAAAATAATTCCCTTTTTGAAAATTCTAATGTCTTTGGGATTTGAATTGTGGTTTCTATCATCTCTTCAATACTGTTTAATGCTTGATAAATATGCATTTTAGTATTTTGTACTATACCATATAGTTCATTGAGCAATGATAAATTACTATCAATGTCTGCTTTAACAGCTATAAGAACGTCAGAGCTTATATTAAGCGTAAGTTTTTTTATATCGGCTTTCATTCTCACCAGAAATGAGTTGTCAGAATTCTCTGACTGTCTTTTAATTTCTGAATCTATTTGTTCGGAGATTTTAGATATTTCTTGGCTTTGATTTATTATGTTTGAAATAAGCTTTTGAGATTCTTCATGATATTGAATATACATACATAATATGATTTCAATTTCTCTGATTTTTTCTTTTATTAGCTCCATTCTTTGCTCTATTTCTTCAAAGTTTGCAACGCAATAGTTAATTCTCTTCTGAAGCTCTTTTTCCTCTTCTTTAATTGAGTTTTTAATATTATTTATCTGCTCTTCGATTGATGAAATATCCCCTTCGAGAGTACTAATAGTATTTTCAATTGCGTTATGGTCATTATTCAATGATGATATGGATCTTTCTTTTCTTGTAATAGAGCTATCTAAATCATTAATCCTCTGTTTGTATGAGCTAATACTGCTTAAATTGGGTTTGTCTTTCTCCTCCTCATTAGAAATTTTTTTCTCAAGTTTTTCAATTTGCTTTTCTAAATCTTTTATATCACTTTCATAAGAATCAATCTCATCCTCAATATATTTACTGTCTTTTTCTAAAGATGATAATTGTGGCTTGAGAGCTGATATCTCAGCCTCCTTCTCATTGATTTTTATTTGTTCTTGTGAAAGTACTTTTACTAAAGGCTCAATCCTTGCCCATTGCACATCGAGATTGCTTTCAACCTTCTCAAAATCTTCAATTTCATCGTATGATTTGGAAATCAAGTCAAGGCAGTTAATTAGTTCAGCATTGGGTTTGCCATTATTAGAATACTTTGAGACTCTTTCACTTAATAGCAAACTTAAATAAACTTGTTCCTCGCGAATTTTTTGAAGTTTGTTCTCTAAATCCATTTTTTTATTTACTAGGCCTGATTGTGCCATAGAGATAGTAAGTGACTTGAGCTTTTCAATAAAAATCCCTACAGCAATTACTGGAGCTCGATATTTCATATAATCGGTTATTTGCTGCTCGAGAACGTTTTCATCAGTTATATTAAACATTTGTTCAACAGATACTTTTTCAACAGAAAATCCATAAAGATCAACAATTCCTGGCATATACTTATTTTCAACACATAGATTTTTCTCTATTAAATCATATATTAATGCTTCAAGCTCATCCTCACTTTTACCTAAAACCCATATCCCGTAATTCTCCTTTAAAGGAGCATTATATTGGGTAAGAGCAGATTGAACTGATAGTTGAACTGCCGCACGTGCATGCTTTTCTCCTAAGCGAAAACGAGACAGATCCACTACAACTCCACAAAAAGCAATCAAGATTGCCAATATTATACTAATAAACACTGTAATACTGCCTTTTAACCTCATCATTCATCATTCCCAAATGAATAAAACTAGCATGTTATTCTCATCAGTAATCCACATTAACATAATATCTTCCAGTTATTTAAAATACTCTTTAATCTTCTGAAGACTATTAGCAAGTGGCTCACACTTTTCATCCACCCAATCCTTTGCCCCTGTTTCATCGTAAATTTGGTATATATAGTCAACATTTTGCATAAATTCTTTCGGATCGTTTATTACCATTTCGCTATAAGCTTCAATAGAGATATTCCCTAATAGACCAAAAGATTCTAATATACTCTTAAATGGTAATGGATAAGCCAACGAAGCACTAATACCTACTTTTTTATAAAATAGGTAATTTTGATGCTCAATTCGAACATCAACCTCGTCTTCAGGCTTTAAAATGCTTTTTTGTGCTATTTCATTTCTTATTGACTTGATTAAAGCATCTTTCTTCTTGTTTGTATTAGAGAATATGTGCCAGTAGAGCTGTTTACCGGTATATTGGTTACCTTGTTCTATACCTTCTTTAATATCAATATCCTCTAAGTTAAAACCCCAAAGCAATGCGCAATTTTGCACATTATCGCTTACAATAGACTGTAATAAAGATTGCTGGTAGTAGAGCATTCCAATGTAAATAAGAAGTAAAATACACAAAATAACTATTGGAAATATTATTGCGTATTCAACTGTAATGGCTCCAATGCACATGTTACTTCTCTTACTTCTGTTACTTCTTTTACTTACACTTACTATACGCCCTCTGTTACTTCCACTACTTGCAGTCTCTAAAATATTTCCACTTGCGCTTTCTTTGCTACTTCCACTACTTAAGTTCCATCCGCTGCTTCCGCCATATTTCATGCACCCACCGCATTCATAACCTGCACTACATTTACTATAAATGAGGCATATAATACATCTACTACTTTTCATCTACGGTACAGGCGTTACAGTTGGCAGGGCAAAGCGTGAAGTATCAAAGGTGTCAGCGAATATACTGTTCAAGAAGTTTGAAATCTGAGCTCGAAAAATTAACGCTAAACCTATTGCAATGGCTACCAATATAACAATTTCAACTGTATTGATACCTTCTTGATTTAATATTAGTTTCCTAATAAACATTTTCATACACAACCTCCTAAGAATTTACTGATTAATACCCCTTTGTAATCTGAATTCTTGTTTTAGTATTACTTGTTTTGAATTTCTTTGACACCATCCATTGTAGACTTATGTTAGTATATAAATGAAAATTGCATTATTGCTGGAGCAACAGCAATAAGTAAAATAGCTACGAACATTAGCATCATAGGTAGTATTAATTTTGTGGATGCAGTTTCACCCATTTGTTTTACTGCATGTTTTCTCATTTCCCATGTTTCGTGGGACATTATTTTTAACTCATTTACCAGTTTATTTCCACCAATCTTTGAATTTTGGACTATCATGTTTGCAAAAGATGTTATTTCCTTGACCTTACATCTTTCAGAAAATTCTTGCCATGCTTGACTTTCACTAATACCAGCATCAAAGTCTTCAAGCACTACGCCTATTTCTTCATATAGCGGCGTATTTTTTAAAGAATCATTATAAATTCTTATCAATGCGTGCCGCAGATGCATTCCTGCATTCATAAGTAGAGTAAGTTTACTCAAAAACCCGGGAAATTCAAGCATAAACTGAAGTTTACGCTTTTTTGCTCTATCATCAAGATTCTTATCAGCTAGAAAAAACAATGCAATTCCTAAAATAAGTATTACGACTGTAAATGAAATGTCTGAATTTGAAACAGCCCCTATAAATGAAGCAACAACAATTCCTAGAAAGAAATATAGAAATTTTTCAGCCCAATGTATTTTTAAGAAAAAACTTGCATTACGCGTTCCATATACCATTACAATACGTTGGTACAGGAAAACATAATATGAACCTGTTGACGGGATGTTGAGCTCATCATAGAGCCACATTCCAACAGGCAGCATGATTTTATTGTTGTATTCTTTTATGTCTACTAATTCCAACTCATTTGAATACCTGAATTTTACACTTTGGTTCAAGATAATGTATAACAATATAAATACAACCATGAATATAAAATATGTAGTGTTCAAAGCAACCTCCCTAGTTAGAACTTAATATTCATAATTTTATTTGATAAAAGTATCCCGCATATCAACATCACTAATGCCACAGTCATAACAACCCTTCCAGAAGCAGTCACAAACATTGGCTCAATAAAGTCACCACTCATGGCTGATATAAATGCAACCATTGCAATAGATGATATTGACAAAATACGTTGCTCTTGTTTTTTTGAGGTAAGTGATGTTTCTATTTCCTGTTTTATTTCTATCCTTTCACCGATCATTCTTGATGTAGTACTAATGATCTCAACAAGATTACCCCCTGACCTTTTACAAACCGAGAATACATCTGCGAAATGATGTATCTCTTCAATCCCTGAACGCGTGGCAAAATCTTTAAGAATGGACTCAATATTTTCATTCATTTGAAGCCTTTTTAAAATGATATAGGTTTCAATTACAATGTCAGACCTTTTATCTGGATAAAGATTTTGTAGTGTTCCATATACATGGAAAAATGCTTTTTCCACAGACATTCCAGCAGTTAACGCTGCACCAAGGTAATATAATAAATCTTTAAATTGAAGTCTTAGAACATTGCGTCGTTTTTCAATAAGTTTTTTTCTCTTAATCTTCGGATATAATAGGCCTAATAAAGAGCAAATTGTTGAAATAGCTACATTGCGATAAAATATCCAGCCTATAAAAGCCATTACTAAAACCCCTATTGCACAATAGAGTATCCACTCAAATAGAGAGTAGTTGTACTTATCATAACTATCAACATAAAATGACTCTTTATTCGATGCTTTTACTTTCACTCTAAACACCAGCCATCAATAAACTAATAGGATCGTATAAAAATAGCTAATTTATATCAATCATTTTGCATGAATGGCGAAATTAACTACATCAACTGCTTATTTTGATTTTTTTGTCAGGAAATAATTGAATTCATACATTTTCTGCAGAATAAAATAAAAAAGGCTTATTGCGATGTAGCCTTTACAATAATGCCTATTTGACGAAATGTAATTTGCATTGAAAAATACCGGACTAGTTTTTAACTTGATCGATACTCAATAATATTGAAAAAATACTCCCTTCACCCATTTTGCTTTTTACATTAATTTTCCCACCATGGCGAAGAACAATTATTCTGGCAATAGAAAGTCCAAGACCGTGTCCTCCCTTGTTTCTGTCTCTCGATTGGTCAGCACGATAGAACCTGTCAAATATACTATTAATGGCAACTGAATCAATACCACAACCCGAATCCTTTACAGATAATATTGCCCAGTCATCTTCCTTCTTTAAGCTTATTTCTATGGTTTTTCCTGGTTCGGTGTATTTTTGAGCATTATCAACAAGTATTCTCATGGCTTGCTTAATACGATTTCTGTCCCCAAAGATTTCAATACCTTCCTCAATAGAATGCTCAATTTCATGTAAGCCATCGACCATTTGAGTTTCTCTTACTAACTCATCCATCATTTCGCTTAAGGAGAAATTATCTTTAGTAAGAATCAATGTATCCTTATCATTTCTTGCAATGAATAGCAGCTTTTCTACAAGCTCCTTCATATTGTCAGCCTCATTGCCTATTGCTTCAATTGATTCGTTTAAGACTTCAGGATCGTCTTTCCCCCATCTCTCTAGCATTCTAGCATAACCTTGTATTACAGAAATCGGTGTCCTGAGCTCATGAGATGCATCAGAAACAAACTGATTTTGCTTGTTATATGCATTTTCAATCCTATCCATCATCTCATTAAATGTTATAACAAGCTCCTGTAGTTCATATTTTGTATTGGTAACATTGAGCCTTAGATTAAGGTTTTGCGCCTTTATTCCCTTAGTTATTTTGGTCATTTCAGCAATAGGACTCAATGCTTTTTTTGTTAAAGAATAGCCCTTGAAAAAGACTCCTAGAGTAACAATAATGAGTACAATAAATGTAAACCCGAAAAGTATCAGCATTTCAAAAAGCGTTTTAGTAATATCTCTGAATATGTTTAACTTGAAATTCCCTTCCGACCTATACAAATTTGATTCGATCATTAAATATATAGAATTGCCCTGTTTGTAAAACCATATGGGAATATTATAGCGAGGCTTATTATAGTCAGAAAATGTATTGACTATAATAAGCCCCGACTCATCCATAATTGATAACTCTAAATCTCTTTGAACAACTAAATCATAAATAGTTTCTGATATTTTACTAGACTGTGTAAGCTCAACTACAATGTTTTTTGTTTCTACTGATATAAAAATAGCGTTATATGCTATGTATACAACAATAATGAGAAGAAGACATGATAAAATAGCATCAAGCAGCATCTGAGTATAGGAAACTGATAAGCGTAAACTCATGGAAGAACCTACTCGTCTTGACATCCTTTTAAACAAGCCTTTATTACTATAAGTCGTATTATGGGAGCGGTTATTTTTTCGTTCTTGGGAAGAAGAACTAAAATCATTCTGCTCAGATTTAAACTTCGAATTCACACGAGCCTGTTTATTAGACTTATTATGTTTGTTCTTCGAGTTTCTTGTCGGCTTAATAAAGAAAAACGCTGATTTTTTATTTGGCTTTGTTTTTGTTGACTTATTCTCGGTATTCAAAAATATACCCCACTCCACGCACAGTCTTTATGTATGTAATGTTGTATTTCTGGTCTATTTTAGCTCTTAAATACCTGATGTATACATCGGTAATGTTTGTATCACCATAATAATCATAGCCCCATACATTTTCTAGTAGCTTCTCACGGGTAAGGACAATTCCCCTATTTTCCATTAAACATTCCAGTAAATCATACTCTTTTTTTGAAAGTTGTATTTCTTCGTCTTCAAATGTTACCATGTGACTTGCTTTATCTAAAACCAGCTTGCCAGCCTTGAGAGCTTCATTTTCTTTTTTTGTGCCATTATGGTTTCGTTTAAGAGCAACACGTATCCTAGCTAAAAGCTCTTCAATAGCAAATGGTTTCGTTACATAGTCATCTGCGCCGCTATCAAGGCCAACAACCTTATCAGACACATCGTCCTTCGCAGTAAGCATTATTACAGGCAAATCCGATGTTTTTCTGATGCGGCGCAACACTTCAATACCACTGAGAAGAGGAAGCATTAAATCCAAAATGACAAGATCTACATCACCACTTGTTGCTTTGTCAAGCCCGCTGCGTCCATCGTACGCAATATCCACTTCATATCCTTCATGTTTGAGCTCGAGTTCAATAAACCTTGCTATTCTGCTATCGTCCTCAACAATAAGTATTTTCTCAGCCATATTTTCCCCCTAAAATAGTTGGTAAGTTAGATTAAAAAGTTATTCAATGGTAAGTTCATTATAATCATTGTTTTGCTCCTGATTATTAGGTGCAGCCATATCTTCTTTTTGTGGTGCGTGATTTTGACTTGTGAATTTATGCTTTATGTCATTCATCATTGATGAAATATCCACGCCATCGCCCTGGGGCTTTCTTATGCTAATCTTGTATCCTAAGAACAACAAAATAATAAATAAAGGAATAGCAATATACGCAACAAAGATAACTATAAGAATCATAATATTTACTGGAATATTAACTAGCACCCCATTTTCATTCTCAATAACCACACGATTTTCAAAGCCCTTTTGAATTAACTGTTTAACGCTTAACCAAAAATCTTTTTGTTTTTCTTTGCGATTGTATGAAGAAGAATTATAATTATATTTTGTATTCTTACTTCTTTCAAAGTCAACTATTGCCTCAAGTACGTTTCCGTCGTGCTTTTCAAGCAATTCTTTTGCTTCTTCATAACTGCAATTCGTTCTTTTTCTTAGTTGATCTACCTGTTCCAATGTAATCATGGACCGCACCTCCAAATTATTAAAATATCTTACATTGGATATTGTACAACTCAATGATTAGTACACTCTTTATAAATAATTAGAGTTTCATTAGAATACTATTAATCCTGTGTTTATAATATCATACATGTATGTAATATTATAATCCAAGCATAAATTGATATTTCAAATCCTCAAAGCCTGGCAAGCTTTCATGTCCAAAATCAGGATATAATACCATTTCTTTTTTTGATTTTATTTTGTTATATACGGCAAATTGGGTTGATGGTGGACAAATAGTGTCCATTAGACCTGTAGCCATAAGCACTTCACCTTTAATTCTATCTGCAAGATGTTGTATGTCAATATATCCCAATTTCGTAAAAGTCTCTTCTTTACGTAAATGTCGTGGGTCAAACCTTCTAAAATACTGTTGAAGTTCCACATATGCATCTTTTGCAAGGTCCATTTCCCATACCCTTTTATAGTCACTTAGAAATGGAAATACAGGAGCAAGTCTTTTAATTTCTGGTACTAGCGATGCGCAAGCAATGGTTAAGCCACCACCTTGAGACCCTCCAGTAGCACCTACTCGATTTCTGTCTACAAATGGCATGTCCATTATAATTCTAGCTAACATGGCAGTATCAAGAAAGATGTCTCTAAACAATAAGTTGTCAGGGTTAGGATCATCAAGACCACGTATGATATGCCCTTGAAGTGTATTACCTAAAACACCACCCTTATCTTCTGATAAACCTCCCTGTCCACGGCAATCTAATGCTGCAACAGTAAAACCCGATGCAGCATATCCAAGGTAATGTTGCCAATCACCACTACTACCTGAATATCCATGGAAATTTATAATGGCAGGTCCTGGTGCTTCAATATTAACTGGTTTTAAAAGTTTAGCGTAAATCCTTGCACCTTTCACTCCTGTGAAATACAAATCATAACATTTTGCAACAGGACTATCAAAATCTGCAGGTATGAGTTCGATATTTGGATCAATACTGTTCATTTCATTTAAACTTCTACTCCAGTACTCATCGAAATCCTTTGGTTTTGGATTAATTCCCTCATATTGTCTTAGTTTATCAAGCGGCATGTCAAATAAACCCATTTATGTTGCCTCCTTTTTCCTTAAGCGTATTTATTATATGCTATCTTAGTAGCATATAGATTATATAATTGTAAACTAACAAAAACAATAGATTCTTTAGATAAGATTTCCATATAACGAAATGCAAGATAAAACTAGGTATAGTTTTGAAATATAAATGATTAGATAATATCTGTTATTATTTTTTATCATTCGTCATAATATAATATAATATAAATATTATTAAGCTGATATCATGGACATAGTTATACCCTTTTGGTAAAATAAAATATACTTTCGGGCAAAATTTTTCGTTTTTCAAGCTTTTTTGCAAAAAATATGTAAATATTAGGTGAAAATATGAAGCAAAGACATTATCGTTATAGTAAATGGTTTAATAAATTGCTAAAGCTAACATTTGGTCTATACTTAGAAAAAAGATTTAATGTTCAAATATATAACGAAAGCATAAAACATATAAAACCACCATATTTAGTTATTGGTAACCATATTGGTGCATGGGATCCTTTTTTAATGTCTATTGGGATATCAGAACCAATTTTCTTCGTTATTTCCGATAACTTCTTTCGAAATTTTTATCTGAGACAGGTTTTAAAACTTGTAGGTGGCATACCTAAATCAAAGCAAATTGCAGATTCTGGAACCATAAGGGCTATTTTATATGTTAAGAAAAATAACGGTGTCATCGGATTATATCCTGAAGGTGCACGCAATTGGGATTTAAAAAATATTTCTGTTATTTATGCCACATCTAAACTGATAAAATCTCTAAAAATACCTGTGGTAAATACTATTATAGAAGGTGCAGGTCTTACAAGACCAAGGTGGGCTAGAAGTTCAAGAAAGGGAATCATCAATGTAAAATATAGTGTCCTTTTTGAGGCAGAAGATATTAGAAATATGACTATTGATGAAATAAATAAAAAAATATCTGATGGCATTTATATGAATGAATATGAATGGCAGAAAGAAAACATGGTACGCTTTAAAGGTAAGAATCTAGCCGAATATCTTGATCTATTTCTCGTAGTATGTCCTAAATGCAAATCACTTTGCACTCTCCACAGCCATGGAGACACTTTTTCATGCACTAAGTGTGAATATACCGTGCAATATAATGAGTATGGGTATTTTACAACCCAAGATGAGAAATATTTCGACAATCCACAACTATGGAGTGAATGGCAAAACTCATATTTGCATGAATTATTCTCAAAGGATGAATACAAATTATGTCATATGCCTTTATTTGACGATACCAAGGCCAAGTTATTTACAGGTAAACGACGAGGCAGGCTAAGACAGTATACTTGGCTTGGAGATGTAGTTTTATATTTCGATAGGTTTGAATTCATTCCAGAAAAAGGAGAACACTATATTTTCCCACTAAGTGAAATAACCGGCATGAATATCCAAAACAATAATAAGTTTGAGTTTTATTATAAGGATACCCTTTACCGGTTTAAGTTTAATACGCAACATAAGTCAGTATATAAATATCAACTTGGCATTAACATCGTACGGAGTATAAATAAATCTACTATATAATTTCACCTTGTTTATTGTTTTAATTTGACAGGTAACACTGAAAACAACCGAAGTTTTTACTAATATGACACTTAACTATCTTCTGCTCCATTTAATCTGTCATATAATAATATCGATGTTTCAGTGTTCCTGTAGCTATGAGAGAGCTATTCTTTTTAACATTATGATATTACGATCTTTTAAAGTATTGATTAACAAGAAAACTCATCAACTCACTTGGCTGCTCCCTATTAAACTCAGCTTTATCTCCAAAGAGCATTCCATAGGGGGCATCGGCTGTATAAGGTTCCCAATACGGCATTTCTTCTCCTGTGGAGTCCTTCCCATTAGGATCACCTGACCGGATAAAGTTTGCCCAATAGTTGCACATCTGTCGTGCCAGATCATAGTGTTTTCCAACAAAAGGTCTCCAGCATTTAGCCAGAGTCTCAAAAAAGAACCACAGATCTACAGAGTGGAATGTTCCAGGGTTGTCCCACCCCGGGATCTCTGCATCAAAATTGTAATAATAAAGGGGTATATTTGCACCGGTATCAGAATTAGCCTTTGCTATGATACGAATTGCATATTCAATTGTGTTGACCGAAGCCCTTTTTATGATGTCATCTATATCCCCTGACTGTATTTTACAAAGTTCAAGATACTCATCGGCATCTTCTCCAAACAATTCAGAGGCCATATTTTTAAACTCATCTATGGTTTCTACCTGAGGAATACTGAAAAACTCAGATGAAGTGTGACCTAAAAGCACTGGAACCATCCAACGTTTGTTTTCTAAAATCAGTTTAAAGGCATTTCCAACGCAAAAAAGATCATCAATGACTGTGCACCAGAAACTGTTATACTCCACTGTTTTATCACGTATGTATTCGGCATCCAACTGACGAGCTTCTTCTAAAGATGAAACCCCAAGAAACTTAAAAAACTCTATACCGTCCTGTTCTGCTTGTTTCAAGCTTATACCCCTCATTGGTACTCGGTTACCCGGATATAGAGGAGCTATAGCACCACTTTGAATTATTGCCCGTTGGAAAAGACCTTCGTTCTGAGGTGAAGTGAGCTGGGCCATTACACTTCCAGCACCCGCAGACTGCCCACCAATTGTAATATTATCGGGATCACCGCCGAAAGCTGCAATATTGCGTTTTACCCAACGTGTACCTGCTTGCTGGTCAAGATGACCAAAATTTGCTGGTGCTTCGGGTGACTCAGCAGTTATTTCGGGGTGGCACAAAAAACCAAATGTATTCAATCGATAATTAATCGTTACCACCACTATGCCCCTGCGAGCAATACGCTCTCCATCAAACTCCATTTCAGCTGTATGTCCAACCTGAAGTCCTCCTCCAAAATACCATACATACACTGGCAATTTTTCATCTGCACTTTTTGCCGGAGTCCATACATTTAAATACAGACAATCCTCATCCATTGGAATCTCCGGATCAACTGACCATTCCCTGGTATAGATGTTGTTCACATCAATTACTGTTTTTGCTTGCATTGATATGGGTGCAAATTCTAAAGCGTCAAATACCCCCTCCCAATCTTCAACTGGCTGTGGAGCTCTCCAACGGTTTTCACCTACTGGTGGGGCTGCAAATGGTATCCCCTTGAAACTTGTTATGCGAGGATCAGCTGCAGGTAATCCGCGAACCATACCATTTTCAATTTTTACAACTCTAATCATTTTCATTACCCCTTTCTTAATATATACCTGATTTATTACAAATAAATTTATCCTGAGCACCCTTTATGTTATTAGTAAAACGTTTTATTTCTCTGCATAGGATTGTCCCATTAATTATATTCTAACTCAATTCGTAATTTTTGAACAGATAAATATGCGAAATTATTACTTATTTTCTCATTATTTTGGTGCTTATTTAAATAATGGTATATTTTTTTATTTTTTGCTTGTAAAAAATATGACTTTTCAGTTATAATACTAATAAAACGTTTCACCATACCTGAAAGGATATGAATAAAATTGATTACTCTAAAGCAAATAGCTCAAATGTGTGGCGTATCAATTAGTACTGTATCTAATATAATTAATGGTAAGTCAAATGTCAGTGAGGCTACAAAACTGAGGGTTCTTGAAGTTATTGAGCGTACTGGTTATAAACCCAATTATTTCGCCCAGGGTATGCGAAAACAGAAGACCCGTATCATTGGAATCATTGTTGAAGATTTAGATCTCTTCAGTACTGCACCTATTGTAGGCGCCATTATGGCCTATTGTGAAGATCAAAATTACCGGACAATCCTTATAAACCTACGTCTTTATTCTAAATGGCAGGATACATGGTATAACGATGAACAAAAACTACAATCTGTATTACAACCATCAATCAAAGAATTAGTATCTATTAAGGTTGATGGTATTATCTATGTGGCAGGGCACTGTAGGGTAATAAATTGTTTTCCCGATGATTTCAAAATACCTGCTGCTGTAGCATATGGTATTTCTAAGTCACCAAGGTTTAGTTCAATTGTAATTGACGATGAAAAAGGTGGATATGATGCAACAAAATACCTGATATCAATGGGACATCGAAAAATAGGTGTAATGGCAGGAACACCTGATAATTTGCATACCATGAAGCGACTTATGGGTTATCAAAAAGCATTATTTGAAGAGCAGATTTTATTTAATCCTGACCTTATAAGGTATGGGGACTGGATGAGTGAATCGGGGTTCAGAGAAGCTGGGAATCTGATAAAAGAAGATATAACAGCAATTCTTTGCTTGAATGATTTAATGGCTGCAGGCGTTTATAATTATTTCTATGAGCACGGAATAGAAGTAGGAAATGATATTTCACTGGTGGGCTATGACAATAAGGAGATTTCAGAATATATTAGACCTGCTTTGACCACCAACGAAATTCAATTAAAAGAAATTGGCGCTGAATCTGCAAAAATGATAATGAATATGATGGAGGATGATTGTTGGGAATGTAGTACTAACAACGTCATTAAAGTACCATGTCGGTTAGTGATTCGAGACTCTGTAAAAAAAATATGACACTTTATTATTAATTGTTAATCAACAAAAGAATATAATATTTTATAAAAACGTTTTTATACAGGAATCTACAGCTTGTTACTCTACATAACCTACAAATTAATTTGCATATTACATAATCTTAGGTGCATTATGCACAATTAATTTAAAATTTTAATTGACAATCCATAATTAGTTAATGTATAATTTCGTTATATAGTAAAAGGTTTTACCTAATAGCTCAGGATGTGGAATATTCATTATTTTCCAAGAGTATACCGACATCTTCGTTTATGAATGCTCCTCACCTTATTAATAGAACAATGTAAAGTGAGGCACGGCTTATGAACTTTTTAAAAAACAAAAAGAAATTGAGATCTTATCGTGAATTTCTGTATATTTTACCTTTCTTAATTATAGTAGCCATTTTTTCTTATTACCCTCTTTATGGCTGGGTTTATGCATTTTTTGATTATAAACCTCCATTCCCATTGACTATGGATAAATTTGTAGGGATTAAATGGTTTAAATCAATGGTCGACACTCCTACCAAAGTTACACAACTTCTTAATGTTCTTAGAAATACATTTGCAATTAGTGGACTCAGCACTCTTTTTTCCTGGTTCCCTATGGCATTTGCCATATTTCTTAACGAAATCACAAGCAAACGATACAGGAAATTTGTCCAAACAGTTACCACTCTTCCAAATTTTATTAGCTGGGTTCTCGTCTATTCCATAGCCTATAGCGTGTTATCAAGCACTGGAGCAGTTAACTCTGTATTAATGGGTTTGGGGCTTGCTGATACGCCTAGGATGTTTTTGCAGTCTTCTGAGCACATCTGGTTTAAGATGTGGGTATGGCTCACATGGAAGAATGCTGGTTGGGCAGCTATAATGTATATTGCTGCTATAAGCGGTATTGATGAAGAGATGAATGAAGCTGCCAGGATAGACGGTGCATCAAAAATACAGATTATATGGCATATTACTCTTCCAAGTTTATTACCTACATATTTTGTATTACTTATGCTAAACCTTGCAAACTTTCTTTCGAATGGAATGGAGCAGTTTTATGTTTTCCAAAATGCATTCAATAAAGAATACATTCAGGTTTTAGATTTGTATGTATATAACCTGGCAATGGGTGGCGGTGGCTATTCTCTTTCAGTTGCAATCAGTATTCTAAAAAGTCTCGTCAGCGTTGTACTTCTAGTTGCTACCAATAGTCTTTCAAAATTAGTAAGAGGTGAAGGCTTTATTTAGCCTACTTATTAATATAAGAATTTATTAATTAACTTTCCTTCCAACAGCATTGTATACTCAAGGTTTTACCATGCAGCCTTAATGAATGTTTACTACAAATTTCTATGGCGACCAGTTTTTATACATAACCACAATATATTTTGCAATGATCTTTAAATATGTATTTACATAAACATATAGAAAGTCAGGAGGGGTCTATTCGTGATAAAGAATTATGCAACGAAGCGAGAACTAATGAAAAAGAAAAAAAAGAAATTAAGCCTGGAAGATAAAATTATAGCTATTATCTCATATATTGTTTATACATTCTTCGCATTTGTATGTATTTATCCGTTTTACTATATCTTTATTAATTCACTTAGTGCCAATGATTTAAGTGAAAGAGGAAAAGTATTAATATGGATTAAAGGTTTCCATTTAAAAAATTATACTGATGTAATAAAAATCCCGGGTTTACTTGATGCCTTGAAGATTTCTGTTGCAAGAACTGCATTAGGAACACTCCTTACTGTAGTTGCTTCTGCTTTTCTAGGATTTATGTTTACTCAAAATACATTATGGAAACGTAAGTTATGGTACCGTTTTGTAGTTGCAACCATGTATTTTAATGCTGGTATTATTCCTTGGTTTATTACAATGCGTAACCTGAATTTGACCAATAATTTCTGGGGTTATATATTCCCTACAATAGTTGTACCTTTTTACATTGTTCTATGTAAAACATTTGTAGAATCCATTCCATCAGAATTGCAGCAAGCAGCAGAAATAGACGGTGCAGGAACACTGCTGCTCTTTTTTAAAATCATACTCCCCATTATTCAACCCATATTAGCAACAGTTGCTATATTTGCTGCAGTAAACCAGTGGAATTCGTTCCAAGATACATTATTACTTGTAACTGACAATAAACTCTATACACTACAGTTCATTCTATACCAATATATCAATCAGGCTAGTTCGCTAAAGGCTCTAATTAATAGTACCTCTTCAGCAGCAGACTTAGCAGCAAGTCTTGCTACAGCTCAAACAGCTACATCAATTCGTATGACAGTAACAGTTGTAGTTGTAGCCCCTATCTTCCTCGTATATCCTTTTTTCCAGAGGTTTTTTATTAAGGGAATTATGATAGGCGCGGTCAAGGGGTAAAAATGAACCAAATTCCTTTTTGGTTAAGAATAAATTCTAAAGGAGGCAAATTACTATGAAGCTAAGAAAACTACTTTCGACACTATTAGTAGTAGTATTGATTGCAACAATTTTAATTGGATGTACTACACCTTCTGGTACTGGCACAACCAATGAGCCTACTACTAAGCCGAGCTCATCATCTGGACAACCTGATACACCTAGCACATCTTCTGACAAAACAATAACAATTGAAATGTTCAATGTAGCGGCTAACTACCAAGGCCTACAAAGTGGCTGGTTTGCCAAAGTCTTCAAGGATGGAGTAAACATTGAATTAAATGTCATCGCACCTCAAGTTGCTGGTGACGCGATCTATCAAACACGTGCAAGTGCAGGTAATCTAGGAGACCTTGTGCTTCTTGAACGCTCAGACTTTGCTGATTGTGTCAAAACAGGTCTAGTTAGGGAGATTACAAATGAAATTAAAAATTGCCCTAACCTGATGGAGTATAAAGCACAGATAGATGTATTTAACGAAAGCTTAGAGGGTAATGAGGCAGGTAAAACCTATGGTATCCCTGTTGAGATGACCAATACCTCACCTACATCTTATTCTCAAGATGTTATTTATTCAAGCCCTATGCTACGCTGGGATCTATACTCTGAACTTGGATATCCCGAAATGGAAAATCTAGATGACCTCTTAGATGTTCTTGCAGCCATGAAAGAAGCACATCCTACAAATGAAGCTGGAGATCCAGCCTATCCTTTCTCTCTATGGCCTGATTGGGACGGTGGCGATGGCATGATGGGTATTGCCAATGTTGTACAGCTAACAACCTGGTATGGCGAGAAGATTAAGCAGTCGGTTATTGTAAAACCCGATGACACCTTTACAGATATTCTCGACAAGAACGCTTCATATTACAAAATTACAAATTTCCTAAATAAAGCATATCTCAAAGGTCTTGTAGATCCAGACTCTGGAACACAGAATTGGGATTCAGCAGTTGCTAAAATGTCAAATGGACAAGTTTATCTAATGTGGTACAGCTGGCAAGTAGGTTTCTGGAATTCACAAGAAAGACTACAAAACGGGAATGCGTTTATTTTTGTTCCTGTAAAAGATCAAATCTATTATGCAGACTCTGATAGCTATTATGGAAGCGGACGTATACTTGGTGTTGGTTCAAGTGTTGATGACGAGAAATACCAAAGAATTATGGAATTCTTAGATTGGTATGCAAGTCCAGAATCCTTAATGTATCAACATTGTGGTATTGAAGGGTTTAACTATGAAATTGGTGATGACGGAAGATACTACGTAAAAAATTCTAATGCTTTGATGGATAACCTACCTGTTCCAGAAGAATGGGGCGGTGGCGGATACAATGATGGATTCAATAAATTCAATCAGTGGATTGTAGCTTCCATCAGTACCAATCCAAAAACAGGCGAACCTTACAACACACAGTATTGGAGTACCTATAAAGAATCTATAATGACTGATATGAAGAGAGATTGGGCTGAAAAATTTGGTGCACCTGAGCCAGTTGACTATATGAAGAAGAACAATGTTCTATCAGTTAGCCCGAACGTTAGTATCACTCTCCCAAGTGATCCACCAGATATATCTGTTGTTCGTAACCAATGTGAAGATCTTTTAGAAGACTTTACTTGGAGAATGATCTTTGCTAAGAATCAAGCTGAGTTTGATTCTATGTGGGATCAAATGACCAGTCAGTTGAATGGTCTCGGATTCCAAGATCTAATTAAACACGATAAAGAGGTATTCTCTATCGAATTAGCTGCTAAAAAGGAAGCAAAAGCTGCAGCTAACTAGGGTTGGATCTATACTGGCTCAAGTACGTATGCTTCGTACACAAAAGTAGGTATTCTACATATAATGCCAGTGGGATTACATCTAAATAACTTAGCATAATAATAATAGGCTTGTCAGTATGATTTCTGACAAGCCTCTTGTTTTAGATAATCATTAGTATTTAAGAAGACAATTTTCTCGGATCGATATTAAAACGAGCTTTTCCACTTTTTATCCCACTAAAGGGTCCCGCCACTCTAGTACCATCTACCTTCGTCCCAAAGTAATCGTTGCAAACCTTTTCATCTGAATTCACACTGGGAAGCTCGCCACGAATAGTTACATCCATGGTTAAATCCTCGCTGTTGATCTCGATTTCCAAATCACACTCACATCCTGTTTTATCAAAATCGCAAAATTCCTGCCATGTTTGCAAGTCCAAGCACATTTCTGGCTCTGGATACATCACCCTCAGATAACCTCCGGGCATTTGTGAATACGCATTTCCATCCAACTCATTATGCTGGTTAGGAAGTATAATAGCAGCTTCTCCACACTGATAAAATAAATTATTAAAGAATTTATTCTCTCGCGATGTTCCTCCACGCTTAATCATTAAGCGAAATGCTACTACTTTAGCAAAAAAACCTGCTTTGTCGCATTTACCAATAAGATTGTTAACCATTCTAAGTCTATCAGTACCTTCCAGGTAAATACCATATCCATTTCTGATATCGCTTTCAGTGGTTTTATACCATCCAGAAGAACCTGGTTCTTCCTTTATATCATCTTTATTATACCTTCCTTCAACATTCCAAATAATATTATTGTCAATCAGGTTCTCGGAATCACGAGTACACTCAATAAATATATGTTCCCGGGAATTGATGCCATCAATAAACAGATTAGAAGTAACACGGTTGTTTTCATTACCAACATCCATCCATAGAGCATCGCATCCGTAACATTCTTTAATAATATTACGTCGAATAAGGGAATTCACCGAATTATGAACCTTTATTCCGCCAGCTTCCCAGGAAAGCTCCATTCGTTGCCACCCTGTTCCAACTATTAGGTTATCTTCAATGAGCATGTTTTTTACAAACATTCCCGCTATACCGCATACTCCGACATCTTTAATAGTATTTCTTCGTATGATGGTATTGCCAATTATTTGCCCTTCAATCATCGTGTGATGCCAGCATTCATTACCGCAGTCTATACCTGTTCCATTTGCCCAATCGATGGTACAATCTTCTATAATCCAATGGTGTCCTCTATAGCAGGACAATGAGCCTCTCTGTGGCACTGGAGCTCCAGTAGCTGCATGTGCCAGCGTCAGACCTTTTACCTTAATATACGATAGAAATGGNATCTTAGGTGCAAAACACTGCTCCCGATTNGTCACTTCTATTGTATGATTCTTCGGGTCATCATCATTTGTCAATCGAATATGTACCTTTTGCCCATTAGCTTCAACCCAGAATGCATTTTCTGTTTCACTGAGCATATAGTATAGAGGGACTTGCTTCATTGGGTTACCGTCAACAAATACCATTCCTCTTCTGTTCAAATAGGTTGTCATATCGGTTTTGTCATACTCAATAAACAACCTGTCATGTAGGATATTCACCGCACAAAATGGATTGTAGCCTTTAAAATCTTCCGGGTTCAACTCTATCTCCCACACTTTTATATTTTCTGTTTTTGCTGGGTTAGCGCGGTATCCTCTTGTGAGTCTCCATCCAACACTTGGATTAAATTCCTTAACCTCAACAGAAGCCTTGATGATGACATCTTCACCCTCAAAAGCCTCATAAGTAATCATCTTTGAGGGATTTAAACCTCCTTTGGCGGGTTGAACAGTTTCGCGATATGTCCCACCGTGGATCAGAACACGTGTACCGGGTTCTGCNATCTGTGCTGCTGCATTGATTGTTTTCAATGGTCTATCCATAGTACCATCGTTTTCGTCCGATGCCTGATCATGTTGATTGTTTACATGGATTTCTCTGTCATATTTCTGAGGAACTTCCCAAAATTCAAAACTTTGACCATTTGGAAGTATAGCAGTTAAGTCTGTACTTTTCGCCATTTGACACACCCTACCTTTCATTTCGCAACTAAATTTGAATCAATATCATTGAGTCAATATCATTTTTGAAATTATTTGAATATCCAAGTATTTTAATATCTATTCAAGTGTAAAGGATGCTAAGCTGGCACTGCCTGGTCCGGTATAAGTAAAATACAATGCTTGTATACCATCGGGAATAGCAATATCTGCTGAATACTCTTTCCATATGTTCGAGAATTCAACCGGGATTCTTCCTAGTGCTGGGCCATTCCATGATGTCTTTATTTCAAATGCACCATTGCAATAGCCACGAACCTTAATCTTGACTTTTTTAACATCCTTACAATCAAAATATTTAAATCCTGCTGTTGCTATATCTTTCATATTCTGTATATAGCCAATTTCCTCATCACCGTCTTTTCCATCCTGTGTTATCTTAGGAAACTGATTATTCATCCATGAGGCTGTAAAATCTGTATAGATTGATTCCTCTTTACAGAATAAATTACATGCTAGATATGCTGGATATTCACCCCTACCAATTAGAGGTTCTTCAATTGAACCACATGAGGTTAATTCAACCTGGGGAATTGTTCCATCTGAAAGGAATTTAATTTTTTCCAAGCAGGCTTGTCTACTAAAATTGGTCCCATTTGTGTGTCTGTGGTAAAATACAAACCATTCACCTTGAATCTCAACAATGCTACCATGATTATTGCCGCCATAAGCCATGGGTTTCTCAGCAGGCTTATAAGTATCAATATGAAGGTCGCTATTACTGACAATCACACCTCGGTACTCGAAGCCTTTAGTAGGGTGTTTGCTGGTGGCATAACACAATTCATGCATGAGGATTGATGAATATACAAAGTAGTATGTATCCCCTCTTTTACGCATGGATGGCGCTTCGAAAAATTCATGTCCTTCATATCCGCTTCCTTCACTGTAAGGTTCGCTTGGAGCAATAAAGACCGGTTCTTCAATAATGGTAAACATATCGGGTCCTAATACCGTTGCCATAGCACCTTTTCTCGATTTATCCCCTCTTGAGCAGAAGCCAGTATACAAATATGTTCTGTCGCCTTCGGTGAGTAGTCCGGGATCAAACTGTGGTTGATCTCCATCTCTTTCGCCAAGACGTGTTCCATCAGGATACTGGACATACCCATAAAATTCATACTTACCAGCTGGTGTATCGCAGACCGCAACCGATACTATACTTAAATGATCAAGCACATAATATAAATAGTAACGTCCGTCCGGCCCAACAGTAACATCAGGCGCATACAGGCACATACTGCCATCACGGTTAAGTGGATCGTCTGTCTTTTTGTAAATCACACCTTCATACCGCCAATCAGCAAGGTTATCAACTGGCGCTGACCAGCATACATAATCATTCAGGCAATAGACATATCCGTTGAAACGGTCGTGGGAGCCATACACATATACTCTGCCATCAAATACATACGGTTCGCCATCCGGGATATATTCCCACGATGGTAGATAAGGATTTACCCTTTGTTTTTTCATTATTTTTACCTCCACTTGATATTTTGTATGTCACACTTGAATTCATATATGTGATTAAAAGTCAAATAGGACTTACCATTTTCTTAGATTCACTCCATTATCTTTAGTTTGTATACTTTACCTCCTTCAGCAAAGAACTCAAATCCTATTTCTGTATTTTCAACTATGACATTTATTTCTTCGCAGGTGACCTTCATACGTTCTCCGACAACTTCAACAGTTCCATTGAACTTCGGCCGAATAACTGCGACAGTAAGCTTACTATCCTTCCATTCCATATCAACCTCATGACCGCCACGTGCTCGTAACCCATAAACTCTACCACTGGTCCATGATGAGGGTAATGCTGGTAGAAAATGTAGTCCGATATGGCTTTGCAACAGACATTCTGCAATACCAGCAGTTACACCAAGATTTCCGTCAATCTGGAAAACCCGGTTTGCATTAAGAAAGCTGCGTGAAGCTGAATTGGTAAGCATGTTTCGAATATTTATATCTACCTGGTCGCTGTCCATTAACCGTGCATTCACGTTGAGAAACCACGCCAATGGCCATGCATCGCTACCTGCACCATGCTCAACACGTAGTTCTAGAGTTTTTTTAACAGCTTTCATTAACTCAGGTGTATTATACCAGTTAATTCCACATCCTGGATAACAGGCAAACAAATGCGAAATATGTCCCATTCCTGGTGTAAGCTCTGGATATTCCTTGTCCCATTCAAGCAACTGCCCTTTTGATCCGATTTTGTTCTCAGGGAGCTTTTTAATCATACCTGCAAGTGTTTTAGAGAATTCCTGATCCACACCTAATAGAGTTTGTATTTCAATGAGTGCGGCAAAGAATTCACGCAGAATTTGATTGTCCATAGTAGGGCCTACACAAATAGGTGTATTATATCCATCGGATAGAATGTATCGATTTTCAGGTGATACCGAAGGACATGTGACAAGTTTTCCATCAACCTCGATAAGGAAATCCTCATAAAATAAAGCCATATCACGCAATACTGGATACATCCTTTTCAGAATGTCCAACTCTTTCGTGTATAAGTAGTGCTCCCATACATGCAATCCAAGCCAGGCACTTCCTGTTACCCATGGCATCGCTGCCATATACCAGTCCTGTGGAGCACAGTCTCCATAATAATCAGTATTATGATGGCATACCATCCCACGCATACCGTATATAGTCTGGTGAAAAATGTATTTCATCAGCTATTTTTTTCAGGTCCAATTTCTCAGGGTATCTTTTTTCAATGATTGATAGTACTCTTCGTGCAATATGATCCTCATGGCAACTTTTTTTAATGTTTATAGAAATCCTACCCAGTAAGCCTAATAAATATTTCTTCGTTTGTCTAATCGAATTAAGCATGGTATAATCTATACCATGTTTATCTGGATCCCAGAGAGCTACATATACACCATTCCCTGAACCAGTGGAAAACAACATATTCAAGCCATTCACAAGATTCATCATAAAGCGGTTAAGTAGGTTCTTGCTTTCTGAACGGTTTTCTATAAGCATTTCAAGAAGTTCATCCACATGCCTTGTACATTTAACGATATCGCCTTTTTGAACCAGTTGAACGATCTCACCTGAAAGCAGATCACAATTTTCTAGCAGTTGGCTATATAAGCACTTGTCCTTCCAAACATCATCTGCAATACTACTGTAAAAAATAACTTCTCCGCAATTAGCCAGGAATCTGAAACTGATAGCCTCACGAGCCTGTGTATACGAATGGGGTGCTAATTCAATATCATCAAAAGTTTCACCAATTCCTGCAATGGATTGAATGCCTGTTATTCCTTCGAACTTATGAATCATCTGTAATAATATGGTTTTCAAATTCTTTCTTCCAGTAGTAGCATCCATACATAGAACCACTTCTTCGGGTAATTCACCACATGAAGCAGTAATCATCGTTCCCTCGTGTGTATGATTAAATGATTGGATTACTTCCAGGAAGATCTTCTGAAAATCTTCTTTGTTATTTGATATCACTAAGTCTAAACAGAAGGAGATTATTACGATAACCTTTCTTTGGATTGTTCTTAGTTTTGATAGGGGTTGGAATGTAAAAATAATCTTTGATTTGGTTTTATTTGATAGATAATCAATAAGAAGTCGCTNACGGTTTTTTTGAATATAATCATGCCATTGGNCTTCAAGTGTAGTCTTCTCATTTTGCTTACACTTTTCGTCGTCAAGCTCCTTTAGTGCTCTTACTATGACGTCTTCAATCTCTTTTTTTTGGACTGGTTTTAATAGGTATGCAAATGCGTGAAAGCTAAAGGTTTGTTTTGCATACTCAAAATCATCGTATCCAGTTAGCATTATAATTTTTGCATTTGGAAGGAAAGATCTAATACTCTTGGACATAAGAATCCCATCTAGTATTGGCATTCTTATGTCTGTAATAATAATCTGAGGCCTGGAAGCTTTGGCTATACTTTCACCCTCCATACCATTACAAGCACAGCCTACCACTTCAATCCCCATGCCTTCCCAGTCAAGGAAGTCCCGTAAGCCTTCTCGTTCCCATTTTTCATCTTCGACAATCAATAGTTTGTACATATCTCTCCTATTGACAAAACATCATATATTTGAATGGATAAATATTACGATAAGCGTTTCAGGTACATTTATTTCTATTTGGTACATACTTTACAATTATTATTATAAAATAAGTATTATGAGAATTCAATATATAATACCTTTACTCGTTTACGAATTGAGGTATATATGGTGTTATTTACGGATAAAGTTAGGATTGCATAGGCTGCTATTATCTTGTCAAATGGAGGTATATATCTATTTAGCCAATATTGACTATTTTAAAATTGCTCCTGCAGTTAACGCATTTTCAATTTGCTCATTTCCTAATATATATACAATAATGGTTGGTAAACTGGTAATAATCATTGCAGCACCAATCTGACCCCAGTGAGAAACACCAATGCTTACAAAGAAATTTAAAAGACCTACAGTTAATGGACGTATTCTGTCCTCAGCTCCCAAAATAAAAGCAAGGAAGAACTCGTTATACGTATTCATGAATATTAAAACACATTGCGTGGCAATGGCGGGTTTTACTATAGGTAAAATTATTCGGAAATAAGTTTGATAAATAGTGCATCCATCAATACAGGCAGCTTCTTCAAGCTCCCTGGGCAAACTTCTAAAAAAAGCATAAAGCATGAGAACGCAAGAAGATAGAGCAAAAGCTGCATAAGGCAATATCAGCCCCATACGCGTACCTTTCAAACCCAACTCACGGTTCATTATTAACAAAGGAATGATAACTACCTGGGCAGGTATAATCAAGCCCATCGAGATATAGCTTAATGCTAAATTCTTGTTTTTCCAGTCCATTCTGCTTATACAATATGCCAGCATACTACCGAAAAATACAGTTATTAGTATGGTGCCAACAGAGTAGATTAAACTATTAGACAAGTACCTTAAAAAGTTAAATTTATCTAATGCATCAGCGTAGTTATTAAATACCCATTCCTTAGGTAGCCCAAAAGGGTTATCATAGACTTCACTTTTTGTTTTAAATGATATATTCAACATCCAATACATAGGAAATAGAAACGATATCCCTGTCAGTATCATCAATGTATTAACCAGTATTCTAATCTTTCTTTTTTTCATATCCCAACTACCATCCTGTCTAAAACTCAATTTTTTCTCGTGCGACAAATTTGTTAATGATAAATGTAAGTATTAAGCATTCAATTACAAACAAAATAGCAATTGCACAACCCTGACCAAAATCAGAGGCTGAAAAAGCTTTATAATACAATTGATAAATTACAGTCCTTGATATGTCACCAGGTCCTCCACCCGTCATTATCCTGACATGTGAGAATTGCGACATACTTCCCAGGATAGAGAGAACCAGCAGATATTTCGTCACATCCTGTAATAAAGGGATGGTGATCTTGATACTAGTTCTAAAAAAACCAGCTCCATCAATTAATGCTGCTTCATTGTATGTTTTAGGGATTGCCTTTATACCTGTGTAGAATAGCAATGCATTCAATCCTATATATTGCCACAAGAAAGCAGCAGTGATTGCTAAAACCACCGTTCTACTGTCAGATAGCCATGCCAGTGCAAACTTGTCTAAATTAACTGCCCTGAGTATGCTATTTAAAAGTCCCCACATGGGCTCATAAATGGCTATCCACATTTGAGCTATAACCGTTACCGAGAGTACGGCCGGAAATACGCTGCTTGCTTTGAAAAANCTTCTCATGGGATCACTTAACCTATCCATCGTCAAAGCTAGTACAAGGGATATAGGTAAACCTACAAATGTGGACAAAAACACTATAAGTAAAGTATTGAAATTTGCTCTCCAGAAGGTTTTATCATTTAATACATCAATATAATTTTCCAAACCAATATAACCCATATTCCTGAAGCCGTCATTTTTCTGGAAACTGATTAGAAGTTCAGGAAAAATAGGATATATCACAAAAGCCGTAAACAAAAACAATGCTGGAAAGGCAAATATGAATATTGCCAACTTGTTGCTAAAATAGTTTTTCATTCCAAATCACCTTATTAATCAACATCCCTATATGAGTTTGACCCATATAGGGATGCATTTACGTTGTCATATTTTTGCTACTAATTTATTACTCAAAGTTTTTTGCCCATATAGGATTGATTACCTCGATATAGTCATCGGGTGAATACTGTCCTGTAAGCAGTTTGCTGTTTTCAGTTGCAAATTCTGCTGACATTAGAGCATTAAATGTTGCTGCCCACATGGAGGGAACTTTAATGGTCGCTGCGTCAAATTGATCCAGATTTCTTTGTAGTAAAGGAGATACACCTTCAATCACAACACCTGTCTCCAACATTGTAGGAGCTTTTTGTTCAATATTATAGAATAACGCATCCTGTACTGCACAGAACATTGCGAACTCTGCTGCAACGTCAGGATTTTTCGAACTGGCTGATGCAAGATATCCACTTAGTGGAGCACCCCAGTATTGGATGACGTCATTAGGATCTACAGACTCACTAGCAGAAGGCCAAGGAATAAAGTCAGTGTCAGGAGATGCTGATTCTAAATTACCAAGCTCCCAGGTAAACATAGCAAGCATAGCAGCTTTTCCTGATGTATACATTTCCATTGCTGGACCGTAATCAATATTAGTAACACCGTCTGCAAATGCACCAACTTGGACAAGTTTTTGAATTCTACCTAAAGCATTTTTTACAACAGGGTTACTAAAGTCAGTCTTGTTATTTACAAGATCAATAGCAACCTGAGGATCTTCAGCCATAATCATGGTCTGAACCATATGTAAGTTTGGCGTCCAACCATCTTTACCTACGATTGACATAGGAACGATCCCTTTACTCTTTAATGTCTCACAAAGAGCAACTAGCTCATCAAAAGTTTTAGGAGGTTCAACATCATATTGTGCAAAAATATCCTTATGATACCATAGTCTTGGTGTAAAGTATTGGTCTGCACCAGGTTGTACACAATAAAGTTTGCCATCCTTATCAGGAGCAACAAGATCCTTCATTTTAAATTTTTGGTCAAATCCAGATTCCTTAACATATGGGTATAGATCCAAAGCATTCCCAGCAGCAACAACTAAAGAAGATAGATTCTGCTCGGAGAACCATACATCTGGCATATCCCCTGAAGCATTGTAAGCCTTGAGCTTATTTGCATAATCCTGTCCGCCGCCACCTAAATCATATTCAACTTCTACATTAGGCATCTCTTTTGCAACATTCACTTTAATGTAATTTTCACGAATGTTATTTCTATTCTCGTCAGTGCTTAATGATAGAAATTTGATTTTAACTTTTTCAGCTGGCTTATCCGGTGTACTGGCTTTTCCACTACTATCTGTAGGTTTATCTACAGAACCAGGTGTGGGCGTTGTACATGCAACCAATGAAACAACCATGATCAATGCAATTGCAAGAACCATTAATCTTGTTACACGATTCATTTTTTTGCCTCCTCATTTTCTTAAATTTCAGACAGTACCTTTCGAAAGGTTTCAAGTCTGCTATAATCTTATTTTAGTCTTCTGTCTGAATGTATTGAAGGGAATATTCTTTGTATGCAAGGAATAATATTGGAAAATGTAAATTTTAGCCTTTACTAAGTAAGAAATTATGCGCTAACAGAAAAATAGTCAGTATTACTAAAAATGCTTTTTGTTCTCTATATATTTACTTGGGGCAAGACCATAATACTTTTTAAAGCATTTACTAAAGTAATTCGCATCAGAATATCCTACCCTGCCAGCTACATCAAGAACCAGGATAATTCCGTTATCAAAGAGCTCCTTTGCTTTATTCATTCTATACTCAGTTAAATATTCGTTGATTGTAATACCCGTTTCTCGTTTAAAAACAAAGCATAGATGTGAATAATTGACATATAAATTACTTGCAATCTCATCTATGTTCAATTCACTGCTCCCATAGTTTTTATGAATATATATTTTAACGTCATCAATGAGCCCGGATGCTTTTTTACTTCTCTTTCTTGATACGGCCTCCAAAGTGTTTTTAAAAATACTCTTGAGCCATTCCTCAATCTCCAAGATAGTTCCTTTTGACTGGATCTCTTCAATTATATTCAGAAGATTGTTAGGNAATACTTCTTTTACAGAAAGNCCTGATTCAATGATAAATTCCATACAAGCAGACACCATCTCCACACAAATGACATAAAGTATTTCATGATGTAGAGATTCNTCGCTGATTTGAGTAAAAACTCGATTAATCAGATTCATTACTTCTGTAATATCACCAGTTCTCATATATATTAACAGTAGATTTTTGTCTCCTGCTGTAAATAGATTAACTCTGATCTCCGAATCCTCAACAGAGCAATATGTAATAACCCGGTCCAATCCCAATGTAAGTTTGTTTTTCAACGCAACTAGGGATTCGTCATAGGATGCCGCGATATCAAACAATGACCTCTTTTCATTTCCAACTCCAATAGTAATAGTAAACTCAAGGTGTTTTGAAATCACCGATCTAATTATCTCAAGCTTACTCTCCAGAAGAAGTTGTGTATCGTAATTTTTTTCTTTTGAGCCGATGATGATACATATCAGGTCATTGTTGTCATAGCACAATTCATAGGGGAAGTATCCCTCCAAAACCTCGCAAGCAATATTTGAAACAGCGAATTTCCATAGCTGTATATCCTCATCATCCCAATCGTCGTCATGATTAATTTCAATTGAAATAACCCGGTAGTAATCCGAAGATAATTGAATGTTTAGATAAGCCATTCTATTGGCAATACTCTTTTCTGTTCGTATCAGACTACCCTGTATTAATTCATTTAAAAACTTTTCTTTAAGAAGAGGAATACTATTCTTAACCTGCTGCTTTAATTTATTGAATTCAATCTTTATATCTCTTTCTCTTTCAATAACTCTTTTAAGATCAAGCAAAGATTCCATCAACTCTTTTTCATTTACAGGTTTTAGTAAATAATTATGTACTCCAAGCTGGACAGCTTGCTTTGCATATTGGAACTCACTATGGCCGGTTAATATAACTATCTTGCAGTCCAATCCTTTATTCTTAATTTCTTTGACAAATTCCAATCCATCCATAACCGGCATATTTATATCCACAAGAACTATATCTGGGCTCAGTTCATCTGCTTTGAGGAGTGCATCGTTACCATTTTTCGCCTCCGCGCATATGGTAAATCCAAGCTCCTCCCAGTCCAATGATACCTTAAGTGCTTCTCTGAAATAGTATTCATCATCTACAATCATAACTTTCAACATACTCACCCCTCTATGGCAGGACAACAGGTAGGATTACCGTCACCTTTGTATATACATTTACCTTGCTTTCAATTTTAATTCCATATTTGTCACCATATAAGAGCTTTAATCTGGAGTTAACACTATACAATCCAAAATCCGAGTTCTTCTTGAAATTGGACGTCTTACTTAGAATCCTAGTGATTAGTTCTTCATCCATCCCAGCCCCATCATCAATAACTTCTATTTTTACAGTCTCATCTTCTCTATATCCCTTAATCCTCAACATTCCTCTATCATCTTTTTGTTTTAATCCGTGATAAATTGAATTTTCCACAAGTGGCTGTAAGGTTAATTTCGGTATCTGATAGGAATAAATATCTTCATCGATTTCTATTAAATAATCAAGATATTCTACATAACGAAGTTTTTGAATGGACAAATAGTTTTCTATAAGGCGAATCTCATCTTTTATTGTAATGATATCATTTCCTTTACTTAAAGAAATCCTGTAAAACCCAGCAAGAGATTTAGCAGTCATCATTGCTTCATCCTTTAAATCTAGCTTAATAAATGAAATTATAGTTTCAAGAGTATTGTATAGAAAATGAGGTTTAACTTGGGATTGTAGTAACTTGAATTCACTTTCTCTTTTAAGTTTTTGTTCAGTATAAATCTGCTCTAGTAATTTATTAATTCTATCCATAAGGCTGTTAAAGCCGGCCCCTAACATCCCGATTTCATCTTTTGCTTTAAAATTAGCCCTTAAGTTCATATTGCCGGATTGAATTTCATCCATAATATTAACCAATTTCAAGATAGGCCTTGAAATCTTATAGGACAATATATATGAAGCTACAAAAGCAAAAAATAAGCAAATAATGCCTAAAACAACAATTAGTTTTGTTATGTTTTTGTTTTCACTTGTAATTTCACCCAATGGAATTATGCTAATAATATTCCAGTTTAATTTCTCAAAGCTTGAAACAGAAACTAATATCTGTACTCCATCAATATTGCGAATAAAACTTTGGATATCCGATGTTTCATTAAGCTGGTAATCCCCTAGATATTTTTCTTCATCAAAGGTTTGATATAGTTCGCTCTTATCTTGAGTTGATACAATCATCTTTTGTTCATCTATAACATAAAACTTATCATTCTGGTTTACAATATTCTCTAAATATACTGAGGCTAGGTCTTTTTCTTTTAGGTAAAGAACCACCGTTCCCAAATAGTGACCAGTATCCATTCCAATAATGGGTTTTGCAATGGAGAATACATCTTCTTCACCACCATATTTATATTGCATTCTAATGAGTCCAAGCCAGCATGGTGTCTTTTTTTGTCTGATGTCTTCAATGACATTTGGAGTAAAATATTGCTCTATACTTGCATTATCCACATATCCAATGTCAAAAATAGAGCCTTTAGAGGATATAATACTAGCTGCTGCAATATGTGTAATTGGCTCAACCACATTACTTGATGCAGAAGATAATGATTTTTCCAACTCAAGATTATCAAGTGAACCCAACTGATGAGTCTCTATGCGCTGAAGTTGACTTTGCAGCCTGTTATCTATCGAAAGAGTTCTTACATAATTTTCAGCGTTATTGATTAAATTCAGTAACCCTCTTTCGATTATGGCCAATTCCCTTCCTGCGTTCTTTGTTGCTTTTTCCACAATGGCTTGATTGGATATTTTTATAGTCAGAAATCCAAAAATTGAAAAGGAAATCAGCAGTATTCCAGTGAAAAAGATAAATATTTTATTTTTTATAGAAGCATTGTTAAATAGCTTATTTATAGTATATATGTACTTTTTCATCTCACCATATATATCCTGTTTGTAAGATTTTCCTATGCTTAATTTATATCATATTTTCTTTGTATTTCATAGTAAATGGATTAAAATATCCTTTGTTTTGGAATATACGTAGGAAATAGCGAATTTAACAGCTCAATCTTCACGGTATATGGTAAAGAAATAGACCTAAAATGTTAACAGGATGTTATAATAATTGTTAGTTTAAGAGCACGAA